>Ga0209208_10005754_pt1 | contig 17202 bp, 15 predicted proteins | sample S1TSphfallax_3_FD_187694 | JGI IMG/M metagenome (GOLD analysis project Ga0209208, IMG submission 187694) | Host-associated microbial communities from peat moss isolated from Minnesota, USA - S1T2_Fd - Sphagnum fallax MG (SPAdes) (version 2) | ecosystem: Host-associated > Plants > Peat moss >... | reverse complement strand
AGGACATTCTAGCGCGGAACGGAAGAACGGGGTGACGGGCCGGGTCCGGTCCGGACTGTCTGTGACGGAGCTCCAGAGAACACCCACTGAGGGAAGTTATCAGCAGTCACTTTTCGGAGAGTTTTCAAGACATGGTTTTCAGGACTTGGGATCTCAACTTTGGGGCCTGGATTTTCACACTCGCGGTCTCCAAGACCGAAACCTGAAAACTTTTAGGACGTGATTTTCAGGATGTGGGATCTCAATTTTGGGACCTGGATTTCACACAGGGGGCTTCACAGTGGCCTTCGGCCATGGGCACCCACTAGTTATAGTAGTTGTACAGGTAGGAGCAGTGAAAATGTGTGTAGCATCAGTGGAGGCGCTCAGGAAAAAGGAATGAGGAGATGAAACTCAGTTTACCACCAAAATTGGTGGGAAAACAAGTGTGGGTCAGTTATTTCGTGTTGTAAAATTTCATTCTCAATTATGCGATGTTGTGAATTGGTCAAGAATAATGATTGACCCATGTGAAGATGTTTAAGTAGTCTCTTATACAAATTAGTGGACTTTTTCATATTTATGCATGGGAATGGGTGAACACTAAACTAAGTTAATATAAAAATTTGTTTATTGTCGTGAGGTGGAGATGCTCTAAGCTCCCTATTATATCTGAGGTGCAAGAGAAGCTTACAACCATAATATCCAAAATTGAAAGAAACAAAAAAAACCAAAGTGACCGTGGCATGTTATGTTATTTACACATACAGTTCATCACCCAAATACATCACTACTTGTTTCATGTTATTTGTAAAATAATTTCTTTATTTTTTTTTAAAAAATTTGAATATCATTTTCATCCTGATTTGATTTCATCTATGTGATAAATCTCATGGCAATACATATTCAGCCATTTAGTATGATTCATGTTTGTCATCAATTTATTCATATGACTAAATACTCATCATATTCCGTGCATCTATGAAGAATTGCATCTTTGTTTCATGCATTTTGTGTATTTCATCGTTGACTTTTGCTTTATCCACGTTTTCAAATTTTATCTATTTAGTATCTCTTATTTCATCAAATTTCATTTATTTATTGACTCTAATTTCTTCATTCTCAATCCCATCTAGGGATTCTTTTCTCAATTTTTCTTGTGACATTTTTATTAAAAAAAAGTGCCATGTAAATGCAAAATTTCACACCAAAATAATTTGGTTATCCCATCCTGCTATTTTCCAATTTCCTTTTTTCTCCTTCATTGTTCACTTCTCCCTTTTCTCTCCACCTTCTCCATTTCTTCCTTCTATCCCTACTTCCCCATCCCAAGATGGATGTCCTTTATTGCAATTGGTTTTCTCTTCATCATTTTTCAAACCTAGTTTTTTTTCTTTTGTCAATTTTGATTCAACCCTAAGTGTCATCTTCTTATTAAAACATGATGATGAAACGTGAAACCCTGTCGATCATAAATAAATCAAAGCATCCAAAAAAGGGGAAATACAAAGAAAAAAATGGAAGGACCCACGTCCAAGAAGACAAAAGAACCACCTATGAAGGCGAATCACAAAGGGAACATCAAGTTCCCGGACCCCCTCCTGTCATGAGAAGCATTGTCAAAAGGGTTTGCTAAACAACCCCCTTGAAAAGATGAAACAACCATATTTAATTCACTTTATCATAGCAACCATTCAATAATCTCATTCTCAATTTTGCAAAATGAAGAAGGTAAATTTTTTTAAAAAAAGAAAAAGAAAGGGCCTGAATTAAGTATGCCTTTAAAGATAATCTAGTAGAGCATCTCCAGCTGTGCTCAGTATGTAACCCTGCATTTTCACATCGAACTTCAGTTATTTAAAAAAAATTCAACCCCACCCATAAAAAATGATACAGGGACAGCAAATACGTGGGGGACTACTAATAACAAACCACCTGGACCAATCATTATCATGCGGCATCAGAAACAGTGAGCAGCAATCAGATTATATCTATTACACTTTTTTTTTTTGCAGGTGCACAATGTTGCTGCGCCTTTTACCAGCCACCGCAAGCTTTGATATATTATGCTGACCCAAAACTATTTTCTTGAGCCAAACTGGTACATTTTGACTTTTCTTCATCTAATTTCACTGTGTCATAATCATATGCTGAGCACCACTGGAGATGCTCTTAAGAGCAAGGCAAAAAATTCAGATTCATATATATATATATATATATATGGAGCTGACTACTCAATATCTATATATCAAGGAAATTAATAGCTAGTGCACATCCATCACTAGCCGATTTGTGACAGATGACAGCTTTTTCATCTTAGGTCTTCTTTGTTATAGTTGATTGTCATTTTGTAACCATGAGTCCTCTTTGCATAGGGTCCTCACCTTCTTTTGTTTTGGTTGATTGTTTGCTTTGTTTTTTCTTGAGGTTGTATCTATTTATGCCTTGTACTTTTGATGGATGGGTTCCCATACTTGATTTTCATTTACAGGGTTTTTTTTAATTTTAAATTAATAAATTTATCCACTTCCACCCATGTTCTTATAGATTCCCCTTGTCTAGAAATTGTCTTTTGGAGTGCCTAATGACTGCCTGCTTCACAGAATGGCCACCAAGCCCCGTTCTTTAGTACAACAATTCATAAAAGTTTCATTGTGACAACCTTTCGAGAACAACTTTGTGTCCCATTCTTATCCTATTGCGAAAATTATATATGAAGATGAAGTCTTGACCTAATTATTCAGCTTCCCATATCTATGGTATGGCATAACACATCAACTATAGCTATAATCATTATACCTTTTCATGTTGGGTGGTGAAATGACAATTTTTTAAAAAAAATTACTTGCTCAAAATTTCAAAAGTCGGGAACATTACTCTTTCCTTGATTCTAAAATTTTGAGAACTTGTGATAAATGGGTAGGTTGTATTAAGCTCCATCATGCTCTTTGTTGGCCTTGCCTACCAAGGCAAGGCTATCATGTTTAGATTCATTATAGAGTATAGTAGCTTAATGGATTTTGGCCACTAGTATTAATATGTCTATTTTTATATGAGGATTTTTGAAAGATGATATTTTGGCTTGTGTTGAAACTTGAGATTAGTTATAGAGTTATAATAAATCTTGTAGGATTTTGGTGTCGTTTAGAGGTTATTTTGAAGATTATGTTTTTGGATGGTGAAACATTTGAGTTTCCATCATTTTTCTTTTGCATTAAGATACTTTTCAATGTAAATGGCAAGGCCATAGTGTGACACACCCCTTTGTTTCGATTATTTAGTATTTAATAATAGTTAGGTGATTTTATCAATCACTTATCTATTTATCTTCAGTAATGTGTATTTTAAATGTAGGTATATTGCGAACTCACTAAAGTTGTTGGATAAAATGGAATCTTGCTTGCGATCAAGAACTCAGATGAGAAAAAGAAATAATGCAACACTTCTTTTTTTTCTTAATGAGAACTTTCAATGGACATTATTAAGTGCAATGAATTGATCACCATTGCCAAAAATATTTTAATTTTGGCATAATGTTATCAAGTCAAAAATTCCATAAATGATCATCACCATTGTTGAACATGATTCCAAAAAATTAAGATAATTATTAGGCACCCAAGTGCACGAACCATATGAGATAAGGTACTACTGTAGTTATCAAACAGGGGTACCCACTTTACCATTTGTTCAACCCCTTTGTAGGCCCCATGTAGGCCCTACAATTGTAGGGCCTACACGTGATTGGTAGGTGGGTATGTAGGTACGCCCTCTCCTACCCTACTCTCTGTCTGAGATAACCGGGCCAAGTGGCGCCGCACGTCCCTGCGACCGGGTCATCGAACCCCGACCGACGGGCCACCCGGTCTGGCGGACCCGCCATCTGGTCGCTTTCAGAGCTGGGGGCCGGTCGAATCGAACCCGGGTAAGTGCACACGGGTTGACCCGGTGCTTCAGGGGGCCACCGGCGTCGTCCCTTCGTCTCCAGTGCAGCGACTAAGCGACCTTTCGTGTCTAGAGAGCATCGTCGGGACCGTCGCTCGATCGCTTTTGTTGCGCCGCTCGGAACGCACTTCTTGCGCACAAGTCCGTTCCGCTGCTCTTTCCGCAACGCAATCCCATCGAAGATCGGCTATATTTCGAGCTTATCAAAATGAGAGAAATCATCAGTGTTCACATAGGTAGGTGTCTCTATTTCGTTCGTCCTGAATCGGTTTTGTTTTTTTCTTTTCTGTGGTGATGGTTTTGCCGTGGTGCCTGAACGATCGGAAAGTATAATATGTGTCTTTTGAAGGCGTTTAACATGAAGAGTTTTTTTTCCCTCTGATGCAGCTGATCTTGCCAGAATCAAATTCGGTACTCATCTTGCAGCACGCTTGTTGTTTGAAACCTGTTTGTGTGTACAGGTCAAGCGGGAATTCAGGTGGGAAATGCCTGCTGGGAGCTCTACTGCTTGGAGCATGGCATTCAGCCTGATGGACGTATCCCTAGGTGAGCTGTTAACACATTTCCTGAAGGGGAGAGTCTGCAGAACGCCCTTCTCTCCTTGTAAATTGCTTTTTTTGTTGCGGATCGGCGTTGAAGAAAAGAAACGGCCTATCTTCAGGCTTTATAGCTCTTAGCTTGATTGTCAGATTCTTTCATTTAGAAGCCCTTCATGTCATGTCATGTGGATTGACTCTTTCTGAGGTTCAATTGGATGGGAAATTTGCAGTAACGCCGCAGTTGGAGGTGGAGATGATGCATTCAACACATTTTTCAGTGAAACAGGGGCAGGGAAACATGTGCCACGAGCAGTGTTTCTAGATCTGGAGCCAACTGTTATTGATGAGGTTCGTACTGGGCCATATCGCCAGTTATTCCATCCTGAGCAGCTCATCTCCGGCAAAGAAGATGCTGCAAACAATTTTGCCCGCGGCCATTACACTGGTACAATGGCTTATGTCTGTAATTGCTGCCCAATGTATAGTTTCTTTTGTTTCTTTTTTAATACATACTTTTTCATGCTCTACTGTTTAATCATCTGATTGAGGTACTTCCCACTTGTTGTGTATCCACAATGATTATGGAGCTAAACCAGATACTCATGCGGGGACTTGCAGAGAATTTTGAAATGCTCTTGCATGCAGTGCCCATACTTACAGCAGCTGTTGAGAATTCTTGACTGTGTGTAGTGGGCAAGGAGATTGTTGACTTGTGCTTGGATCGAGTGAGAAAACTGGCAGACAACTGCACAGGTTTGCAAGGATTTTTAGTGTTCAATGCAGTTGGTGGTGGCACTGGTTCTGGCTTGGGTTCTCTACTCCTTGAGCGACTTTCAGTAGACTATGGAAAGAAATCAAAACTTGGCTTCACTATCTATCCCTCTCCCCAGGTACTCTGCTGCACCAATTTACTGTCCCTATATTTGTTTTGGGGGTTGCTTCTTTAGACATTTCTTTCAGTCCATGCATATCCAATAGACTCTTCAAATGAGTTGCCTAATTTTTAGACTGTAGGTATTTCTTTTGTGCCTGCTGCCATGTTCATTAGTAATTTGCCTCCAAAACATTGCTCTGATAGCGTAAGGAGATTAAGGCTGCTAATGCCAGTGCCTGTGCTATGTGTCACCGGCAAGGTGCATGAAAGATGAATGCATGAGATAGTTGGGGTCTATTATTTCTCCCAATGGATTTTAGCAAGAGAATGATCCTAGCTCGAGATGGCCTTTAGATGGCTAGGGTTCCTGGACTGCCATTTTGGTGGGTGACATTCCTGCCAATGATTGAGATGTTGATCATTGCATGTCTGAAGTCTCCCTGGCTCTGCAAAGTATATGGACTTTCAGTTGAAGTTGAGGGTTTGGTCACTTGTGCAACTATGATGGGAAATGGAGGAGTCAGGAAATGTGATTGGAATATGTGGTGGCCAGGTATCAACAGCAGTTGTGGAGCCATACAACAGTGTGCTTTCAACACACAGCTTGCTGGAGCATACAGATGTGTCAGTGCTACTGGATAATGAGGCCATTTATGACATTTGCAGACGTTCGCTGGATATTGAACGCCCAACTTACACCAACCTGAATAGGCTAATTTCTCAAATCATATCTAGCCTCACCACCAGCCTGCGTTTTGATGGTGCACTAAATGTTGACATCACTGAGTTTCAAACAAATCTAGTGCCATACCCTCGTATCCATTTCATGCTTTCCAGCTATGCACCTGTCATCTCTGCAGAGAAGGCATACCATGAGCAGCTCTCAGTGCCAGAAATCACAAATGCTGTATTTGAGCCTTCAAGCATGATGGCTAAGTGTGATCCCCGTCATGGCAAGTATATGGCTTGCTGCCTCATGTATCGTGGGGACGTGGTACCCAAGGATGTCAATGCTGCAGTAGCGACCATCAAAACCAAACGGACAGTGCAATTTGTTGACTGGTATGATGTCATTCCTTTCTACATTTGCAGTTGGCAGTTGATTCCTAGCTTTTTCTACAAGTACATAAGTTGGAATTTTTTTTCTGTACTCGGTTTTCTCTGCATGTGTGTTTGAAAAAACTGATGCACATTTAGCAACTTAAGAAAGAAATTTCCGGTGTGGATCTCAAAGAATACCATTACAGAAGCAGCAGCAGAGGAAGACCCCAAGATGTTATTCAGCACCCACATTATTGTGGTGTGATGTTTCTGGCAGGTGCCCAACAGGATTCAAATGTGGGATCAATTATCAGCCCCCAACAGTGGTGCCAGGTGGTGACTTGGCCAAGGTGCAACGTGCAGTTTGCATGATCAGCAACAACACTGCTGTTGCTGAGGTGTTTGCTCGCATTAACCACAAGTTTGATCTCATGTATGCCAAACGTGCATTTGTGCATTGGTATGTGGGGGAGGGGATGGAGGAGGGTGAGTTTTCGGAGGCTCGTGAGGACCTGGCAGCTTTGGAGAAGGATTATGAAGAGGTGGGTGCAGAATCTAGTGATGGAAAAGATGATGATGAGGAATACTGAATGATAGCAGTCTTGTTTTTCTTGTTGTGCCATTTGTGATGGTGAAATTCTAGGGGCAAACATGGCATCCTTGTCAGAGGGCCATGAATAAAATGTTGCTTCAGTCTGGATTTTAAGCCTCATCAGCCAAGAAGTTATTGGAAGGTGATCCATCCTCAACTGCAGATAATACTGTAGACTTCAGAAATGGGCCTTATTGCTCTCTTACTGCTCTGCCACATCCTAAGCCATTTTCACACACTATTATCAAAACCCCCATCCAAGCCTTCTAGATGTGTGATTGCAAGTCTCCCTTATTATGCTGCTTGATTCAGAATCAACATGTTTTGGTTCACAAAAAAAGATACCTATCAATGTGACGGAAAGCAATTCAAGCAATTCGAGAAGTTTTTGAAGCTTATTTTAAGGGCACCTCACATTTGTGAATATTCAAATTGGAGGGGGGATATCACCAGTGTTGTGTGGGTAAGTGATTTAGGAGTGTTTTGTGTGTAAATGATGTAGGACTTACACTCTCTGTGAGCATAAGTTCCATAATGAAATTAAGTGTCTAGTATTCATTTATGTTCGGGTAAGTGGCCCATTGCAAATATACATATATATATATATATATATATCAAAACATTTATGCTTTGAGATGAATCACAAGTAATTAAATTAGTTAATATGAATTGCAATAAGTACCTAAGTTCTTGTTAAAGCTTAGGCCAAAAATGATGATGAACAAAGTTAGGAATAAAAGTTCTATTCAAGCAAATAGGTGGGACAAAATGTGCATTCAAGATATTTTTGGAATAGCAGCACTATAATCTTAAATTTGAAAAAATAATAATTTAATATCAATATTTGATTATTGGTTAAATATCAAAAGTATCATTATTATTTTTTGAAGGGCCAATCAAAGTGCTGTATTGTAAAAATAATAATAATAATAATAGAGCTTTGGGATGCATCCACAACTAATTAATATGGATTTGCAAAAAAGTATGGTCATTTAAGGATATATAATATATACACTTACACTTGTATATCCCAAAATGACCATGTAAATTTATTTGACAAATATTTATATTGTGTAAGAAAAATTTATACACTACAATAATATAAGTGTAAGTATAAAAAGTTGTGACATGTAAGTGTGAATGATTTTACACTTAACATGCGATATTTACACACCAAAACAAGGGGCCAAGGGTGGCCTAGACATTTGGACAACATATAGTTTTTCTTCCTACAACAGCAAGGCTTCACTCATGGCACTTGTCATGTGTGAGATAGATTGTGCAATTTCATCCATTTCAGTGGAAAATATAAGTGTATATATTTTCTGGATTTTATGGCTTCAAGTGGTATATATATATATATATATATATATATAATCAATCCCAAATATTATTATTTTTCAATAATTTTTTTTATAAATGAAATGGCACAATAACATGTGCCTTTTAACGTCTGTTATATAATAACATCAAAATTAAAATTAACACAAATAATGATCAAGTATTGGAAACCATATGGGAGCATATGAAGGAAGTGAAGGAATGAGAGGTGATATTGTTAAGTTTTTAACTTTCATCTCTTTTACCATTATTCTTATTTTTTTCTCACATTTTCAAAGTGAAACTTAAATTAAAATTTTAAGTTCTATCTCGTCATTAGAGTACATTCCACAAATCCCAAGCTTTTTCTTGGGCACAAGGTTCTAATACTCATATGTATGTGTATATGTATGTATTTATCTTAGTTTGACATTCATTTACTAATGTGTCACCATATTTTATTACATTACATGTTGAATTGATAGATGCTTAAGCATGAAGAACGCCTTGTGCACATATCAAGTGATGTTGTTAGTTATATCTTGTAATGTGATGGCATTGTACCTTGGTGGCACACATAATTTAAATTTCACAATCCATGAAGACATGGTGGTTAAACCTAGGTGACACTTAGTGACTAAAATTAGGCTAAACCTAATGGTTAAATTTAATAATAAAACTTTGGTTAAGCATAGTGGCAAAACTTATGCTAAATTAAATAGTTAAATCTAATGATTAAATATAATGGCTAAATTTATGCTAAACTAAATAATTAAATCTATTGACTAAATATAGTGGTTAAACTTAAGCTATACTTAGTGGTTAAACTTAAGCTAAACCTAATGGTTAAATTTTGATTAAAATTTTGAGTAAACCTCATGATTAAATCTAGTGGCTAAACTTAGGTAAGTAAGTGAGTGGGTAAGTAGGTAAATAACTAACTAAGTAAATAAGTGAGTGAATAAGTAAGAGGTGAATATAAAAAGTAATAAACCATGTCACATTTAACTAAAGAACATTAACCATGTTGACTAAATGTTCCATTGGCCATTTTGAGTAAGGTTACACAATTTAAATAGATGTGTTTAATCAAATAAATCATTATAATCAAGTTGATTAATCAACAAATATGTGTCATTCAAATCTTTGACCTTTAGTCAAGATGTATGTAATAGCCATTAGTCAAAAATGGCAAATTAATCAACTTGAACCTCTTCAAAAACCATGATTTGTAATAGTGAAAGAAAGGAAATGAAGTTTATGTGTCCCTATTTTCCATTGTTTTAGTTTTCTTCATGGAAAAACGAATTGTAAACTTTATCAACAATCATACTATATGCAATAATGTTCTATGTTGAAAGTTTATGAATACATGGATTTTGTGAAAACAATCAATAGAGGTGGAGGGTATAGATTGATGGCAAGTCAAGGAGTTTCATTAGGGAGCAAATTGTAAATGTTTCTAGTAATTCTTGTGTTAGTAGTTATTAATTGTATTGACAACACTAGAGTAAAAATCTATGTCATCTCCATGAAAGGAATCAATGATTAGTCAAATACATTTCAAGAAATTGTTGTTGAAGATATGGTGATGGCCATCGTGAAGAAGGGAAAATGTGATCTATCAAAGAAAGTGATGCCTATTGTCATCATTTGTTAATGTAAGCCTTGGAGATGCAAAAATGTTGTTTTCATGTGTTTCAAGGGTATGAACTATGGACATCATATTTTTGCACTATGTTATTTATTTTGTTCACCAAGGGATGGAATTTATTACTCCTTGTTGAAGATTGGCTCAATGCATACATTAAGTAATTTGCAAAGCCTTTTGTGAGATGGAATATTGAACAATGACACAACACTATATAAATATTAGATATTTGTAGGACATGTTTTTTTGTGTGAACTTTTGGATGAGCAAGGATGTAAGTATATTATGTTGCCTTTGGTTAAATGGAATTGCTTTGCACACACTTAAATTTTCATAACATCAACATATGTTTTTTTAGAATCAACATAACCCTCTTGCATTTGGAGTGGACATAATTTCTTGTTGCCATATTCATGAATTTTCATTTTTAAAAATTTGTATGACCACAATTTAGTTGAAGGTGACTCAAGTTAAACATTGTTAAGTGTTGATGCTAAACCTAAACAAGTGGGAGGCCAATATATAAAGGCTCATGCGCATGTCTACCTTAACCACTAAATGCTAACTAAAGCATATATATTTGGCTTTTTCTCAACTTGTCAAATAGTAAAAGTTAGGCCCAATAATAACACATTTGAAACTCAAATTGGTTTTCTTTATACTCCCAAGGTAACAATGAAATTACAAGTGTTTGTTAAAGATTTGCCAGGTGTGAAATATCATTGTATTCAAGGAGTCAAAGATTTGCAAGGAATAACGAGAGTTAACATCAAGACATATCTAAATATGGTAAAAAAACCTCAAAAATTCTATATGAATTTATTTGTCAAATTATCAAATTTCAGCTTTGTTTTTTGTTTATCTCTTGATTGAGGGTGATACTCAATGATGTATGTATTGTTAACACAAAAAAAGACGAGTGATTGTGGGTCATATTAATGAATGAATTTCAATGTTCTTATGGTATCAACGTTTGAAAATACCAGCTTGATATTGGTATTGTTGGGTCCCATGGTTGGTATGAAACATGTGTATACATGATATTGAGATTGGTATGAGGCAAGTATATATACATGAATGATATTACCTTAGGCCCTTCTTAAGCTTGTATTGGTACAAGGCAAGTTTTGCCTCAAGTCATATGAGTTTGGGCAGGGCCTTTGATAATAACACCTGGTGTTATATACCAGACCAACTAGGTCCAAGAGCTAATGAGAGATGAGGGGTGGAAGCTTGGGGGGCCAGTGATTGGAAGATGAGGCTAAGGGTGGGCAGCAGGAAATTTTTATGGTGCCCATGATGCTACCATGAAGGAATAGGGAGAAGAGTTATGAAGGCCATGGCATTTCTGTAGGTTTTAAAAGCTTCCAAACCTCCCAAATAGGTACCCCAAGCCAAAATTGGTGACAAACAATTTTGGAAATAAAAGTTCCATGTAGCCAATGAAAGACTCTGTATAGAATCATGAGGGGTCCAGGTTTTTTTTAAATTTTAATTATATATATATATATCTTTATTTATTTATTTATTATTATTATTTTAATTGGAAGGAGGAGGGAGGATTTTTTTGCTTTTTTTCCTTGTTCCCATCATGTCGCCTATGTGTTCCCATGAGGTTCCCAAAACGTTCCCCCAAAACGTTCCCAATAGCACCTCACTTTTATCCTATATGGTTCACCCAAGGTTCAACTCTCATGTAATTACATATATTAAAAGATGAATGAAGCTTCCCTTTAATCCAGATGGACAGTGGCTATGGACAGTAGCTAAATATAGCGAGACTTGCACATGGCTGCCATAGTGGTTTGTTCCTTTGCAACGCTCGCTTCCGCCAGATTTAGTCCTTCTATCTCTATTTCTTTTCGTATCGGATAGCGTACGAGTTCGTTTGTCGCCAATTTTTGTGTTGTAGCTTTGAATGCCAAGCACCCCTTTTGTGCGTAGGAGAGGCGCTCTGAGAGACTGAATTTCGCAACGCATTATTTTCCAAGACAATGAACCAAAAGAACCGCCAAGGAGAAAAGGAGATGGACATGGAGATCAGTTTCTTTGTTTCTGTGAGAAAAATCTATTTTTTCATGCTAGCAGTTTAGGTTTTTGGGGAGGGAGGAGGACGCGTAGAGAAACGCAGGTCAAGCGAGCATTTTCGCGAGCTTTGAAGCTTTAGTCATGTACATTTCCACGGATCACACAAGGACAATGAAGACATTGACGTAATCTTTTGCAAGTCTGGAGTGCACGCTCTCTACAAGGCATAATCTATTCTCTTTGCATGTCTTGGGGAGCACGCTCTTTACCTGTAGGCCGTACGTGCGCTTCTTGCCCGTTGTAGAAAATTGCAGAGAAAAATCACGTTCAATTGCTCTGGCTTCAGTAGGTATTGGGTGCCTGTTCTGGTGGTCAGGTACTTCACCTTCAGCTTGCTGCATCTGTCCCACATGATTTCTCAGATCTTGTAGATGAGTTTATGGCTTCTTATTGATGGTTTTTTCATGGCTTTTTGCCTGGTGCCTATTTGTTTTGAGGATCTACAAGGGCTGAATGTCTACTAATGGGCCAGGATGGTCACCTTCTCCTTGCTGGAACACCAACTGGTTGCGTAGATGGTTGGAATTGTTGAATACCAATAAAGAGAGAAGAGTAATAATGGGAATACAGTAATAGCAGTAAAAAGAAGAGCAATAGTAATAGGAGAGAAAAATAATAACGGGAGAAAAGTAACAGCACCATGAGAAAAAAAAACAACTCTGAGAACCGGATCTGAGTTCTACGAGAGAATTTGTTCGTTCTCAAAAAAATTTAAAATTTATGCATTTAAACCGGTTTTCATAATCGGTTCTCGGTCATGTGAGAGCCTAAGGTCGGTTTTCAATCCGCTGTCACATTTAAAAGTGTCAATCGATTTTCATTGTGAGATCCGGGCTGAAAATCCGGTGAGCATTTGAGAACCGCTCAACACTGGAAAAAACCAGTGTTGACAGCTTCAAGTTAATTGCAGGTTGATGTTCAGGTCCCAGGTTAGGTTTTGAAATATGTAAACCGGAGGTTCAGAAATTTGAGAAAATCGGACTTGAATCAATTGCTTCTTTTGAAAACTGGACCGCTAACAAAACAAGGCATCAAACCCCTTATCTGCTCAGTTTTAATTGTTTAATAATCCAGTTTTTTTTTTAAAAATTTAATTATTTTTTATGATTTTAAAAAAACTTGAACTAAATTAGTGAGAACTGATTTTGAAAATTGACTGTTCTGAAATGAGTGACAACTGAGTACCTTGAGAACTGGATTATAATATAAATTTTTAAATATCAAAAATTAGGTAGGTTCTCTCCAACACTAATTTTTTTAAAAATAAAAAAATCAACCCGATTCTCACATAAAGACATAAGGAACCAAAACCCACATAAAGACATAAGGAACCAAAACCGATAGTTATCGAAAAAAAGTGAGAACTGCTTGACACTTGAAAGAACCTCATTAAAGGTCTTCTTGGATTTGGTCATCCAGTGTGTTCTTTCTGTTATTAAATATAGCGAGGATGGAATGAAGCTTCCCTTGAATCTGTCTCGTCGTCCATCCATCCCATCGTCCGTCCATCATCCGTCCTTACATATATTAAAGGACATCGTGAAGCTTCCCCTTAACCCGTTCATCCATCCATCCCGTCATCCGTTCGTCATCCATCCATGGATGGCATCATATAATAATCCTTTACAATGTGAAGGCTGAAAAACTCTTGTAGTTTTGCAATTTGCCAAAAGTTAAAAACTAATTTTAAAAAACAAAATATTGTTGAAAAAAAGCTTGAGAAACAAAAGAAGAAATCTTTTTAAAACAACACAAGAAATTTTTAATTATAAAAGAAGAAGACAAGTTATTAATAAATAAATAAAATGAAACAAAGTTGTAACAAAAAAGAATGGGAATTTTTTTAATAAAATAAAAAATTATCTTAGTTTTTAAAAAATGGAAGTTTAGGGCTTAGGGTTTTAGCTTTAATGGTAGAAAATGTAACATGAATAAATTGTTTGGGAAGGAGGTTTGGAGGGTTTAGGGTTTAAGGTTAGTTTGAGAGTTAGTTTCTCTTTTTCTAAACCCTAAACCCCTGCAGGATAGTCTTGATCTAGGCGGTCCTTGCACATGTAACATCTATCAAGGTCTTGGAAACAAGAGAACCTTGGAATGTAGGCCAGTCCCGGAATCCTTAAGTCGCATGAAAGTGCTTTTTGAAAGGTGTGCCATGAGGGATGGTTGTGCCACTGGTGCTGTGTGCTCATCTTCCTTTGATTGATTCTTTGGATTCTATGAATCTTATTTACTTGACTGACTCCTTGCAGGAGGATGTGTCAACATGTCTTCACAACATGCCTCCACATATTGATGTTCCAGTTAAATTCAATCAAGGACTTCAGAATCTGCAAATGAACGTCGCAATCACCTACAAAGAAAACGGCGTGCTAAGCAACGTGAATAGCCTTCTCTTCACAATGACGCATTACAATTGTTTGGAGATGAAGATGCGTCAGCCCTGGGATGATGGGATTGTGGAGAAATGGACACAATATGTGGATTTTATAGCGCGAAAATGTGGATCAAAGAATGATTGGCAAAGTCAACAAACAACAACCCACAATTTTCTCTGTGTTGTGAGAATGGCAAAGTTCTGTTGCCGAATCTTCCTGCAACACCGCAAGAGCTGGAAGTTCTTTTAACCAGCAAAGAGAGCAGTGCCGTCAAATTTCAAGATCATATTCGCATGTACAATTCGGTGTTGGCATTCACTTTGCTTGGTGCCAAAGTTGATGAGTCGGTAACAAGAGGCCTTGGACCGTACTCCTTTTGCATTCAAGGTGAATTTTATCACAAAATCGGATCCCTAGGTCCTGTCGAAGGACTACGGCCACAGTTTGCACAACTGTACATTCATGATACGAAACGCGAACATCAAAACCACCATGCCATTATGCCCTCGCTTGATCCAACGACGTTGGATCGGTTGTTGACCATGATGTACAATATCAATCCCTATGTCGAAGTGTTCAAAATGGCAAGGGATATGATGGCAATAGAAGGTGACGCACTCCCAAGTCCTGGGGTGAACCCACTTGAGGGTTCCCCAAAATGTAGTTACGGAAAGTTGGGACTCGGAAGGTGCTCCCGAGTTCCAACTCTAGAAAGGGGTAGAGGGTCGAGTTGGGAGCCTAGGGATTAGACTAGGAAGAAGGTTTAGTAGATCAAGCTTGAATCTGCACCAAAACAAACCACCCGCATGGTTAGTTCACATTTCGGGACACCCTTGGGTGTTGGGACAAGCCACGGGCACTTTGGACCACAAGACACACCACGGCCCGGACTCGGGGGAAGCCACCACCTTCCCCCATATAGTATTTTGTGCGCCACTCCACCGAGACTACATCCAAATGGCTCTTTTTCCCGGGACTCCCAAGTTGGAGTCCTGAAATTGTCCTGAAATTGTCGCGGGTGGAGTCCCGGGACTTTGGGAGCTCATAACTCCCGACTGCGAAGTCTGATTGCAACGAGGTCTAAACCAAACTTGTAGCCCTCGTCGAGATCTTTCCAACGACGTATCGCACTTTCAATTCGGAGGTCGGGAAGAGGTCGATTCCCGACTTTTAGTGGTCGGGAGTCAAATTGCCAATTTGACTCCCGGCCCTTCTTTTGCCCATAACTTGGGCTGCAGATGTCCAAATGACCAATGCGAGGCCATTTTCGATATATACGCTTCAAGACCTTTCCAATGACATCAAGAACATCCCAATGCAAGGTGTTTTGAGCCTTGCTGTCGAACTCTGAACATTCGGGAGTCTCGGAGGACTCCAAATCCTCACTTTTTCCAAATGTTGGGCTTCACCCCCACACTTGGCCAAAGTAGGGTTGCGATAGAAGGTGCTCCCATGGATCTGAAATTGCGTCTCATTGCCTCTCGAACAAAGGATGCCTGTCGATACAATGTGCTGACGGTAGATGAAATCGTTACATTGATGGTAGGAAATGGTTCTGAGGTTGTAGACAGATGTGACGTCATCCTTGCTTAGCAAGCTAGCCCATTTCAGCGCATTTTCGAACTACATGTGGGATACATGGCTCTACATTATCCGTTGCTATTTCCTTACGGTGAAGATGGATGGCATCCGAATATTCTGCTCAATGGTGTTGTTGCTGATGTAGATTTGGATGAAGACCATGCGGGAGAATCTAAGCTTCAAAGAAAACATTGCAATGTGACAATGGCGGAATTTTATGGTTATTGACTTCAACATCGAGACACTGATGGCATTACGTTGCTTCGGGGTGACCGATTGCGGCATCAATACATTGTGGATGCTTATGCGGCTATTGAACAAAGTCGCTTGAAGTGTCTGCGCATGAATAAAAAAAAACTTCGTGCGGATCTTTATTAAGGCCTTCAAGACGCCATCGCTACAAGTGACAATAGCGCTGCTGCCATTGGACAGAGGATCATTCTACCATCTTTTTTCACAATAGGTCCACGTCACATGGTTCAGAATTATCAAGATGCCATGGCAATCTGCAGATGGGTCGGCTGCCCGGATGCGTTTGTTACATTCACTTGCAATCCCCAATGGCTTGAACTCAAAAGAGTGTTGCCACTCGAACAGCAACCTCATGATCGACCCGATTTGGTAACCTGAGTGTTCAAAATCAAGCTGAAGGAGTTGATCAACGACATTCGCAAGAAGCATATTCTTGGACGCTCGATTGCGAGAATCTATGTCGTTGAATTTCAAAAGCGTGGGCTGCCGCATGCACACATTCTCATCTTCTTTACCGAAGACTACAAGCCACACACGGTTGAGGATGTAAACCATGATCAATGCTGAACTTCCGTATTAAAAAACAAACAAGTTGGCCCATGAGACGGTTGTCAGATGCATGATGCATGGTCCATGTGGAGTTGCGTTTCCAAATGCCCCTTGCATGGAAGAAGGCAAATGCAAAAAACAGTATTCACGCAAGTTCCAATCCGAGACAATGATGGATGTAAACGGATACCCTATTTATCGACATAGAGATATGGGGCACACAATTTTGGTTCATGGCATTGAATTGGACAATCGTTGGGTGGTACCGCACTGTTAACAAATAGGAGATCTATTCAAGTGCAAACATAAATCTTTATTGAAAGGAAACTACAACATAATACTCACAACACAAAACACAACATCAAGAACTCTCCAAGGTTCTTGTCACGAGAAATACACAAACTTGTGTAATGAAGAAA
>Ga0209208_10005753_pt1 | contig 17202 bp, 15 predicted proteins | sample S1TSphfallax_3_FD_187694 | JGI IMG/M metagenome (GOLD analysis project Ga0209208, IMG submission 187694) | Host-associated microbial communities from peat moss isolated from Minnesota, USA - S1T2_Fd - Sphagnum fallax MG (SPAdes) (version 2) | ecosystem: Host-associated > Plants > Peat moss >... | reverse complement strand
GGATGTGGTTGCCATTCCTGGGACAACTAAGAAGGCTAATTTGGATTCAAACATCGGGGCTTTCAGTGTTCATCTCAGTGAGGAGGAGATTGCAGAGATTGAAGCTGCTGTCCCTATTGATGAAGTTGCAGGCGAAAGGTATCCTGCAGCTCATATGCCAAGCACATTTGCTTATAGTTCAAGCCCCCCTCTTTCTTCGTGGAAAGACTCTGAAATTTGAGTATGTATCAAAAGCTGACCCTAAAACCACCCTAGACCCTAAACCGTTAGGACCCCAAAACCCTACTTGGTGTTTTGTTAGCCTCTTCCTAGGATATCTTTTATACACTTCTTAGTAATTTTATGGATAGGGGGTTATTTTTGGGTGATTTCTATTAGTGTTTGTTTTGGGTTTCATCAGTTGGTTTGGAATTCGGGTTTTTTCTACAGGATTGGGAAATATAGCCTGTATGATTGTCTCTTTTGGCTCTCTTGTCCAATACTGAGAGGTCACAACCTTTGCCACACAGATTGATTTGTCATCTGTCGTGGATTTCCATCCTTTATAATAAACTCTGCTGGGACTTCCCGTGGCCCGTATGTATGTGAGGAGTGATATGCGGAACTTAGTAGTCAAACTTCACACATAGGTAGGTCACAAACAAAGGTTTATGACACAAAATTGTATACTTTTTGTGACACAAAATTTATAAGTGTGCCTATACGGAGGTTAGAAAAAGTGAAATTTAGGCATTATACCTGTGCATCAAAATCACATATCACTTTTCCTTCCATGTATGGATAATGGCTAGTAAATGGAATTTTGGTGTAGGTTCAGGGTTTAGGGTTCTGAGTCCCACTAAGGGTCTCGGAGTCCAAATTTAATTTAAAATCTCAGGAAATTATTAGCTTGAAGAGAGCTTACTCAAGAAGGGGAAGATATGTGCTGGTTAACCCTGGCCTTATTGATTATAGTATCAATTTCAGTTGTAGGGATTGTCATAGGGGAAATTATAGTCAAGTCGGACAAGTTGGACAATAGTTGCATTGCATGAGGTCAAAAAAGGATAGGATTTCTTCTTGTGTATCTTGGACCTTTCTGCGATCTTGAATTCTTCACATTATTGGACCTTGAATTCCAAGGTTCCTTTATTTAATGCAAGTTATTCTGATTTCTCTTATTTACCTTCTCCTCAGCTGTGTTTCTCAATTTGAAAGATTCCAAATACTATACAAACACACAAATAGCACACATAGAACCTATTGCAACTTTTGCAAGCACATTGGCTAGGTCTACTTGTGGAAGATGGGTGTGACCGATTTTGCTCTATATGGTTGAAAGCACATTACAACATTCAAGTCAACATAATGGTTTTAATGTTTCTTAATTACTTTTAATTCTCAAGGCTGATGGGAAAGAAAATTGCAACTTCATAGAATTTTTGAATGGTAAATTGTAGAATATATGCTTGGTGTTACAACTCCTTATTTATTTATAGTTTGTCCTTGTCATGGCTTCTAATGCTTAAGATGTGTTAGCGGTGCCTTCATGAAGTGTTGGCCATTGATTTCATCGAGTACAAAGCAACATGAATTCAATGACGAAAAGTTTTTTCAAAACATCATCCATCAAGGTTCACAATATTTTATGCTTGATTTTTCTTTGTTGGGAATTTTGGTTTATATTTTTGTCTTTAGCCTTCATGAAACATAATAAAGAAATTACATTCATATAAGCTTGTTTCCAGAATTAATCTTTTTAGAGTGGATAGGTAAGTTTAGGAAACCAAGGTCAGTGGAGATGTTGAAATGAGGATGCAACATGCAACCCCTTACAACCAAGATTAGAATTCGCTTGAAGTTCATTATCTTTCATTTGTTTGATAATGAATATAGTCAGGTTGAAAAACATGGTCCTATTTATGCTTATGAAGTAAGTAGTAATAATTTCTCATAATGTACATTTTCTTATGTTTGTTTTTCCCCTGTTCAATTAAATTATCTGACCTTATTTTCAACAGTTTTATAACTTTGGTCTTGAAATCTAAATTAAGTGTAGTCAAATTCCTATGCTACCACTAGAAGACTATTCCTTGGTACTTGGGTTGGATTGGGCAATGGTGTGTCGTTACAATTCTACACTTTTAGCCGATCTTGAGCACTAGGAACAGGGGGCCCATAGAGGCCATCCTTTTGGAAGAATAACCTTTAGATGAAACCTCTCTTTCTTTACATCTTGCAAACATTATTGTACGCTATCCATCTACTCAAAACACATATGCCATACATGGGCAAATCAATGCATTATTCATGTACAAAATGTGGCAATAATGCAATTGATTTTTTCTTTGTGATTAGCCTCTCACTTTTTTACTAATTTTTACAGCTAGTCCTCTCCCATAGCTATAACCACATTGGTTATCCGGGTCATACATTGGATCAGAACCACTATGCTCAATTACCAACTGCCATTGGCCTTACCACCCACCATAATTCAACTTGTAACTCTAAACCGCACTTACCTTAGGGCACTCTGAGAAATCTCCTAGTGTATTTGGAGGTCAACTTATATTTGTGAAAATCCCTCCTAGAAAAGGGAGGGATCTTATGGAGAACACCCCCACAAAGGCATGTCCTGCCTCCGTGGCTCTCCACCTCCACCCGGCCCAAAAGAGAATGGGCCATGCTCACCCAAACCCATTTTTTTAGACCATTTTTGATCTTTTTTTTCTTTGTAGTTCCCTTATGTTTTGCCTATGGCTCACGATCAGCAAATCTTGCCGCCATAATTAATTTTTCGAAAAAAAAGAGGGTTTGATTGGCCCAATTTGAATATATTAGCATTTCAACAATAGTTATTAAATATGCTAAGTCCTCATATAAGTTCTAAAACTATCTTGGTATCCTAGTGTTTTTGAATTATTGCCTACAATAAATTGGTTTTGGGTTCAGTTCTTTGCAATTTCAAGAGAGTATTGTTAATTACTATTATTTTTTTGACCAAAAATCTAAAGAATTAATTATGGTAGTACCTAACAAATTTGGTACCCTGGTGTTGAATAATTTATTTATTTATTAAAATTAAAATTGGCAAATAGTATAGGAATTTTTGAGATTTTTGACTTGCATTTGTAAAATATTTAATATTTTCAGCACGAATGGGGATGTTGACATTTTTCATCCATTTTGATACACAACATTCATGCATTACATTTCTTGGTTCTCTATGCAATTGTACTTCAGTTTTTTAAATTGAAATTTTACAATTTCAGCAAATTGGGCAATACAAATTTCTTAAAATTTTGACAATTTGCAAAATAATTTAGTTATCATTGAATTTGTTAAGGTACTAAGGTAGTGCCAAACATGAGTAGGTATTAGGGTAATCCCCCATCCCCCATAGCCACTTTTTCATTGGAACTAAGCATTAGCTTGAGTGGGTGAAATTGGGCAGGTGAAAAATGTAAACTCGGGCAAGCATGTGAAGTGACACATGTGCACTGTTGGTTTTGCCTACCAGTTGCCTCGGCAACACGGGGTGATAAAAATTGAGACAAGAATTGTGGCACATTGCCCATGTACATCATCATCATATGCTCCTTCCACAAATGTTTTTTCTCGGCCCTTCCATGCCCCATACCACAATGGCCACCCTTTGGCACTAACTCCCAACCCCTTTTGGGATAGTTCCGGGCAGGGAAGAAAAAAAAACCATGCTTGTTCATGGGTTCTTCAAAGGTTCATAAGGGGGCAGCGGGGGTTTCATGGGGTTTAAACGCACTTCATAGAGGGTTGAAAGGTGGTTCATAGGTGGCTCAAAGGTAACATTGAGGTCCTCTCCCACTTTGCATTGCCTTCACAAAATGAGCACAAGAACCCTTTCTTTACAAGCTATGGTTTTTTCTGCTGCCCTGCCCAGCACTACCCCAAAGAGGGTTGGGAGCAGCCCTTTTTTCCTGGTCATATATGGTCAAAATGATATCTTAAAGATAACAAGTGCTAAAATTTTGTGCTTTTTAAGGTTTTCAATAGCCAAAATTGATTCAAATTTTAAGGAAAAGATCGCCAGATTTCTATACGTGCTGCAAGCAGGTAGCAAAAATATAGAAGAAAGTTTTTTTTTAAACTTACTTTCATGTTTAAATTTTAGCCAAATTCGGCGAATCAAAGGAGTGGCCACAAGAATGAGGTGTTTGGGACCTTTCTTCTGCTGCTTCTTCTTCTGCTGATGTCAGTAGGTGGGTTTCTTAGGAAGGATCCAGTAAACCTAGTTTATTGCCCAAGGAATGTACACATGTCATTCTTGTGCCCACTTCTTTGATTCAAATATCATACCTGGATTGCACAATTGCAGATCAGTGCTCGACATTTTTGTTGTTCTTCAATCAAAAATTTTGGTAGACAATCTTTGAAGTGGGGGAGTTTTCACTGGGACTGACTGGCATTCGGTCTTGTGCCATCCAGCAAGCAAATCCAGCAAAAATCAGCTCTTGGGTTTGATCCAAAACATCTCCTCTATCATTATGGCATCTACTAGTGAACTTCCTGTCATCCCCAGGGTGAAGCTTGGCCCTGAGGGCTTTGAGGTATCTGCTCTAGGACTGGGGTGCATGGGCATGAGTGCTTTCTATGGATCGCCAAAGCCCGAGGCAGACATGATTGAGCTCATCAGATATGCTGTCAATAGTGGGGTCACATTCCTCGATACTTCTGATAGATATGGTCCTCATACCAATGAAGTTCTTGTAGGCAAGGTGATGGTCTCTCTCGACCTGTGTGTGTATGTGTGTGTGTGTGTCTCTCTCTCTCTCTCTGTGTTCCTTTATTGGTTCTAGAATTTTTCTGAGTACTTAGGATTTATAGAAATACTGGAATAGGGTTTACGAAATGTGAGAAATTGGATCCACAATTGAATGAAGTTTGTTGTTGTTACATAGGAATTTTTTGTCCTGCAAAGTGTTTTTTTTAAGAGTGCAACTCCTGATCATCAGAAGATGTGATTCTGCAAATGAACAAACAACAGGCAATCAAAGGGATGCGGGAAAAGGTGCAACTTGCCACTAAATTTGGAATTATATTGGGACAAGAAGGTGTGCAAATCAGAGGAGATCCAGAGTGGGTTAGAACAGCATGTGAAGCGAGCTTAAAGAGGTTGGATGTGGAGTACATTGATCTTTACTACCAGCACCGTGTTGACACCAAAGTCCCCATTGAAATCACTGTAAGTATGTGTATTTGGTTCCAGCAGCCCAAAGCTTTGAATGCTGGAGAAGATCACAAAACAGATTTTAGAAGATGGGGCTGATGATTGCAACCCCAAAATGGTTTTTCTGCAGGTTGGGGCAATGAAGAAGTTGGTGGAGGAGGGAAAGGTGAAACACTTGGGTTTATCTGAAGCATCTGCATCTGACATCAGACGTGCACATGCTGTGCACCCTATAACTGCTGTGCAAATGGAATGGTCTTTATGGACTAGGGATTTGGAGGAAGATATCATTCCAACATGCAGGTAAAAGAACTAACAGTGCTATCTTGTTGCAAATCAACCTTTGTGTTCAACCCAGAATTGTTTTTTAGTTTTCAAGCAAATGTTCAAGAGGATCTTTGTTGCATATACCCAGCTGCTTTCAATGTGGATCTATCAACATGGAATTGTACAAGCTGTTGTTTTTCACAGCTTGCTACAGTGTGACTGGCATGAAAAAAGCATGAGTCAATAGACACTGAAGTCTACTTACCAGATGGTCCTCCATTGCTTGCAATTGGACAATGTGGATAGGTGGAGTTTCTGTTGAAAGAAATGTGTGTGTGCATGTATGTATTTGTGTGCAGGGAGTTGGGGATAGCAATAGTGCCTTACAGTCCACTTGGGCGGGGGTTTTTTGCTGGTTACACTGTGGAAGGAAACAAAGAGGGTGATACGCGTGCGGTCTGTGATCTCCCCATCACTACTTACCTCTTGTTTTTGTACTCTAGAAATTGCTAATTACCCCTCTTTTGTTGAACTTTTTCTTTTCGTCTTGTTTCCTCAAGGGCCCAGTGATTGACCCTAAATGCTCAGGTCACCTATGGCAATGTATCTTCTTACAATGTAAATTGATGAAGGTGGTAACCATTAATACCACAAAGCTGAAATTTGTAATTTATCTGTGCAGAATCTGCCAAGGATGTCAGGTGAAAACTTTGAGAAGAACAAGGTCCTACGAGAGCAACTGGAAGTGATTGCAGAGAAAAAGAAATGCTCATTGAATCAACTGGCACTTGCTTGGGTTTTGCATAAGGGCAATGATGTGGTTCCCATTCCAGGGACCACCAAGAAGGCTAATCTAGAGTCCAACATTGGAGCTGTTGCTGTTGCTTTGAGCAAAGAGGAAATTGCAGAGATTGAAGCTGCTGTGCCTATTGATGAAGTTGCAGGTGGCGCTAATCTTCCTGTCAATTTGCAATTATCGCGGCATTATGCGTTATCCCCACCACTTTCTTCATGGAAACAGGGGATTTAGGGTTTAGGCCATAGTTGGTAGAATGTGAATGGCAATGACCTGAACAGATATTGCTTGGATCAATTGGCCAGAGTGAACTGATATGCCCATATTATGCAAATTATAAGGCTTCCATAATACGTATGAATTTTTGGTAAAGAGAATTGTGACTTGCTGTGGAGCTCAGATGCTTAGACTAGTTCTTGCGAGTCCACTCTAATGCACAACACCTCACGGTCTACTTCCCACCAGTGTTGGTTGGGTAGTAGAAATGGCACGGAACCCCTGCCAGTTATTGGGGCGGTTCTTAGGGTTCATAACTGAAGTTCTGAAAAGAAATCAAAGAAACTGGGTTATATAAATATATGTAGTGACATTTACTATTTTGAGGTCTAGTAGCTAAATCCGTGCAATTTTGGCTTCATGTATGGTTACCTGATGCTATGGAGGGACCTACTCCTATTTCTGGCCTTATTCATGCTGCTACCATAGTAGCAGCAGGTATTTTTCTTGTAGCTCGCATATTTCCTCTTTTTCAAGCTGTACCTCCTGTAATGGGTTTAATTTCTTGGACAGGTGCAGCAACAGCTTTATTAGGAGCTACCATAACTCTTGCTCAAAGATATATTAAAAAAGGTTTAGCTTATTCTATTATGTCTCAATTAGGCTATATGATGTTAGCTCTAAGTATAGATTCTTACAAAGCTGGTCTATTTCATGTAATCACACACACTTATTCCAGAGCTTTTTTATTTTTCGAATCCATGTCCATAATTCATTCTATGGATCCAATTGTTGGATATTCCCCGTAACAATCAAAATATGGGTTTTATGGGTGGTTTGAGAAAACATATGCCAATTACAGGGACAACTTTTCTCATCGGTGCACTTTCTCTCTGTGGTATTCCTCTTCTCCCTTGTTTTTGGTCTAAGGATGAGATTCTTGTAGATAGTTGGTTGTATTTCCCAATTATTGGATGGATACCTTGGAACACGGCCAGATTAATTGCATTTTATATGTTTCATATATATTTCATCACTTTTGAAAGCAATTTCAGAACCAATTCTTCAAAGGAATTTTTCCTATTTCGAGGGTAACAACATCCAAAGAGTTGGATAGGAAAGAAAAAAGACCTATCCCACTATTTACAAAGAGCAGAATAAATATGTAAAGAGATGATGTTATCTTATCCGGACAAGATATAGTCTGTATCGTAAGGAATCAGATTATTTCGTCTACTTGTAGTAATAGTACCCACTTTATTTTCCAAATTTATCAAAATTCCTACTTTGCAGGGACAATTAAATCTTGAGCCCTTGTCTCATTGGTTATATCCATTAATCAATGATCCTTATGAAGTAATTACATATATTAAAGGACGTCATGGACGTTTTTCGTGAAGCTTTCCGTCCATCCATCCTCACTGTTGCTGCGCGCATCATCGCCCTTGAGACACATGACCGAACTGTGCACTTGCTGGACTTTCAAGGCAACCAGGTTCTGTCTCCCCACCACCCGCCCCCCTCTCTCTCTCTCTCTCTCCTACTTTCTTTTCTTTCTCTCGTGGTTAGTGTATTGGGTCCACATTAGCACATTTGTTGGATACATTACTTCTGCTTGCTGTTTCTACATCTAAAATTTGCCAGCACTATGGCCTCAGGCAGTCAGGATTGGCACACAAAAGTGTTTTCAGAATTAGGGTCTGGAAATTTGGTTACCCAGAAGAAAACAGGTATTATGGTGTCTACAAAAGCATTAGAGTTTTGGAAGCAGAGAATTCCAGTGCTTCTCCAGATGGAAAATTCATTGGATTTTAGAGAAAGGAGATGTTCTGACAGATCTTCAGCAAGGGTTTGCATATAACCTGTTTGACTCTATACATGATATTCAAAACGTTAGCTCTTTGGAAGAAGTTTAGTATTGAACAATTCCAGGTGATCCTCACTATCGTTGGCAAGTAAGACAGTTTCGTGCACACACAACTACGGTGAATGAGGTGAACATTGATTCCAATGGTGAGTTTGTCGGAAGCTGTTCAGATGATGGAACAGTGATCATCAGTAGTCTGTACACAGATGAGAAGGAGAAGTTTGATTACTAGCGACCCATGAAAGTTGTTGCACTGGACCCTGAGTACTCTTGCAAAACCTCAAGGCAGTTTGTGGCTGGAGGATTAGCAGGCCAGCTTCTCTTCATCAGCAAGGGTTGGCTTGGGTATCAAGAGCAAGTAATCTTCTATAGTTTCTCTCCACTGTGACACTTCTCACAATATTCCACATTAATGGTCTTTGATTATCCCTGCATAGTCCCTATTAGAGCTTTGTGTTTCTTTGCTTGAAGAGTTATTGACCTATCTTCAATGTTGATTAATACTTGTTGGAGTTTTTCAAGTAGGACATCTTTGATTTGAAATAGGTTGCATCATAGAAGGAAAACACATGAATAATAGAGGAATGTGGTTAGAAAGGAAACATGCAAGCTGACATAGAGCTATATGGGTGTGGCACTTCAAGGGTAGAGGGGCATGCTTGAGCTCTTGGATGGGGATTAGGACGAATGACAAGCAAGTCAATTATTCACACGAACTTGCACAAACTAAATAACAAGTTGGTTAGTGTGTAGTTCTAGTTCTAGCACTTTTGGTGCACAGATGAAGCACGGGCAAACACAAATTCATAAGACTCAGCATGGTCGGGACTTGTGAGAAACCGCCACTTTCCCCCTTATAATGTATTATGTGCGTAACCACAGGGCCTGCACCCATAATGTCATTTTGTTCTGAAACTCTCAAATTGGGAGTTCCAAAATGCCCAAAATTGAAACTCCTACGATTTTGGAGGCCCATAACTTTTTGTGCATACATTTGATTGAGGCAAAGTGTAAAGAGAAGTTGTAGCCCTTGTTAAGATTTTTTCAGTAATATGTGGCACACCACCTGCACACAAGTAAATCAAGGAAATTCTTGACTTTTAGTGGTTAAAAATCAAATTCACAATTTGACTACCAACTTTTCTTTTAGCCATAACTTATTTTTGAACTACCCAAATGGGTCATGTGAACTCATTTTAAACATCTATGTTCCAAGAACTTTTCCATGTTATAAAGAACTTTTCAATCCAATGAGTTTTGACCCCTGCAATCGCTCTTTCAAAATTTGGAGTGTCCATCTAAACTCCAACTCCCAAAGTGGGAGCTCACTTGGAAATGTGAAAGGTTCATTTCCTCACACTTTCCTACACTCTCGAAAACATGAAATGTGACTCCCAGGCTTCACTCTTGGCCCCCACACCTTTGCAAGCCCTTATTTATGTCACGATCCAAAACTAGGGTTGCGACACTATCCCTTTCTAGAAGAAGAGGTCAATGTCCTCACTCACATTTATAATTTATTTCCTCAATGCAATTGATTTCATTTGGATCCTTGGCCATCAATTTCTTACTTCTATAGTAAGACCTTACCTCAAGTTAACTTAGGTGTCCCCAAATTTCCAACATTTTTTTAACAAATCCAAGGGGGTTTCATGAAAAACCTTTAACATTTGCTTTGTCAAAAGACCTTACTTAGTTTCACTGACGAAACTTTCATTTGGGAAACAATTATTCAATCTTTCCCTTCATGAGAAACCAAGCCAAGTCTAATATTGACCTAAATTACTTCACATGACTCCTTTTCCAACCTTGCACCACGATCACAACAATCAAGCCTAACTAAAGGTATGCCTATCAACGTACGAGAAGTGACATATAAACTTTGTGAAAACCTAAATCCCAAGCTACGTGATTATAGTACACGAACAGGGTCATGACTTCCCATGTTGGCCACAACTACCAACCAAGAATTGGGATGCACTTTAAACATGCACATGTCCCCACAAACTCACCTTGATTGCCTCTTCTTTTAGGGCCAAGGTTTCTCTTAGCCCCAAAGTTGGAGTCTAATTTTGATTTGGGCTTACACAAGAAAGTTCCATTTGTCCATGCCACTTCACAACTCTTGTAGTAACATTCATTAAGATCAAGATGCAATCTCTCGAAGTTCATGTTCTTCGCACACAAATGTCATGTGTCTAAAACACATATGATGCACATGTAAGTAGAATGAAATATAAGTGCATTTCCTATGTATATGTGCATGTCCTTCCTTACGTAACATTGCATTTTTTCAAGTTTGTACATTCAATTCACCATTGTTATCCATGCAAGTTCTTTACTTTATCTTATTTGCAACAATGAACATCATGGATGATTAACATCAAGGCTTGTTAAAGCATCTTTATGTTGATGATGAAGACACTCACATTGTTCATAACTTTTTATTTATGTTTGGCATTGATGTTGAAAATAAAATCCAACACATAATGAGTAGATCAAACCAAAGAGACAATGTGCAGAAGGATGGACAAGTTGTTGAAGCACAATTGTGTATAATGACAAGGTGTTCCAAAGTCCTTATCAAATGAATTATTTATTAGTCTTGAAGATTTTTAAATTTGTTATCACCCCTGATGTGTGTTTTGTGCAAGCCAAGGATTTATTTGGTAAGATGGACCTACCTCTTCAAAAATGCATGAACTTCATTAAGATGCTTGCATATGGAGTTTTACCTAATGCCATAGATGAATATTGTTTATGAGAAAGCAAAACCATGGGGAGTTTAAAGAAAATTGTCCCTACCATTTGAGAGTTGCTTAAGCATGTGTACTTGAGACAACTAAATTTGAAACACCAATTGTAAATTCATGCAACCTAAGGTTAAGGTAGGCATGCTCACTCTTTAGATCACATGAATAATTGTTGAAAAATTCTCCTAGTTTCTTGGCAAGAAACTAATAGAAATGAAAATTGTTCCATAATTTCATAAACCATTTGAGATGAAAGTCTTTGAATTTGGCATTGCTCTTTTGATATGTTTAGTGACAACATTGACATAAGTGTGTTACACAAGTTCCTTTTTGTTACAAGCTACAAGAAATCACATGAACTCTGAGGTGGATGGACATCACTACATGAAATATTTTGACACCTAATTGCTAGTCAATAGTATCATCCAATGTAGCCAATCTTTGTGCAAACTCTTCATGAATCGAAGAGGAAGAAAAAGAAATAGTTTGCAACTCAACAAGAAACAACTCAAAAAGATGTTAAATGGTGATTTGGCATGTTGCAATCACTTTTTGGCATAATCCAAAAATTATGTAAACAATGGGAAAGGGGTATTGTGATTGACATCCTTCATGCTTGTGTGATCATTCACAAAATGACCATAAAATATCAAGGCATCTTGTCACTTGAACATTTTTTGATGAATAAAACATTCACATATGTTGGGGTTTCATTTGTGTTGAGTTGAAAGATAATGCAAATGAAATAGAAAACTTAAGTGGTTATTGTGCATTGAAGAATGATTTGATGCATCACCTCTAGGCTCCAAGTGCAACAACCAATGATCATGCATTCAAAAAACATGAGCTTGGAGCCCTCAATAATTCTTCCTGGTTTCAAACGTGTTGAATTTTTCATGTTGTTTAAGGTTTCTTGAATTTGTGTGTCTATTTTGCTATCATGCATTTATGTGTTTATGTCACAAAGGAATTTTAGTAACATCATTCAATTGCCTCTCATTGTTATGAACATTGATATTCATGATTAAGCACATTGACATACCCAAAAATGTCACTACAAACCTTTGAAGGTCGTCAAGCAGGGCATGGTATCCTAACACGAAGCAAAGGCCAAAGAGAATAGTCTTGCTAGCCTTGTTTGTCCTTATATTGTGTGGATGGTATAGTAAGGGTTGTTGAGCAAGCAAATCAGCAATTGTCTTTACATTAGAAGTCTATTTATAATGAATCATGGAAATGTTTTAAAAATACATAAGGTTGTTGCATTTAGGATCTATGTAAAAAATGATTTGTGGTTGAAAAAAGTTACTTCACCATATGGTAGAAGAAAACATGTAACAAGGAGCAAAAAAAGGGTGTCAAATGTTAAACATAGTAAATTAAAAACACACTTTAAAAAAAAAAACTAATCATTTCAAATCATATTAATCATGGCAAGTTAATCTTTTTTTTCTCATATGGATGTTAAAACATTTAGAATGAAAACTCATTTGATCCAATTTTAAGTTTTGGTTTTAATTTAAGTTGTTTGAAAATGTACATGTATTATGTCAAAAGGAATCAATTTTGTAAGGATCATCAAAAGGACTCATATAATAAAACAAATTTCATTGAAAGAAATACAAATGATAAGAATATATTAGCCACACTCAAGAAAATTCATATTTACAAAATGTAAAATTTTAAAACTTGAAACATTCAAAGAATGTTTCAAAATTGCTCCAAAATTTCAAAGTTTCAAACGTCTTTTGCCACATGTAAATGGGTTATAATATAGATGATGTGTTCAAAAAGGTTATAGCTGAGATTATAATAAAACCAAAGAACGTGAAATTTTAATTTTTGGTGATAATTCAAATTTTAGATCATTTTTCAAAATGAAACATTAAATATGTAAGGAACTTGGGAGATTTTTGAAAATTCATATTTATTCAATAATGTGTAACAAAAAAAATGTGATGCATTCAAAAAATTTAAGGATTTTTTAAAACAAGTTACGAAAAGTTTCATTCAAAAATCCATTTGCATGTAAAAGTTAGTTATGAGAAAAAAGACTTGCAATCCTTTTCCAAAATAATCATTTGACTCCTGATTACACATTTTGACCTTCTTGAACAAACACACATACACACAACTTTTTTCCTTTTGTGATGTTGAAAGCTCAAGGAAAGATAAGATGGACCTCAACAACAAAAATGAAGTATTTACTTCAAAATGAGGTCTTCATTTAAAATCCCAAAATAAAGATAAAGTTGAAAGGTTGATCTAAGATATAACCATGGATTTATTTATCGGACTAGGATAAATCTTTGCCTTATGTCAATTTTATTACTTTTTACTTGTCATAATTTTTGTGACAAAAAGGAAGGTCGTTTTTATGTTATTGTTTTTACTCTTGGAAAATACAAGGCACTACCAAAGGATTTTTTTCAGCAATACTATTGATTTACGCACATTTTGTGTATTTCTACATAGGGTTGCTTTCTTTAGAATCTATGTAGAAAAAAATTGCTAGTTGAAAAAAGTCACTTCACCATTTGGTAGAAGAAACCATTTGAGTTTTTTTGTTTTTGATTTTTACAAAACTCTTTATGCAAACACCCCACTTTGAAACAATTTATAATAAGACCATATTTTGATATTTCTAGAGAATTTGACAATTAACACCCAATTCAACATTTAAACTCTTGGCATTCACTAGATTTATTCAATGAGTTTAACACCAATCCCATGTCTTTGGTGTTGTGTTTAAAAAATGATGTGTTAACTAATCAAGTTGATGTGGTACAACTAAATTAGTTATTCAAAGACAATAACTTTGGAATCAATATTTACAAGTTAACATAAATATTTTATGATTAAAAAATCACATTATATTATTAATTGTAAATGTGTATATAAAATGAATGAAAATGAGATGACTATAGAACATCCAAAATCATTTTTAAAAAAAATTAAGCAATAAAAAAATTGGTTACAATTTTTAAAAATGATTTGGGATATTTTATATTCATTAAATTTATGAAATGTTCCTATAAATTATTTTGAGAATCATTGTAAAATTACTCTGGTTCTTCCATCAATTAATCGATTTTTTCCAATCAATATATCTTGGGACAATTTGGATAATTTGTCTAATAATAAAATTTCAACATGCAATTTAATTTACCACTTCAAGACATGAAAGATTAGTTAGTTGTTAAATGTTTTGTGGGTTTTCACTACATGTTTGGAGTAGTGTTGTGAATGTATTGAATTTCTACTGTTGAAACTAAGACATTAAAGTGAGGTTGTTGTCACTTGGACCCAAGTTCACATTTTTTTTTAGAATCGACACAAAGACCAAACACTGAAACTATTCTTTTGTTAGATTTGGATTAGAAATTGGAATTGGGAAAAAAATATTTAGAAAACATGGGTAAATTCTTTGAATAGGCAAGCTGAATTTTTTTTAAATTGAGAAGTGGGCTCAACTTCATAGTTAAATATCAATTTTTATTAGTTGTTGAACTCCATACCTATACCAACCTTGATTTTAATTTGATTAATTTATTTTTTGTTATACAATACCTAGCATCAAGGAATCTGTAATGTCTACGTGGAACGAAACCATTGTTTTGAACTAAACCCAAAGGTTTTTGAATTTGAAAAAATGTGTTAGAATCAGAATTGTAAGGTTTTTAAATGGGAAGAAAACTTGCACTTGAAAAACCTCCAATCCACAAAAAAATTCAAAACTAGGATCATAATTTCTTTTTCAAAAAAATTGCACAACATGGTTTGGAACCATCATAATAATTGTGTTAAGTGGTGTGGATGTTCATTAATCTTAATTCCTCCATTAATGACAGTGGGTGGATATGTTTCAAGCACTTTGTAATGAATGTTTTATATTTTTGTTCAAGTTATAATGATTAAAAAAATAATTAAGTGTCAAATTCATGAATTATAAAGGTTCCATTGTCTTATACTTAACAAAAATAGAATATGAAAAAAGGGGAAGGAAGTTTTACTCTTTTTTTTCAAAAAAACATTCATTATTTAAAACATATGTATCAAAGATTGCCCTTTCTATTCAACTTTTAAACTAACATTAGCTGCTGCAATTGGGTGCATATTTAACGTTAAAATAATATGTGAAATTGTTATATATATACATGAATACAAGAAAATAATTTTAAAATTACAAGTAAAAAATGAAACCATCGAGACCTTTGATGAGTTATCATAAGTCAAGAATTAAAAAAATAAAATTGTAATATAATAAAAATATGCTATAAGTATACTTGAAAATGGTCAATCAATATGATGTCAATACTACATTTAGATTTAAAAAGTTTGACTATGTTTGTGCATGTTGCGACTACAACAACATGAATGACTAAAAATGACATAAGCAATGGGTTTGATTTCAACCCACGTGGTGGGCTAGTGTTATGCACTTTGAAAATGATGAAAATCAATAGACAGGTCAATTTTGTAGCTTCATACCCTAATTTAGTATCATTCCAACCTTGTTCATTTATGTTTGACACCAATTTATGAATTGAAAATAATCACATGAAATGCTCTTCCCATATGGCCTTTTTGTGTGTGCAAAATTTCACACTATTGCAAAAGAAAATTGAAATTTTTGTTGCAAATTCAATGATTAAAAAAAACACCAATGTTTTTTTAGAAATTGTTAAATATTTATATATGGTTCAAGTAGGGAGCAACGAATATACAAGGATGTTTAAAAAATTTCCTTGCATATTTTGTTAAGAGAGAAATTTGAGTAAACCCACATATGGATGATCACCACCTAAACTACATCACAAAATTGAAAAAAAGAAAAACGGTTCCCAGAACCTTCATCCGTGAACTAGATATTCCTTTGGCAAGGGCAAGTATGACAAATGGATCACAATCCATTTAGATATATATATTTAATTGATTCTACTTTCAACAAAAGGTTGAATTAGGAGCCCTTCTTCCTTTTATTCATAAGCATTGGATAAATGTTTTCAGTGAGTACAACAACTCCAGTTCTTCTTGACCCACTTGGGACAATTGAGATTGAAGATCATGACTTTGGGCCCAAGCCATTAATTGGAACCTAAACATCAATATGGAAATAATGGGAACCATGAAACCCATGAAAAAATGGATGGGATGTTCAATCTGATTTCATTTTCGGGTAGGATGGTGAAATAAACCAAATTGGTAGCGATTCCCAATCCATAAAGAAGCTACAAATGATTAACTAGAGATAATCTTTCGAGCCAATTCTAAATGAGTTAATATTTGGCCAGAAACCTTTATTGCATAAGTTGATCGAATTATTAATTTCGTGGAATGAAAAATTTTACTCACCAGAAGCCAAATGAAAGAAAACTTTCATTTGCGATTTTGAAGTAGAGATAGGAAGATGAATGAACTATAACCCTAAAAGAACGAAATTTTGTAAACAACATAGAGGGCAAATGAGGGGGGTAGCTACTCGATGTAATTCCATTTGTTTTGGTAGATTTGGCCTCCAAGCATTCGGACCGGCTTGGATTACGTCTAGACAAATAGAAGCGAGACGACGAGCAATTATTTGTTATGCCCATCACAATGGAAAAATATGGATACATATATTTCTTAACAAACCTATAACTATGCAACTTATAGAAACACGTATAGGTTCACGAAAAAAGTCCCGAGAATATTGGGTATCTATCGTTAAACCAAATAGAATATTTTATGAAATAAATGGAGTACCAACAATTGTTGCTAGAATAGACATGAAAATAGTTGCATACAAAATGCCTATATGTACTCAATTTGTTATTTTTATATTTGATAAAAAATGAGTGATGGGTAGAGACAAATGATGGATAGGGACAAGTATTAGATGAGGGAATCTCCCTATAATGATAGCAAATAATTATTATATAAATGAACTTAGTAATATCCCCCCTTGACCCCCTTTTTTTTAATAATTTCTCCCTCCTCTTGGGGGGGGGTGGGGGAGGGAGGGGGGTTGATCCCTCCAATAAAATGGAAAAATGATTCAAACTCAAACTTACTTGAATGTAACAGATAATAGTGGGGCTTGAAAACTAATATGTATTTGAGTATTAAAAGCTAGTAA
>Ga0209208_10005751_pt1 | contig 17202 bp, 6 predicted proteins | sample S1TSphfallax_3_FD_187694 | JGI IMG/M metagenome (GOLD analysis project Ga0209208, IMG submission 187694) | Host-associated microbial communities from peat moss isolated from Minnesota, USA - S1T2_Fd - Sphagnum fallax MG (SPAdes) (version 2) | ecosystem: Host-associated > Plants > Peat moss >... | reverse complement strand
GTTGGAGTACACACACTCTTCCACCTTCATCAAACTTTTGAAAACCTTGCTCATCTCAAGTGCATCACAACCCAGATCAATGTGTAACATTCTCCCTCCATTGGGTGATAGTTCTTTGGGCTCTTGGATATGCCTTTACTTGCATAAGCCACAACCACTCCCTTTCTCACATCCTTCTGACACAAAACAGCCCCCACTTCTTTGGTGGACCAGTCTACATCCAAAATGAACAGCTTGGTGAAGTTAAGTCTCACCAAGATTGGAGTTGACACCAGACATTTCTTCGACACCTCAAAAGCCAATTGATGTCAAGCCTTACTCCAGACAAAAGACACATCTTGGCACATTAGCTCGAAGAGAGGTCCTGCCACACAAGTGTAACCTCTGATAAAATAGTAACTTGTGAACCCTAGGAATGCTGTCATGTTTGTTGGAGTTGTAGGGACTGGAAACTTTTGTACTGCTATGTCTGTGCTTGGATCAGGCCATATTCCAGCAGCATGAACTAAGTGGCCTAGAAGCACAATGTCAGAAGCTCCAATCTTACATTTAGAAGGGTTAAGCCTCAGGTACACCTCTCTTAATCAATGTAACACCGGAATTAAATGTTGTATTGTGAGTCCAAGCTATAGATGTTGAGGTCATCTACAAAAACCTTCACAAAACTATCAAGCTCATTCCTGAAAATTTCATTCATCACCTTGGAAAAGGTGCTAGTGGCATTTTTTAGGCCAAATCGCATCACTAGCCATTCATTCTTGGTGGTCATCACTGTCTTTATATCATTCTTCTAGAGCCATTCTAATCTGCCAGAATCCGGCCAGCAGATCAAGAGCTGAAAATGTTGTGGATTTTCCCAACTGTGCTAAGAAATCCTCTATTAAAGGCAAAGGGTATGTATGAATCATGCCTTGTTTGCTGATTTAAAGGTCGGTCTCTAGTCTCCACAAAACCTTTTGGATCCATCCCATTTTGCTGGCAATGTCACCTTGCCCTGGCATATTCCAAATTACCAGCACACATCATCTTCCCAATTTGCATCAAAGCCTCAATTTGTTTTTTAATCTCCGGGCCTTCTTCTTAATACGAGGCCTTTAAAGGACATACAAAATGTGAAACCACTCAGTTGGATGAGCCCTGTATTACACTTGTAGAACCTTTTGAGATGAATTGAGGTCAGCTGGGGAGCAAGAACACAATGAAAAAGAGTGTCCGGTCCACACACCCATCCATCCATGGTGGTGTGTCGGTGGGTGCTGGTTCATTCTGGCTGTTTTACAGGGCTTATTCCAGTGTGTAATTGGTACCCATTCTGGATTCACATCATTACAGTATTTCCCACCCTTTGATACACAACACAAGTGGAACCAGTAGATGACCATCTGTCCCACCCAGTGATTTTTTTGAAAAAAAATTAATGTTCTGTGTTGGCTAGCATCACAAGAGGGATTTAGCATTAAATGGCTAAATAGTAAAAAAACTAGTTAGAACCAAACTAATATCAGAGCTCCAATGCAGCCAAAAAAATTCATTCTAAAAATTTGTAAAAATTGGTCATCTTTCCAGAAAAAATGGGAGAATTGTGACAAAGTACTGACAGAATATTCCCTTCTTATTTCTATTTTTCGCATTTTGACCCGAAAAAACACCGGTCCCAACTAGGAAAAAGCCTTAAAAAGTGCCATAGTAAGCCACCAAAATCAGTTACATGACAGAAATATTAAGTGGTATTCAATAATAGAGAGTTTTTGTAAGGAGTTGAATATAATTCCATTTTGAACACATTGTGTGTTATGAACTTATGATCCTCTTGAGTTTTATTTCTTCTGTCATGACCAGGGTTTTTTTTCACATTTTTGATATCGAAAAATTGGCCTTTATTTCCAAAAAGTAGCAAATTTAGTGTTATTTACACTAGAAAAACAAAAAAAATCCTTAATTTTTGTGGGAAAATAAAATTTGTTAGAAAAAGAAACTCTAATCATGACTCATTAGAATGAAAATGTGCTACATTGTGAGATTCTGTAGGTGTACAAGCTTGTTCCTAATTTTTAGTATAGTACCGAAACTTGGTGAAAATACAATTCGGGGTTTAGAAAGGAAGTCACAAAAATTGGTTGGTAAAGGTCTGTTAGGGGAATGGCTTTACCAGAAAAAGGGCCTGAATGCGGCAGGTCCAAGTCCAGTCCAAATCCACTAATGCCCTTCACTCAAGGGCTTTAACGTGTGTAAAGACCATGGCTGTGTGGCAAGACTAATCGCATGTGGGTTTTACAATCTTTGTAAAGCATTTGGAGAGTGTAGGAGGGCTATATGAAAATCATAAAGCCCACACAAAAATAGGACAATTTTTTTCACTCTATAATGTGGTGTTTGAGTACACGTAAAGCACTGCCTGGAATTTTCCTTTGTATTTTCAGCTCCCTTACCTGCCTAAAGAAACCTGTTTTCAGCAAGCGGGATCCTCTGCGGTGGAAGGTACCAGCCAGGCTGTACTGGGATCTTCTGACAAGTGGAAGGTACCAGCCAGCCTGTCACTATTTCTAAAAACTGCAAAATTCCCAGCTCTGCTGTACTTAGGAAAAGGACCTAAGTACAGGCCCTTCTCCTATACTAAAAAAATCTAGCTACGCATTTGTTAATGCAAAGGTCCTTCCTTCCAAACTGTGATCAATGAACAATCCTGTACTACACGTGCTCTTGAGCACATATTGTAATATGTTGAATGACTTTTGTAATGGCAAATGGTACACCAATGTTCTTTAATGTAAATCTGAAATTGAATTTTCATTAAACATAGATTTGTCTAGTATATAATTTATATTCTTATATTAAAAGAAATTAATTAATGTGACATTACTTTAAAATCATTGTAATTACTTCAGATAAGAATTAATTAGTATGTGCATAATTATTTTCTAATTGAAAATAATTATTCACACTATGTAATTTATAACTTCAAACCTGAATCAAAAATTTGGAAAATTTATAGTGTAATTAAAATAATTATTTTACTGAATTTAATTTCACGAATTATTATATAATAATAATAATTAAAAAAATTCTGTGATTAATCATCTAGGATAAATATTTTATAGTAATTTTACAGTAATTATGAAAATTAATGTTATGTCTAACAAATTATTGTGTTTATAGTTAATAATTACCAAGAAAAAAAAATTACTTGACCTATAATAATTTTTACACCAATAAATGTAATTATACAATAAATAATGTAATTAGTTGAATAATATATATGTTTTTAAATTTTTGTAAGAAATTACTTTCTAATAGCAATTGTTCATTTATTACTTATCATTTTAACATATATATTTAAAATAGTTAAAATTTAAATTATAGTCATTAAATTAATTTTACATTAATTATATTATATATAATTCGATCAGATTCTAAAAAGTAATAAAATATTTTAAAATATTTTAGTTATTTAATTATTTATGAGTTATGTATTAATAATTTGTGAGTAATTAGAATAACTAGTTTGTTAAATATTAAGAAGTTATTTCTTATTTAAGTATTTGATAATGAATATTGAATATTTGTAGTGTATAATTTATAATTTAAATATATGTAAACTTAATCAATATTAATTAAATGATTATTTAATTATCAAGTATTTGAATTGTTTAAAAAAATCTTAAAACTAAGAAATTAAAGCATGAGGAAAGTTTTGGAATTATAATTTAGTTTGTGAGGAAATTAAAACTACAAAACTTATCCCATATTGTTTGTTTTTCATTCCTATTTTGAACATTATATAAAGAAGGAAGTGTTGTCATCCAATTTCACATTAAGACATTTGTGCACATGGGATGAGTTAATCAAAAGGGTCAACCCAAAACAAAAAAACAAACTATGCACATTTTTAAAGTATTTACCTTCCCAACCTATTTATCTACCTAACTAAGTACGTATTTAGTTTGACCTACCCACCTAGGTTAGCCTATGTACCTACCTACCAAAGTTCCTACCTATATGAGTAGGTATTTAACCTAGGAAGGTAGAACATATCTACTTATTTTTTATTTAAGTAAGTAAGTTGGTATGTAGCTTAGGTTTGTAGGCATTTATTTATGTACCTACCTAAATACTGACCAACCTAATATTTTTATTTTTATTAAATTAATTTGTTTAATGCCATGTGGCATACTTACATTAGGCCACTTGTCATAATATAAAATCATCCAAATATTTGAATTGAACGTCTTAGATTATTTCAAAATTATTATTATTCTTATATTTTAAATAATCATATATTAAGACACATGGCAACACATCATTTGCCCTCAATTGTGACCAAAATAATTACATCTTAGTTGCATGTGATAATACGTATACAATGGAGTCAAAAGATGAAATATATTTGTTGATTTTTTCTTTCATACAATACCCTTTGTCATTTGTGACTAATTTATCACATGCGACTTATCTTAAGTAACTAAAGGGATTTTAGTTGTAAAATGTCTCTTGCAATTAAAATTTAGTTGCAAAGACTAATAAAAAATACATGTTTTTCTTCTAGTGGATGCCACATATGTTTTGATCATCAAAATATTGTAAATGGAAAAATTAATGGTTTTACTTGCCAAAACAATTATTACTAGTTGCAAAAAACAATTATTTTTTCATTCATCCAAGGATCCATTCATAATATTGGATGAAAAATGTGCATATTCGTTTTACTTTTAATTCAAACATGTAATAATCACAAGTTGTAGTTGCATTTGTGACTTCATTTGATTATATTAACACTATAATTGGATATGTGATTGGAATAATCGCATATATTATTACACACATTTACATTTAAAATTACACATAGGATTAACCTAACTATAATTGTAAAAGTTATTGATTTGGATACTAGCCACATCTATAGTTGTAACCATATGGTTGGAATGGACAAGATTTCTTTTAATGGTAGTGTCATTGAATGAAGTTTTTAAACATCATTTATTCAAACCAAACTTTGATATTTAAATTTTGTTTGATTCATTTTAGATTTTTCAATATCCATATTATTCAATAAGCATAACTTTCTATGATTCACATGCCATTAAAGTGCCACCACATAGACAAATGTAACAAGAAATGCAAAAATGTTGATGTAAATACATCAATTTTCACTTGTTTGAATTCATTCACACCATGTGGCCCTATTATACCAATGTATATTATAAACATACTCATAGTTCTTTCAATATAGATAATAAAAGTCATTATTATTTTCTAAATAATATTACATAACATTGATTTTGTAAAAATAATTGTTGTAAAGCCCAAAAACCAAAATTGATTCCCAAAATTAAATGTAACATGCTTTTGGACAATTATACTATATGTACTATAATATTAGACCCAAAAGTGTCCCAAAGAGGGTCACTGTAGTGTGCTTTCACCTTATAGGTAGTGCTTGAGCTACAGTAGGTAGAATTCCTACAAGGATTGAGGTTCAATTCCCCCTTAAGTACTTGTTTATTGTAGGTTTGTATGCAAATAGTTAAAAACGGGCATCCGTGAAGGTGACCATGTTGTGATTCAACATGCTAATGATGTCATTCCCTAAGTAAGTCTTATGTAAGGTTCCGAAAAAAAATCTTTTTCAAAATTATTAGTTCTATATCTTTGATTCCATATGTTTTCTTACTAGTTACTTCTATTCATCCAACTGGGCTTTAGATTCAACTATATTTGTGTTCATTTTCATGTTCAATAAGAACGTTCAATAAGAACAAGGAAAATTGAATGCACCGAATAGCTACATGAGAATGGAATGACTTAGATTGATATAGTATTGTAACTCCAAGGGTTCTCTTTACTTGCAATTTCTTCTCTAGGTTTCCAACTCAGACCTTCACATCTGGTGTTCACTCTTGCATGTGGTGTAGGTTTTAAAATAATGAAGGTTAACATGTGTGCAATTGTGGGTGCCACCGAATACATGTCCATGGTGTGGTGGGGAACGGATTATAAGTAAGGATAAGCATGTAACAAATTGTTACAATTCAAAATTCTTAGGTCATCATTTTTGCCATGTAATTTGTTCATTATCTTTCTTTTCCCCTTTTTCTTCCCTTGGTGTTCTTTTTTTTTAGACTACAACTACATTAGCATTGATTCCACAATGAATGAATGTGTAAATTTAACATTTTGCCAAATGTTTAATCCATGGCTTTGGTCCTTTTATCTTGCACCAACTTCAAGATGAAGAGTTGGCAAGTGATCCTTCTAATTTTTACACTTTGACCACTAAGGTCTTATCAAAGTTCAATGGCCTTGGAAAGAAAAGTGCTAAGAAGTTAGTGAAGGCAATCTAGGTTAGCCCTTCTTGGTATTTCTATTCAAGTTTTGTAAATGTATGAGGTGTTGGTGAAGGCGATTAGGGTGAGCCCCATTAAATGTTTATACACATTTGTTATTAATGTAAATTTCACCTTTAGGTAGGTTTTAAAAAAGAAATACAACACATTTATGTAGGTTTGTAAGCAAAATTTTTTGTGGGAGTTGATAGTTGCATTGGGCATCCTTACTGTGGCAACAAAGTTGCTGGGAAAATGGTTTGTGAGCTTAGACATGTCGTTTTTTGTAAAAGAAAAGGAATTTCTACATATTCTCAGTTTCTCTCTCATTGTCATAACTAGTCATTAATGTAAAGGCAATGCATTTTTGTATCAATTTTTTCACACATCCATAACAAAGCTTGTTATAACAAAAGGATGCACTTCATCTTTCTATATTAAAGGCTTTATGGGACCTATTCCGTTGTTGGTATTGATCCAATCCATTCTTTTGTATCTATTACAGATTCTTTTTTATACACAAGAAGCAATAATTTTTGTCATTAAACAATTTTTTGTTGTGTAAACATAGGTAGGATCTCAGGAGTTACTATCAAGGAATGGTGCTCTAACCCATTCAATATTTAGTTTGTAACAAACTCCAAGAAGCATGATTCTCACCATCTATTAGGAATCCAGAGATATAAAAGTCCACAAATAGGGATATCACTTTTATGCATGTGCCAACCATGGAGTTTGAAGAGAAAATTCATAGGAGCAATGAAGACTCTTTATAAACAAACTCATTACACTCTAGTATTGAATCAAATCTATAATCAAAGTTGCAAGGCAAGGTTGTTGTAATAATAGGGGAGTTCAAGGAATTCAATCCTGAAGAAGTTGAATACCTTATCCAAGCTAATGGAAGACAAGTGGGTGAAAGTATGTTTGGGTGGTACCACAAGGAACATCACACCTTAATTTTTCAAGACCCATCAAACTTTGGAAAAATATAGGAAACACATACAAAAAGGGTTTCATTAAATGTTTTTGTTGAATACATTAACTAGGTTGTATAGATTTTGAAACTTCAACAACACAAAAAATATTTTGAATTTGTTGTTCCTATTCATTACATTCACACAAAGTTTTAGGAAAGTAATAATGGTTATGTTCCTTAAACTTTTTGGTTAAGAACATTTTTTAAACAAGGTTTGGTGTATTTTTTTGTGGATGTAATTTTTTAAGGTACTTTAAATGGTATTCTATTTGATGTTTTTATTGGGTAATTATTTGAGTAGGTATAATTTAGTTATGAATTTCCAAAGTTTAAGAACTTGATTACTAAAGGGGCCACATCAATAAGGAATACAAAATTATAATGATTTCCACCTTTTGTTATTGTAATGGAAACTTCAAGCCATATACTTTGGCATGCAATAAATAAACATGAGAAAAAAAAATTATAATTATGGAAAAAATTAAAGAAAAAGGGCCCATGAATATTACTTAACTAATTTTTGTTCCTTGATCGTCCTTTGAAGGTGTTCTTCTTAGTGGGTCCACTCAATCATACTTGAACCCAAGTTTGAAAATTTGTAAGTGTTTCCATATTTAGAACCAAGTAGAGAATCCAGGATAAAACACTAGCCCATTAAACTAGAATGGGGGCACTACCTTGTTATATGGTTTGCTTTGTTTAAAGTTTTATGTGCATGTGCAAATAAGTGAAGTTTATAAGGATTAATACATCACTAGACTAATTCATCTTCACAAATGGATAGGTAACAATTAAGACAATATTTGTAATTGATGGTGAAAATCTTAAGCCAACTAAAATGACAAAGGCATTGCAACTAGGAATTAAGGTACATGATATTGTGTTTTTTAAAAAGCTTCTTGAATAGAATCTATTGTTTGATGACCAAATTTCAATAGATAATACATTTGAGCATGATGTGCCTAGTTGAACATCTTTGGCAAATTATAGATGTAATATTCCCCCCCATCGCTTCCCGCCCCAAGGTTTCATTTGCCATCGAAAAACAAGAATTTCCAAAAATGAATTTAATGATGATATCATTCCAAGTGCCAATTTTTCAAGGTGTAAAACAATACAATTTGTGTTTAGTTTTCTACCAAGAAAATGGTATGTGAAGTACTATACATCAAAAGTATGAAGCTTTGTGTTCACCATGTGTGTACCATTGAATTGTGTTAAATGTTATATGATTTTTTCTTGGTACCAATTTAGGCTATTGTTTCATTGTTCATTTCTAGTTTTAAAATATATTCTGATCTATTTCTTAAAGCCAAATACCTTGCACCAAATTTTAGTATCTAATATGGTCTATACCATTAATATGCTTCATCCTAGGCTTGACACCACATGATCAAGAATCCACCCATAGTCTAACACTAATTGGAACCAAAAGAAACCATGCACCTTCCTTGATGGAATCACCATGTGTCCATCATAAATATTTCACAAATTTGGATCTTATACACACCCAATGAAAGAAGGGTAGATTCATGCCATCATAAAGCTGAAAAATAAAAATTATGTGTCATTTTGCCTTTTGACTTCAAACTTCTAATTCAAATTCCTCAACTCAAATACAAGAAGTTGCATTATTATTGAACTTCTTGTGAAAATAAAATAAAATTATGGCTAAAAAACTAAACATATCAAAGATGTGTGATATATTTTTGTGATGTACAAACAAGGCATTATTTTTCAATTTTCAGTTCCCTAACAACTACACCAACATAAACTCAAGATGTAGCACGGTTTTAATATCAATAAACTCAAACCCAACATCCCCACTCAACAAGGTGTCTAGGCATTTCATGGCATTTCTTAATAGTAATATAGGTAGCTATGGATTTCATGAAATATTGGTGATTGTACAATAGAGTGTAGATCGACAATGCTTCACATTCAATAGCCACAAAACTTCCCAAGTTGTTGAAGTAGTTATCACCACCATGTTACATTGTTCAAAATTCAGTAGCTAGTTAAATTGAAAGCTTGAAAAAATATATAATCACTTGAACAAACAACACTCTTCAATTTGTTGCTAGCAAGTTATGAGCACACACAAATTATAATAGTCAAATTTAGAGAAAAATATTCTTTGTGTAGCCAATTGGATGCACTACACCCCAAAAAAAATCTCTTTGCCATATTGGCATTCACAATTTATAACCAACCAACCTACCTTTAGATGCTACATTGGTTCTTTTGTTCAAAAATGTATATTTTGTCTATTAACAAAAAGGTATATGATATATGTTGAAATCATCCTTGCATCCTTTGCACTAAATATGATTATAATGGAGATCTAAATGGTTATGCTTAAGGTAATGAATACAATGTACCATGTGCTTTTGCTCAAATTTGAATTGATTAACTAATTAAATTTTCTTTTCAAAACCTTTTTAGTAATTTGATTAAATTTCCAATGACAAAAATGAGTAAAATTTCATTATCTTCTACACCTTAGGTTTAAACATTTTCAAATCACCTTCATTAAATCTTACTCAATGAGTGCTTTCCAACAACACCAAAAGTCTATCCCCACATTTTGCTTCTCCCATGTTATTTGTGTTCAAATTACTCTAATTACTTCCACAAATATCTATTCATCTAGAATGTTCTTAGAACCCTACCATTTCCCACTAGAAGAATACCTTAAATGTATTATTTTAAATTCTTTAATCTTGCAAAGCATTGGCAAAAAAATTTCAATGTATTTGGAGGACATATGACCAAATGAAATTTGTCTTCAACAAATGTGCGTCTAGAAGATTTTTATTTTTATTTTTTAAATGTGCAACTCTCTTTTCATTTGTTTCCCATGATAGTGGATAGGTAGCCTACCATGAAATAAAAGGTAAAAAAAAAAATTCAACCAGTGGTTTACTTAAGGTACCAAATGCTGGGAGGAGAAATACACCTTTTTGTCAATTTCTTTTGTAGGACATTTTAAAGTTCCGTTGTGGATGACATGTCATGCGATGAAAATATGTTTTGACATCAAACCATGATAGATGGCCTCTTCCAGGGCCAGAATGAATTAATAGCCACTAGTGCACCAATTCAAGATGAAGCCATTCAAGCCATTTTGGGATGAACCCAAACACATCCAAATAGGGCACTTTTATTTTCCTCTTCCTTTGCCCAAGGTTTTTTCAGCCTTCTTCTTGACCCCAAAGTTTTCCCTCCTACCTACCTCCCCCCTCCTACCTAGGAATTCACCCTACCTAAACCTACATCCCCTAAACCTAAATTCATTTTCTTTCCCCCATCATTAGAGCTCCATTATAGACATCAATGGAATGCTCAAGTTGTGTAGTGTTCCAGTTGTGGAGTGCCAAGCTATGGCGTGCTCAAGATGTGGAGTGTTAAGCTATGGTGTTTGAGAGCAACATTCAAAGGTAAGAACAACACCCATGTCTTTTTATTTTAATCTTGTCATTTTCATGGTTTTTTTTGTCTTGACAAAAGTTCCTATAGGTGTTTTTTTTTGTGTGTGTGTGTTTTTTTATCTCCCCATCTTCGCCTCCTCACTTCTTTTTCTTGCTCCTTTTAGATAGGAAGATGACATTGTTCATGTCGTTGTTGTTGTGAAAAATAGAAGATGACATCCAACAATTTATGATCATCATTGTTTTCACCTCCTTATCCAGCTCCTCTTGGACACAAAGATGATGGCACATAAACGTTGTTTTCATGGTTGTTTTTCTCCTTGGCATCATGCCTTTGAAAAAAAAAGATGACAATGATCACAAAAATTGTTGTTGTCTTCACCTTTTATTCCAATTTTTCTCAGACATGAAAATGACAACGTATAATTATCATCTTCATGTTTTTTTTTCCTCATTGTTGTCATTCCTATGAAAAATAGAAGATGCTGATTTGTGATTGTCTTGTCTTCACCTCTTGTTTTCATTCCTTTGAAACACAAAGGTGATAGGACACAACTGTTGTATTCGTGTATTTTATTATTTTTCATTGTTGTCATTTTTGTGAAATATAGAAGATGACGATGATCACATAGATCATTGTTGTTTTCACCTCTTATTTTTACTCTTCTAAGACACGAAAATGATGGCACATAGCTATTGTCTTTGTGTGTTTTTTTTCTCCTTGTTATCGCTCTTATGAAAAACTAAAATCAACCAAATCATGGTCGTTTTTTGTCATCGTCTTTTATTGATGTTCCTTTCAAAGGGAAAGTAGCTTGCTTCTATGCTTCTAGTCCTTTGAAAAAGGTAGAAAATTCAGTAAATAGTTTTTCTATTTGTTTTCTTATGTGTTGTTGTTCCTTTGATAATGTTGGTGCATTAAGAAACTTGTTTTTGTCTTCTTAGATTTTGGAAGGACTTCTTTTGTATACTCTTGATTTTTTTTTCACATCAATATGGTTATTGACTAAGGTTTTTGTTTGGATATGTAGGATTGTAATGGGTAGAAAAAGAAATTGAAGAAAGTTTGTTGTGATTAGGAAGTTCAAGAGTAAAATGTTGCTCCATTACAATTAGGAATTGGGGAACCCGGAATTGATGAAACAAGCAATCAATGTAATTAAAAATTGGCCATGGTGATTATGTCCAATCCAAGTGATGAGATCCTTCCCAAATTACAAATTGGGAATTTTGATTGAAAAATGGTAGGTTAAATTATTTTAGAGTATACATAAATTAAAATTTATTAAATGTGCACAAGAAAATTTCTACAAAACTTTTAAGTTTAATTATACTCACACCTTTCATCATTTGATGGAAGGTGTGGGATTTTAAAAAAAAATGTTTTCATTGTAATACTTGAAAAGAAGTTAATCTTGTTTATAATACCTGCATTTTGTTGTGTGATCTTGTTTCTAAGGTTTAGGTTAAGGTTTTTTCATTAAAAAATAAAAACTTATTTTTTGGAGGTTTGTGGTTCAAGTCTAAAAATTGAAATCGACCCCACTCAGCCACCAAAATCCCCTTGTCGACCTAATATTGTTCGTAAGGACAAGGAATGGATTAAGGACAAATCAAAATGGCAATGTAAAATTGATAATTGCACCATTGCATATATATGTTGCCAAGTGATTGTAATGCAAACATTTGAAGGAGGTGCATGGTTTAGTGGTAGAGAAGGCCAAATTCGGGAGGCCTCAACTTCTAAAAGAGGTCCTTGGTATCAAAACCATGTTAAAATGAATGTTTGCATCCTACAAGATGCCGTGGCCATGTAAAAGCACAATGATCAAAAGGTTGTTATTCATGTTCATGTTAAAACCCAACATAAGTGGGATGAACTAATCATTGTTGTAGAATGATGTTTTGGTTAAGTTGGTTTTAGGATGATTATTACAAGTGCTAGGTCTTGATGACTAGGGTGTGGGAAGTGGGCCTTGAGATGCAACATCATGGATGGAGAAGGTAGAGGATTTACAAAAGATGATTCAATCAACTTGTTCTACATATCCACAATGATTGAAAATGGCATGGGATGACAAAATTTGGGATCGAGAATCTACTAAGGCAAACCGAAGATAGGAGTTGAACACATTATTCAAAACCACTATTTTAGATACTTAATCTTGATAACTAATTATATAACTCAAGTATAAAAGCATACATATTTGTTCTAAAAGAAAAAAATACAAGGATCCATACAATTATCATTATATAATTCCAACATATTATTATAAAATTAGTTTAGTCATTCAAAGTGATTTAAAATGTAGGTATTGCATTTAGGGTTGGGTCTTCATTCAAATTGAATACTCAAATCATCAATTGGTTATTTCAAATTGCGTTTAGGGTTGAGTCTTCACTCCAGGGTGTATGTAAATCACGAATTGGTTATTTCAAAATGACCTTACATGCGAATATTGCATTTAAAATTGGATTTTCACTCTAGGGTACACAAACCACCAATTGGTTATTTCGAAATGACCTGGCATGCGGGTATTGTGTTTAAGTAACTTAATTATTAGTTCATAATCAAATTAATGATTAGATTAATGGATAATTATACACATTAATTTATAATTCTTTCATAATTTAACAGATTTTGTTAGATTTAAAAATAAGTTACAAATATATTTATTGCTAATTATTTGATAGCTAATTAGTTATTGATTATCAAATTATTAAATAGATTAATTATCTAATTATTTAGATGATATTATGTGTAAGATGTTATTTTTTTAATTAATTATAAAATAGTCAACAATTTGTGATTACGATTTTTTATTGAATTTATCTTCAAGAACATATGGATTCTCAATTTATAGAACACCAAATATTATTTATTACTGTAAAAATTTATGTTTTGACAAAAATTACAGGGTAAAATTTTCCCAGTGTAATTGGGGGGCACCTTACTTTGAGTAAACTTGTGGCTTACCTCTTGATTTTGTCTTTCCATGCTAAAGTTATCTTTCCGATGAGTTTCAAAACATTGATATATTGCACAGGGAGTATATTCCAGCATCTCTCAAATGAATCACAGTCGTCCGATATCAAAGAAAAAGTTTCTTATTTCTTTCCAATGGGTAAGGACTAAGGATCTCAAAGGGGACCATTTAGAGAATTCAGGTCCCACACTCAAGAGGACTCCCTGCTCCTGCAGACCCCTCGTTCCCAGAACCGTTCTCTGTCCTTACCCTACTGTCCGACCCTACGAGGCAAAGAACATGATCACAAAGTTGGGATTGGAATGCAGCAGATGTGAATGGATGGAATTTGTACACTACTTGGATCACTCTTGATCAAGGGTGATGACCATTGCAGGAGTTGACAGTTTGGGAAGCAATGTAGGTTCGACTTGACAGTTTGGGAAGCTAGCCACAGTGTTAGGGAAGAATTTGCTGTGGAGAGATTGAGGGGTTTGGTGAGAGTAGAGCTAGAGGTCATGCAGATTCATGGGTAAGATATGGCTTGCTGCTTAATTGGGGTGGCTTGGACTCAGTCCTTTCTGCTGTTGAACCCATCACAGGTTTCTACTACAGGTACTTCTTTACACCTCCATACCCCTTGAACTACAATTTTTCCTTGAATCTTCTGGTGAACAATGCCAACATGACTCTAAATCTGTGAAGGATCCATGATGTTCTGTTGTAATAGTTCTTTTGTTTCATCTTTTGTGGCAAATTTGATGTGGGTTATGACTTTTGACTGCATCTTGCATCCCTTGTCTTACTTCTACACTAGGTGATTGTTTGTGATGGCTCAAGAAGCCAGAGTGATGGTAGCCAAGGAAGAAATCGGTGTGACGATTGGGGCAATATCAGGATATCACCAGTGTTGGTGCATTCTTCATAGAAGGATTGGCACAAGCATTTGTGGGATGCAAAACACAAGAGGGCAATTGAATTTGGCAAAATGCCTACAGAGCTTGCCAAGGTATGGCTATGTCTGAAGCCCCTGAGTTTGCAGCAGAAAGGTTAGGAACCAGAAAATGCACTTCAAATGCTAGGTAAACTGGTCTGCATTGCCAGTTTAGGGATTGGTGTGGTGGACAAGTCTTTGTTGGATTTAAAGCTCCATAATGGGAGCCATTTTGTCATGTGCACTTTGTCTTTGATGAGATTTAAAGCTCATTGAGATTCAAGACATGACTGTGGTGCAGTGACGCACTGGGCACCAAAGCTGTGTGCCATGTACCCCACACACAATGACCCATGAATTACAATTGTGGTACATTGGCCAAGAAACTCTTGACCTTGAAGTTGCCTAATAAAACAGGGTCCAAAGGGGAGTTTGACATAGATTTGGGGCGCATGTTCCAGGCAGTTATGCTGGAGGATATGGTGAAGCAAATGGGCTACAAGTCCTCTGGTTTGTCAGTCATATTCTTAAGTAGTAGTTGGTGCAATTGGGGTTAATACAGATGTGATTGCTACGCATTTCCTCCAGGAAGAAGAGGGAGGTACTTACAACCATGTAGCTTCTTTTCCATTTTTGCAACTCTATTTGCTAGGGAAGCAGCTGATCATGACTACTATGACATCAACCATGCCAAACACTTGAGTTCTCTGTAATGAAACTGAAACACGTGCCACAACATTACAGTTTTTTGAATCATAATGGACACAGGCAGATTTTTTAATTGTAGTTGGATGGTACAGAATTTTTCCTCTGTGAAGGGTTGGAAAAACTTAATGGCCATTTCAATTTTCAAAGCACTTGCTTTTGGATTTTTCCCCGTGGGTATCCTCCAGGTATCACAGGAAAAGTTGAAAAATGAGAATCAGCCCAGTGCTTTGACCTCAGTAAGGCCTCAAGCCTGTGGCCGCAGCCTTTACCCTACACAAATGAATGCCAGGATTGCAAATTGCAGAACAGGTACTGACTGGTTGGGACTCTACTGGATCCGTAGAGAAGACTTAACTATGTTTACCTGGTGTGATTGGTCTAGTGGAATACATGCCCACAGCCTACTGAACAAAGTATTGCAAGAATCAGTTGGGCTTTCAGTAGACATGCCAAAAATATTCTTGTTCTCTGTACATGTGTGGGCTTTTATACAATTTGATATGGGATTTTATAGAATTTGGTCCACACTGACATTTATGCGTTAATTGACAAGTGGGAAAGGAATTTCTTTAATACCCCAAAAACCTGCTACTAAAATCTGAATCAAAGTCTCTTTTTCTCCCTTAGCCTTAAGATCTTTTGAGTAACAGGCACTTACAGTGCACATGCAAGGGCTTGGAACCCACACCCGGTTGCAAACTGGTCATGAGGCAAGACAGCAACTATGGCTATTGCAGATCAACAAGAATCAAGCCTGGCAAGTTGCAAAAGATCAAACAGTATTCAAGTTCAAGGATCTGGAGCTCCAGGTTTACTTCTTGCACATGGACTGCAATCTTGCACAGTACAAGGAGAGCTCGAGAGGACGACAGAGGAGAACACTCACAGTGAAGATTAGGGCTGGACTGCAAGAGAATTAGGGTGCCAGTGTTAGTCGGTTGTCAGAAATGGCACCAGATGACCGGCGGTTATCATGACAGTTCTATAGGATATATAATCACGAAACTTCTCAAAAAATGAAAAAATAACCGGATTCTGCCAGACACCCCATGGTCATTAAAACCACCTACAAAGCGTTCCTTATACATAACCGCAGTTCTCAGAAAAGAAAGAACCGAATCTGGTATATAACCGCAGTTCTCACAAAAATCTAGGAACCTGTCAAAATTCTGACACTTTCCCTGTTACTCCCTGAAAACCGCAGGTTCTTTTTAGGGTTTAAAAGAGCAAACCAGGGGTTTCTCGATTCCAAAAAAATTCAAAAAAACCCAAACTTGAGGTTCTCTGATTCTTAAAATTTTCAAAAACTCTGGAACCAGAGGCTCTTTGATTTCTAAATTTCATACAACCAGAAACCGAAGATAATTTGGAAAAATCAAATAACTGACCAAACCTGACTTTTATCTGGTTACCCAGCAGAATAATTAGGATAATTTCCACCCACAGTTTTAGGGGCCCCAAAGAAGCACATGGGAGCCCAAAACCGGTTCTAAGAAGACACAGGGATTTGTGAAAAGCCCTAGGGGTCTGTAATAAATTTCTCAGGATTTGTTTGGGATAACAGTTTGGGAAACAAATCTGTAGACCTGGCAGCAGCTTTATTGAAGATGAGAGCGGATGCTGCAAATAGACATCAGATCAGCTTCATACATTCTTCAGCGTTCTTGACGTGGGAACCGAATTGGGAATGGAATTGTGAAGCTAATCCTGCGCTAGATCACTGATCAGATGCATGCTAGTTAGTTAGAGACCACCTAATAAAACGAACTCCTCCACACTCAATCTGCAACCTCAACTCATATGTTTTCACAACAGTATGCTGGCTTCGACGAAGCTCACAGGCTGCCTGACTCGGATCTACACA
>Ga0209208_10005750_pt1 | contig 17203 bp, 8 predicted proteins | sample S1TSphfallax_3_FD_187694 | JGI IMG/M metagenome (GOLD analysis project Ga0209208, IMG submission 187694) | Host-associated microbial communities from peat moss isolated from Minnesota, USA - S1T2_Fd - Sphagnum fallax MG (SPAdes) (version 2) | ecosystem: Host-associated > Plants > Peat moss >... | reverse complement strand
ACAGTGGTCAGCAGCAAAAAGAAATCGACTGTGATGAGCCCCATCCGGCGCCAAATGAAAAAACGCAACCCATCCGGTGGACAGAACGGCCAACTGGTGCATTGGTGGGTGCTAATTCACTCTGGCCCCACATCCATGGATGTTAAAGTTTGACTGGCACCAGTGGTGACCATGAAGGACTCCCACAGTCATGGAAAGACGACTTTGATATCAAAACCTAAGCAATGCAAAAATATCCCAATGTAACTCCAGTGTACTCCAACAGCAAAATGAAGCTTAGTTGTTGAAGGTCATAGCTCTTCATTGCAATATAGAAACCTAGGACACCCATATTTCACATCTAATAGAAATCTTGATGGTAGACATGAAGAAAAAAACTATCACAAATGCAAACATTGAAGATGTACAATTGACTAAAGAATTAAACACCATGAGCACATCATTAACACAAAAATGGTAGGGTCGACAGAAGACATGTTAGCTATGCAAAAGTCTTCAGGTATAAAGAATTATGAGCTCAATGAGCTCTAAAGCAAGTTATTAGCAATGGTGTGTGACCAAGACATTGCAAAAGTGACCAAGACATTGTAAAAGGGACCTTTGCAAAGGAAGACTTTGATGACTTGCATCTCAAATTTGAGACTTAGGAGATTAACAACATGAAAGCCCTAAATCACCAACCAGAAAATCAACAATGGATGTCAAATATTGAGAGCAAAGACATTAAGTTGCAACATGATTATGAGGAACATTGATGCTCAAAAAGAAGTTCTTTTGGTGTGGGTGGATGCTAGAAATCAACCAATCTGAATACCACACTCTTGACCTCTGTTTCTGAATGCAAATGGTGCTACTTTCAGAAATGATCCTACTTTCTTTCTTCTCAAATTTCCAATGATCTCCAATGGACTTAGCACAGGGGCATCAAATGAAAACCTCCCCCAACCCCCTTAACGCTAAACCCTAGAACATGAACTTGCAACCAATTATTAAAAAAATACAAAATTTGGGATAAATCCAAGTATCCCCTACACCTCCAACAACCAAAAATAAATATTTAAAGGCTTGAACCCACCCACTCTGGAAAAAAAAACCCTTTCCCACCTCGACCTATTAAGACCCCTAGAACCCCACCCCCTCCCCCCCTCCAAGAAAAAAACTTAAAATAAAAATAAAATCATGACCCTCCTAAACCCCTAACCCACCCATCCTTCAGGAAAGAAAAAACTGCACCCAAATCCCCTCACCCACCCTCCAAATCCCAAAAATGCCTCCTCCAACACCCTCGCCTCCCCTCCCCAATCCAAAAGTTGATATTTTCAACTTCTTAGACTGTCCACCTATTCAAGCCAGTCTTGGACTGTCCACCCCATTTTAAGCCAGTTAAATGCGCACCCACGTGGGCAACCCCTTCCCAGCCCGTCTTTTTCCAAAACCGACCACAGTCAGGGGACTTTATGGACCACTGAACTCAAGGCGAAAAAATTAATAGGGTATGACACACCCTGTGCAACTCCCCCTGAATTTACCGATTTCTCTAATGTATGCCCAACTCCATTACAGGCATCACCAGTGAGCATGTGACGAAGATTCAACAGCTCACATGTCAGCAAACCATTTCTGTTGCCTTAGTATATTGTATGCATGCCAAAGGCAAGTTCTCAAATGGGCCACTTAAGTTGGGGAGCACTTCAAAAGGGCCGATAAGTCTTCTTTGCTGACAAACGATCAATTCAGAGGGTCCAGCCGTTGTTCCTTTTTTTCAATTTTCTCATGTCGCATCAAAACAGGCAATCAGCCACAAGATGATTTAGTCAGATCTGATTACAAGACAAATAAAGAAGTAAAAATTATGGCAATCTTATTACATGTTGGCAAACCAATAGAACCTATTAACTAAATATGGGGATTTCATATGAAGAAAGTTAGAAATCTGCCCAAATCCTTCAAATTATTATTTTTTGGCTATTTCATAACTCTCTTCTTCCTGAAAATGTGACAATTTTTTTAGGATTTTTTCAAAAAGTTCCCTTGACCATGTTGCTTGGAACTTTCATTTATAGCAAAATGGCGAATTTCAGCCACGACAATTTCACTAGTTCCAGCTCTAACAACCCCAATTATATCTGCTGACTCAGGTTGTGCATTATCAAACAATGACCAAATCCATCAATTCTGTAATGCCTGAAAAGCACCGGTCACAGGAAAATTTTCAAGTCTAAAACCTACACATGCTCAAGTTTGGGGCCAAGCACCAACATGGGGCACTGCCATGACTTTATGGTAAATGAAATTATGAACAATGTTTCCCAGCAGGTAATGAGGGGGAGAAAAAGCTACACAAAGCAACGAGTTGATATACTCTATACAAGAGGAAAGTTCTGACTAAGGATTGCTAACCGGCCTCACTTTTCTTTGCTGACACATGGACGGTGCAATCCATCAATGACCACTTGCATCCATTATCTTATAGCCAGAAAAATCAGTGATCACAGGAAGTTGCAGGTCTAGTACTCACGCACAGACTGCATCGCTTTATTAAAGACTTCCAATCTTGAGCAATGTGAAAGCACAAGACGACAAGAGAAAAGACAGAAAAGCATCCAGCTGCAATAATATATTCCTGAGTAAAGTTCTGAGCGGGTAGCACAGAAAACTTTAACCAGCCTAAATTATGGCACACGGTTTGCACCATCCTAGAAGGACCACTTGGATCCTTTCTCTCAACCTCTAATCAGAACCACCTTCCAAGATGTTCGCCAGTCCAGCATAAATGCAAGGAATCCAATGAACTAATTCTCCCTCAGCTCAAATTTGCATCCTCGAGTTTGCTACAAATTTTTATCAAGGTTGGTTCCCTTGTTGCACTATTGCCGTCAATCTCTTCACATATGTTTATACGGCTTTGTGGCTCAATGCAACAAGAGAAGTGTTCATCATCCAATCACCACGTGCAAATGCTTCCCACATATCATCATGTCTTTTATGTCAAACTTGGTATGTTTCAAACACCAAAACTATGGTTCCATGTCCTTGAACGCATTAATAATGTTATGAATATTTGACCTCAAGTAACGATTGTATAATTATTCAAATTTGCACAAATGCTCATCTACCATGATTTTCTATTCAGGTGGGTTAATTTGGTGTTTTTCTTCATTGCCATAGTGTTCACATGCATTTCATTGGGCTAGCAACCAACGCTAAAAGACAACAAAAACTATCAAGGTCATTTTAACATCACATCTTTTGCAATTTCTCAAAACTTGTAGGTATGTGTTTCACACACAAACTTCATCTTGAACTCAATATGTCTTGCAACGTCAAAACTAAGTTTGTGTTCTTATTCAAGGATGTGAAAGGTATGAAGGTTGTGATGAATGGAAGGAATGAATAACTAAAACATGAATACGATATTTTTAGGTTTCAAACGGGATTATATTAAAAAGTTTAATTTGAACAAAAGTGGGACTCGCATTAGCTAGCTACTCCAAATAGTTTTGCAACAATTAAAAGTTATGAATTTCGCATAAATAGAGTACTACAATAGTAATGTTTGCCAAGGTTTGTGCATATGCATGTAAAAATGCATGTGATGGAGTTGTGCAACAACATTGCTCAACAATGATCAAGTTTGTCATTCAAATCACATTGAAATGGAATATCAACACGAAAACTAACTACATCAGTACATGTTCTAAATGATTCAATAATTTGTTCTTTGTAATTTATCATTTGTCCATTTATTTTTTGACCAAATCATTTTTGTAAACACTCAAGTTGCATGAGAAAGGAATGGGAAGAGAAATTTCAATAGTAAAACATGATACAAAACAATGGTCACTCAATTTTTTGGGCAAAAATCACCAAAAGGCAACACAAGTTTTTACATGCATGTTATTTTGTTATAAATTCTTTTTTTTGGAATTTTTTGCTTAAAAGTGAATCTTAAATATGTTTAGGGTGAAAGTGTTGTTACACCTATGCCTATTGGTTCCAAATTTTTAGAGTTCCTTGAAATAATGTTGTTAGTTAAATCAAATTTTGCCTAGGGATGCTTGCCACCTTAACTCCATCAAAAAATGGAAAAATATATATTGATGTGGACGCACATCTTTTATCTACATTTATTGAATTGAACAGATTGCATAATGTAATGAAATGTTTATTACCAAATCACATTCTTTAAACTAAGTGGAATGATCATCAATGATAAGAATTATGTATGCTAATCATTGTGTAAGTAATGATTACATTTCAAATCTATACAAAAGTAAGGTGACATAGGTTGGTGGAATATCCCCCCAAAAAAATCTCTATCACAATTATCAATATATATATATATTCCCTTATTTCATGTTCTTGACAAATGAAATGCTTATGAAAAAACCATGGAAGACCTTCACAAGGCTAGTGTTCATGAATTAAACAATGGAATCATTTAAATAACACATGTGGAAAATGTGAAAAAAAGGTGTTGAAAGATTATCAAGTAGCCTTGAAAGACCTTGACAAGGTTTATCTTCAATGAACCAAAAGTGCATTAAGTTTAAGAACTTGTGCACATGAAAAAAAAGGTCTTCAAGGAAGATGAAAATACTTTTGAAGACTTTGACAAACATGATGTTATGAAACCAAGCATCGCACATATTTTAGGGATTTTTATGAATATGTCAAACATGTGTTGAACAATTATGAAAGAGCTTTCAAGGACCTGACCAGGTTCATGTTCTTGAACCAAACAATGTATTCACTTTGTGAACTCATGGAAAGGTCAAAAGGATGTTGGATGATTATCAAGGAGCTTTGGAGGAGTTCGACAAGGTTGATGTTCTTGAAAACAACAATGCAATCACTTTGAAGACTCATGAAAATGTAAAAGGGATGTCAAATGACTATCAAGGAGCTTTGGAGAACGTTGACAAGGTTGATATTCTTCAACCAAACAATGCATTCATTTTGCGAACTCGTGCAAAGGTTAAAAAGATGTTGGATGAATATCAAAGAGCATTAGAGGACCTTCACAAGGGTGATGTTCTTCAACCAAGCAATGCAACCACTTTGAAGATTTGCGGAGATGTCAAAAAGATGTTACATGACTATCAAGGAGCCTTAGAGGACTTTGACAAGGTTGATGTTCTTGAATCAAACGATGTAGTCACTTTGATTATTCATGGAGAGGTCAAAAAGATGCTAAATGACTATCAAGAAACCTTGGAGGATCTTCACAAGGCTGATGTTCTTAAACCAAACGATGCATTCATTTTGAGTGTTCATGGAATTATCAAAAGAATCTTGCATGACTATCAAGGAGCCTTGAAGGACTTTGACAAAGTTGATGTTCTTGAACCAAACAATGCACTCACTTTGAGGAGTCATGGAGACATCAAAAGGATGTTGGATGATTATCACGGAGCCTTGGAGGACCTTGACAAGGCTGATGCTTTTGAACCAAACAATGCATTCACTTTCAGTGTTTGTGGAAAGGTCAAAAGGATGTTGGATGATTATCAAGGAGCCTTGGAAGATCTTGACAAGGCTAATGTTCTTGAACCAAACGATGCATCCACTTTGCGACATCGTGGAGACGTCAAAAGGATGTTCGATGACTATCAAGGAGCCTTGGAAGATCTTGACAAGGCTGATGTTCTTGAACCAAATGATGCATTCACTTTGCAACATCGTGGAGATGTCAAAAAGATGTTGGATGATTATCAAGGAGCCTTGGAGGACCTTGACAAGGCTGATGTTCTTGAACCAAACAATGCATTCATTTTGCGACATCGTGGAGAGGTCAAAAGGATGTTGGATGACTATCGCAGAGCCTTAAAGGACCTTAACAAGGTTAATGTTCTTGAACCAAACTATGCATTCACTTTGAGTGTTCGTGGAGAGGTCAAAAGGATGTTGGATGACTATCAAGGAGCCTTGGAGGACCTTGACAAGGCTGATGTTATTAAACCAAATGATGCATTCACATTGAGGAGTCGTGGAAATGTCAAAAGGATGTTGGATGATTATCGCAGAGCCTTGGAGGACCTTGACAAGGCTGATGTTCTTGAACTAAACGATGCACTCACTTTGCGAAATCATGGACAAGTCAAAAAGATGTTGGATGACTATCGAGGAACCTTGGAGGACCCTGACAAGGCTAATGTTCTTGAACCAAATGATGCATTCACATTGAGGAGTCGTGGAAATGTCAAAAGGATGTTGGGTGACTATCGTGGAGCCTTGGAGGACCTTGACAAGGTTGATGTTCTTGAACCAAACCATGCATTCACTTTGATTGTTCGTGGAGCTGCCAAAAGGATGTTGGATGACTATCGCAGAGCCTTGGAGGACCTTGACAAGGCTAATGTTCTTGAACCAAACCATGCATTCCCTTTGAGTGTTCGTGGAAAGGTCAAAAGTATGTTGCATGACTATCAAGGAGCCTTGGAAGACCTTGACAAGGCTCATATTCTTGACCCAAACAATGTATTCATTTTGAATGTTCGTGGAGATGTGAAAAGGAAGTTGGATGATTATTGTGGAGCCTTGGAAGACTTTGACAAGGCTAATGTTCTTGAACCAAATAATGTATTCATTTTGAGTGTTCGTGGAGATGTGAAAAAAAAGTTGGATGACTATCGCGGAGCCTTGGAGGACCTTGACAAGGTTAATGTTCTTAAACCAAACCATGCATTCACTTTGATGAGTCATGGAGAGGTCAAAAGAATGTTGGATGACTATCAAGGAGCCTTGGAGGACCTTGACAAGGTTCATGTTCTTGAACCAAATGATGCATTCACTTTGCAAATTCGTGGAGATGTCAAAAAAATGTTGGGTGACTATCAAGGAGCCTTGGAGGACCTTGACAAGGCTGATGTTCTTCAACCAAACCATGTATTCACTTTGAGTGTTCGTGGAAATGTCAAAAGGATGTTGGATGATTATCGCGGAGCCTTAGAGGACCTTGATAAGGCTGATGTTCTTGAACCAAACAATGCATTCACTTTGAAAGTTCGTGGAATTGTAAAAAATGAGCTTGATTATCAAGGAGCTTTAAAGGACTTTGACAAAGCTGATGTTCTTGAACCAAACAATGGAGCCACTTTGATGGTTCGTGGAAATGTCAAAAGGATGTTGGAGGACTATCAAGGAGCCTTGGAGGACCTTGACAAGGCTAATGTTCTTGAACCAAATGATTCATTCATTTTGCAAACTTGTGGAGATGTCAAAAAAATGTTGGGTGACTATGAAGGAGCCTTAGAGGACCTTGACAAGGTTGATGTTCTTGAACCAAACAATGCATTCACATTGAGGAATCGTGGAAATGTCAAAAAGATGTTGGATGACTATCACGGAGCCTTGGAGGACCTTGACAAGGCTGATGTTCTTCAACCAAACCATGCATTCACTTTGCAAATTCGTGGAGATGTCAAAGTGTTGTTGGGTGACTATTAAGGAGCCTTGCAGGAGTTTGACACGGCTCATGTTCTTAAACCGAACGATGCTCGCACTTTGCGAAATCGTGGAAATGTCAAAAGGATGTTGAATGACTATCGTGGAGCCTTGCAAGACCTTGACAAGGCTAATGTTCTTGAACCAAATGATGTATTCATTTTGCGAATTCGTGTAAAGGTCAAAAGGATGCTACATGACTATGAAGGAGCCTTAGAGGACCTTGACAAGGCTGATGTTCTTGAACCAAACAATGCATTCACTTTGAAAGTTTGTGGAATTGTCAAAAGTGAGCTAGATGATTATCAAGGAGCCTTAGAGGACCTTGACAAAGCTGATGTTCTTGAACCAAACAATGGAGCCACTTTGACGGTTCGTGGAAATGTCAAAAGGATGTTGGAGGACTATCAAGGAGCCTTGGAGGACCTTGACAAGGCTAGTGCTCTTAAACCAAATGATGCATTCACATTGCGAATTCGTGCAAAGGTCAAAAAATTGTTGCATGACTATCAAGGAGCCTTGGAGGACCTTGACAAGATTCATGTTCTTGAACCAAATGATGCATTCACTTTGTGAACTCGTGGAGATGTCAAAAGGATGTTGAAGGTTTATCAAGGAGCCTTGGAGGACCTTGACAAGGCTAATGTTCTTCAACCAAACAATGCAGACACTTTGAAGGTTTGTGGAGCTATCAAAAGGATGTTGAATGACTATCAAGGAGCCTTGGAGGACCTTGACAAGGCTAATGTTCTTCAACCAAACAATGCAGACACTTTGAAGGTTCATGGAGCTATCAAAAGGAACATGGATGACTATGAAGGAGCCTTGGAGGACCTTGACAAGGCTGATTTTCTTGAACCAAATGATGTATTCACTTTAACAGTTTATGCCCACATGAATTTGAGTGCAAACAAATATCAAGCAGCATTGGAAGCCATCGAGAAACTTCATTTTCTCCAACCAAATGATGGTTTTATATTGCAAAATCGAAAATGGTTGAAATGGATGTTCGATGAATACCAACCCATAATACAATCGTTGCCATGTAATTTGAATATTCAATCTTTTACATATGATGAATTGAATTTCGGACCAAGTTTGGGGAGAGGAGCCTATGGTGAGGTGTATCAAAGTTGTTGGAAAGGCACTACGATTGCGATTAAAGTTTTGGAATGGAGTGGTGAACATAATGAAGGTGCAAAAAAATCTTTCATATCAGAAATGAACACTTTGGGATCAATTCGACATATCAATTTGGTTCGTCTTTTGGGCTATTGTATCAAAGGCTTAAAACACATGTTGGTGTATGAATACATTTCAAATTCATCTATTGACAAATGGCTCGATGGAGATAAACGTTTGGATTGGGACAAATGAATATGCATCATTATAGGGGTCGCTCAAGGATTGGCACATTTGCATCATAAATGTGATCCAACCATTGTTCATCTTGACATCAAACCGGGAAATATCCTTTTGGATAAGGATTACACCCCAAAATTGGCTGATTTTGGGTTGGCAAAAATTTTATATGGCAGGGATGAAAATGTGGTATGTGCCCCACCATTTTTTTTTTGTTGATTAAATGCATGGGCAAATTTGAACACTCTTGTGGGCCACAATTTATTAATTTTATATTTTCATTATTATAAGTCATGGAATAAATATGATAAACAATCACAATGTAAAATGAATATTTGAAAAACACTTAATTTAATAATTCATGAAATTACACATTTTATATTACAATTTTTTTAAAAATGTGTGCACAAATAATGACACAAGGATTGTAACTTTTGTGACTAAAAAAAAGTCAAGTTTCTTATTGGTATTAGATCATGTTGGGTGTGGGTTTTATGAACTTCAACATGTATGTTCAATGCATGCAACGCCCATTGAAATTATTGGTTTTTTTTGAAAATTTAAATTCAGATTGCATTAGCATCAACTTCTAGGCCAGGGACAAGCGGATATATGGCACCGGAAATTTGTTCAAATCAAGCATTGACAAAAAGTGATGTGTACATCTTTGGAGTATTGTTGATTCAACTTGTGAATGGATCACCATTGACATTAGATGGAAATGAAATTCACATTCGCAAGTTGATCCAATGGGTACGAGAGGTTCAAGAGGAAGAAGATGGATTTCAACAAATTTTTGATGTTGCAATTAATAATTCAATTGTTGGGTTTGATCAAAATGAAGCCAAATCATTTTTGCAAATTTCCCTTCAATGCATCAAGGTAAATCTTGTGCCAAATCTTTTATTTTATCATTCGATTTGTGGTTAAGCAAATTTCAAAAACCTAAAATCATGGATTCAATGTAATATTTGAAACAATATGAAACACTGGTAGAAATCTTGTTGTTTGCTACCATTCCTTGTGCAACTATGTGCATAAATGTCGCTTATGATTGTGAATGGTTGCTTCTGAAACTAATTTTCAAATTTGGATGGATTTTGGTCTTCTTTTCAACTAGGTTGCAATTATGACCTATTTCATCTTTCCAATAGGTTGATTTTTCATGATGTCTTTGCATTTTTACAACATCATATATACATTTAGTTGAACATGCAACCAAAATAATTACATTATAGTTACATAAGGTACATATGTTACCTAGTAACTACACATATAGATTATTTAATAATACATATTTATCTATATGTATATACCTACCTACTACCTAACTACCTAGTTATTTATTACGTACCTACATACATACCTACGTACCCGCTAGCTACCTAATAGGCCTATTTAATTATAAATATTTATTTAGAGGCTATTTAAATAGGTATTTTAAATAAATATTTATTTTTAAACTATTGAAAATTTTACTTCAAATAAATAGTATCTAAATACTTACCTAGTAAAAATTTATGCTACTTAGAAGGTAGGCTAAGTAATAGTATATGCTAGGGAATAGTTGCAACTAGGTTAGAACTATGCGACTAAGAGCTATAGTTAATATTTTATCCCATATTGTTTGTCCTCCATTTCAAATTTATAATCTATATAAATAGGTTGGTTTTGTGTAAACACATTAAATTTTTTTAGTTGCCATATGGGATGAGTTAATCACATAGGCTCCACCTAATAGGTTAAATTTAAAGTAAAATTGGATTTTGTTGTAAAAATTTAGACCTAGACTTAAGTACTACTTACTTAACCTAGACGATGGCTAGGTGGCCTAGGCATAGCCTAGGTGCCACATGGCCTATCAAATGGTTTACCTTGAAATTAGGTTAGGTACATTAGGCACTTAATTAAATTAGGTGGCCTAACCTAGGCTTAGCTCAAGTGCCAATTGGCCTATCATAAGTGGTCCAACCTTAAATTAACTTTAAATGATTATAATCTTAAGTTGTCACGTGGTTCAATCTTAAGCCACCACATGGCACAATAAAATTGCTTTAATTGAATAGTTGAAAAAAATTAAAATGATGCCATGTGTTACATTCATAGGTTACCAGGTGTGAAGATATTGGTGTACATTGTAGTTGTAAGTGTAGTTGCAAGAACTCATCCTTGGATACATGTTTAAAATCGTCATACGTGTATTCTATGAAAACAAATATTTCATTTGTTGTTTGCAACTAGCGTCTTTCATAATTTGTCATTTGCTACTAGGCTAACTTTTAGTGGCAAATGTTGTTTGTGACTAAAATTTAGTCGTAAACCACGCTTTTTTTACTAGTGAAATAAGTTAAATTGGATTGTTTAATGAATGTAAAACTTCTTAAGAAAGTTTGCACATGCAAATGGTACATTCAATTTCATTTGGAATTCCTTAAACCATTTGCATGATTGATATGTAAAGTCAATTTGAGTATCCTAGTTTCAAATAACATAAAATTATGTTGTTGAATACAAATATAAGTTGGTTTCTACACTCCTTTTTGAAGGATATATGTTCAAATTATGTTATGAAAATTGAGATATGAACATATGGTCCTATTTATTGGAGCATTTTGCCATGGTTTGATTGTAATGTATAACAATTACATAATAAACATCTAACTTTTATGACATTTGTTTCTTATAGGAAGACCCAAATCAAAGACCGGAAATGCAAGAAGTTTTGCAACGTTTGGAAAGATTCAACAAAAAGAAAGGATTGCAATATATTGCCACATTAATCCAAGAACCTTTCAACGCACTATTGAAAAGATTTGGCTCCACTTCCAAAAGGATGTGATTTGTAGATTCATTATATGATTAGATTCAACATGTATATTTAATGTAACATTTGTCCATTTAATTAATTTATCCTTTTTGTAAATGTGGAAAGGTATTCTAATAGGTCCATAAACTCAAAGTTTCACAATTCTTTATAATATATGTTGTCATCCAACACAATTGGAATTGGGTTCAACACAATTGTTGATACTAGGATTTGGCCTTCTTAATCATTCGCTTATCACAATTACTTTTCATAGATCTTTCAGAATTTTTATGGGATTTAGAGTACTTCCATTTCAATGCTACAATAGTTCATGTTTTGGTGCATGGAACTTGAAATATCATTTATTCAAAATTATTGATGCAATTGATCAAAGCAACTTTAATGGAATCTTCAATGCGACAAACATAAACACACCACATTTGGGGGGAGGGGGAGGGTGGGGAGAATATATGTTGTGGATAATAATATAACTAAATACATCTCACCTTGGGAAAATGGCACCTATTCATTGGTTTTGTAAGTATCCATTCTTACTTACATCCAAGGTCACATACATATTTGTAAACAATTTTTAAAAAAAAGGTTATACTTTGAAATGTTTGTAATGTGCAATTATTTGAATAGATTGTATTGCATGGAAATTTACATTAAATTTCATGACATTAGAAACAATTTTCTTGGAAATTAATAGTTTTTAAATTATGGGTTTGAAGATTACTAAAACTTGGAATGATAGTCATATTATTTGAAGATTTGAAATCCATGGTGTAACCATTGTCTCAAGTTTTTACAATAACTAATCATCTTCAGTGAACTGTTCAACCTACAAGATTTAATAGATTGTGAACCGATTACTAGAATGTATTATTTTGCTGTAATCTAGTTGCCATTTGTATTGGTTGAGAGGGATGGCGAATGGGATCAGAAACTTGGCAAGCTAGCAACATATGTCCATATCAACATGGAAGATGCAAAACATCCTGTACCACTTGTCCTTCTCTACCATCAGCTCTAGCAAGTGCCGTCCTCATCATGATACACTTTCTTGCAGGCCATGTTTGGGCAACGGTATCTGGTCTGAAGCTTTCTTTTCTTTACCCCATGCCTCATTTGACTTCCACGTTGTTGCACACTACTAGTGACATTCAACTATTTTTTAATTAAATGTTTTCATGTATTTATGTCAATGTCAAATTTAATTTAAAGTAATCTAAAATGCATGGACATGAAAAGACACATGTTAATTTTTATTTTTCATGTTGGTGGATAGGAAAAAAGAGCGAGGTAGTTATAAAATAGAAGTACTTATTAGGAAAGGTGAAAGATACTTATTATGAAAGTTAATAGGAAATAAAGTAATTATGAAGTAGTTAAGCTTGAAAGTGAGGTAGTTATTTCAAATTGTCTTTGGAATGGTTCCAAGGATGACCATACGACTATAATGGTCATGTAAAAGTGACATACAAAACCTTTTGCAAAGAACCCCATATAATCAATTCCTACATCATTAGAATAATGTTATATGTAAATGGGTTTTCAAAAAGTTTACATCAAGCATACTAGTTATCCACAATTCTTCAACTAGATTTGAAATATTACTAAGTTTATGTTGAAGTTATTATAATCTATATATGTACATATGTTACAACACAAACATGTTAATAAGGTTATCAAAAGATTCAATATGAATGTCCAACTATACGTGGTAACAAGGTATCATCAATTTATTTAGGACCCCCCCTTTCCCTACCTAAACAAATGACTAGATGTTAAAATGGACACTATCAACAATACTTCCCTTTTTTGTGATTGTGGGAAGTATCATATTTGCAATCACATTTTGGAAATATCATGCAAATATGATAATTTTATGTGAAATCCAATATGGTAAGCCAACTTCTAAATCCAAAAGTTTCCATTTGTGCATATTAGATTGAAAGCTTTGAAAATAAATCTTGAATTAGAGTTGTGGATAAAATATGTTTTAGAAAAATATTTGTATGAGTAAATATCACAAAACTAAATTTACAAAACATTTTGTATCATTTGTAATATAGTTATTGACAATTTGTGATGTGTATTAAGTTTACAAGTCATTATTTTGCAAAGTTCTTGAATAGAGAAGTGCAACCTACACTATATTCATATAACATTCTAAAGACAACAACTAAAGATTTTCATTAAATCACCAAGCTTGGAGAATGTCCACCACTTTAAAGGTCCACCACTTTATGTAGAGTGTCTTTTTCAAATTAGTTCATAGATTCATTCAACACAACTACAAAACCATAAAACTTTGCAATGTCATGTTTTAGCATCCCTCACTTCCTTCCGGGAAAGTAGGTGTCGCAGCTCAACAAATATGTTCTTTTAACTTGTAGTCATCACACCCCATCCTAGAATGTGTTGCTTCTTTGCCAATCCCTCATGTTATTGTGAAGGAAGTTGCAACAAAGTTGGCATTCTACTTTAACAAAAAATCGTTTTTCCATTGAAATAAGGGCATATGTGAACCATGGCCAAAACAACTAAAGTTGTTGATGCCATGGATGCTCATTAAGGGCAATGTGATTTCATGAATTCGAATTCCATGGCCATGTGGCTAATCTTGAATTGAGTTACAATTTGGAGGCAAAAGAGAGATTTTCACCCATTCCAATCTTGGGCTTTGGAGGTTGGACCAGATTTGCTGGGATAGGTGAATTTGGACATAAATCCACAAATTAAAACATAGTGCAAGGGATATTCTATCTTGGTGGAGATGGCTTCACAGTACTTAGAAAAATACCCAAATTCACCATTGTACAATTGTCATTCTGGATGTTTCAACATTATAGCCAACCTTGTTCTAATGGAGTTGGGGTCACTAGGTACTGGGTGTATGAGTCATCCAACTTTGTTTCAACACCCTAAGAATTACCCAATCTTGCTAAGGCCTGCAAGGTTGAAGATCCTGTAAAATAATTTTAGATGTCCATGCTGACACAAGTGTGCTTCTAAATTCAGTAGAACCAAACTTCTGAGTCCGATATCCTAGCAATGAATCAAATGACGAGGTCATAAAACATCTCATACTACTAGCATTCCATTCTTCTGAAGAGAGAATAGAATGTGCCCCATCCAAGAAACTAACTTTTGAAGGTGCAATGCACACTGGCATTTTCATTGCAGTGAAGCTGACACAGATTTGAAGAGTTTTTTTACTGTAATAGCTCAGATAGTATACTGACACCTGACATTTCAGGTGGACTCGACAACAAAAGTTCAATGAATACATTGAATACAACACACCTTAAGTGTCAATGTCAACTGCACATCTCACTGTCTATTCAAATTCTTTGGTAGTTGCAAACAAAGTACTTCTGAGGCCTTTAATATTCTCCCCTCCTTGTTCGCAAATTCACATCCTCAGATCATATCTAAAACAAACAAATATTACCAGGATGATTTCAGATGAATTCAAAGGCTATCCGTGCAAGTCAAGGCTAACCAACTGCTAGAGGTGAGCCACTATCAACATGAGCCAGCAATATGTTCTTATCAGTAGGAAGATGACATCTCTATGAGAATGCAAAGAAAACTCCACAGCAACACTGTGAAGGCGTAACCATTGGGTCAATTCTAGTACAAGCAAAACTCAGATGATGAAAATCAGTATGGTCATAACGTTACAAGTGTCACTTGCAAAGTATCAGACAATCAACTTCACTATGAATAGCAATGACTAGCTGCCACAACACCCTACTCACTTCATCAGCTCCCAATAGTGGGTGTAGGGAAGTATATATAAGAATCCAATTACCCCATTGATCAGTCAGACAACCCTGGAACTTATTTGATAACACAACTACCATCTCTGCCCAGATCATGATATCTGGACAACAGGGTTTGAATCTTTACTACCCCATAGATCAGTCAGGCAACCTGTTTGAGTGCAGGTAGAATTGCTGGGGAAAAGTAAAAAGCTTACAGATTCCGAATGCACATGTTGTGTGCAGTCCTTGTGTCAAAAGCCCTTAAATACTTGGTCCTTCCTGTCATATTAGTATTTTTGGCAACCTAAGTCTCCATGTTGGTTCCTGCTTGCATTCTCATCCATCCAGTTCACCTGGCATTAACCAATCTGTCCAGGAAGTCTGATAACCTCTCCATATGAAGAGAAAATCAAAACAACATTGGATTCAAAAACTGCAAACCATTACAACAAGTGGCACATAACCTTCAAAATGCAGAATAGAATGAAATCCTTCTCCAGCATTAGAGAGGGCAGAAGCTTTCAGAAGTTGCAAAACTCAAACCCTTTATCTGCCAGAATAATTTCTCCCTTGACCTGCCAGCAACACATTTAAGGTCTGATATCAAAGGACATGGACAATTGCAATCAGGAAGCCACAAAAAATCACAGCAGGGTAGTCTTGAGTTTAAAATGATGTATCCATCTTGAACATCTTTGGTCATCTTACATCCTGACCAAAGATGTTAAGAATTTCATGAAAACCACAAAGCTCCTAAGGATCGGACAAAAACAAAGGAGAAAACCTTTCAGCAAGGGGAGCCTAAAAAGCTTACCGAACATTTTTGGCAATGACAGTGTTCCCATCAGCAGCACCAAGGTGACGTAACTTCACCTCCTCCCTACTTCCATCTCCAAACATATGCTGCACATGAAGGAAATTCAACATATGAAACCAGCTAAATATGCAAAATCCTGAGCAGGAGCATCTGATGCCAACTGGAATTGTCAAATGTGTTCAGACAACATCGTCACATGGGGGTCAGCTACACTCTGACATGACAATTTGAGTTGCACAAAGGACAGAGAACAAAAAAAGCTGGTTTCCTTACCTTATAGAAACAGCTAGTTCCAAAGGGACAGGTTCCATTTCCATAGTCAAAATACTTGCAATCAATATCACCGCACACACAAATACACCGCTATCATTCATTCAATTTCAAAAACATTGTGCATGTATTTTTACATGTGTGTGCATCAGGAGCTAAGGTAAAGCATTCTATATGTTCTCACATAAGAATGCAAACACCTAGAGACCAATAAGGACTTTGGGGTCACCCCTTATGCCTCCAGGTCCACTTGATCTCCTTGTTTGCTTGAATTGTTCAAGGGATGGAAAAGGAGGTCGTACACCAGTTATTTAATGTGCAACACATCACCCACCTATGACAAATCAGAGCACAATCTATATACACAAATATTAACAAATCAGGTACCCGACCAGATAAAAGACTGATGGTCACAGCTGGGTGCAGCCACATGACAAGCCTACCGGAGTGGCTGCGCCAATCTTCTAAGTCAAAATCCAACCAGCTGGCTGGTCATTAGACAGGCCCATAATAGGGTGAGTATGACCTTGAAGGACAGTTATGTATCAGGTCACCATCTGTCAAGTAGTATGTCAGATGCATAATAAAACCTCAAGTTATGATAGGGACATCAAATAGAACAAACAGCTTTAGGTTCTCATGCACACACCTGAGCTTGTTCTTATAGCCGTTGATTATATCCTCCTTTTCTTCAGAACTTGAGTACCAAACAACACTTGGGACTAT
>Ga0209208_10005749_pt1 | contig 17204 bp, 21 predicted proteins | sample S1TSphfallax_3_FD_187694 | JGI IMG/M metagenome (GOLD analysis project Ga0209208, IMG submission 187694) | Host-associated microbial communities from peat moss isolated from Minnesota, USA - S1T2_Fd - Sphagnum fallax MG (SPAdes) (version 2) | ecosystem: Host-associated > Plants > Peat moss >... | reverse complement strand
TACTCTTTGGAGAACACAGGATTTCTGGGTCCATGGATGGAATTGGAATGACAATTTCTTGCTGCATGCAGGTTGGAGGAAGTGCGGTTTTTCAGAAGAGATGGCATAGCTAAGGTGCTAGGCACCATCATCTGCATTGGTGGAGCAATGACAGTGTCATTATACAAGGGAATGATAATCATCAAGGCCGACAAGCTACACAGTATGAATCTTTTTCAACTGGAAGCTGATCAGTACACTCAACCTTTCAGAAATTTGGGCACCATATATGGTCTCAGTGGTCCTCTTGTGGAGTACAAAATCAACAGTTTTCATCTTGGTATCCTTTGTCTGCTGTTGGATACCTTCTCTTGGGCAGTATATCTTACTCTTCAGGTATTCTACCTCTCATCCTATCTCTCTCAAAATCTTCTAAAACCATTGCCACTTTAAATACTCAATTGTTGCATTTGTTTCCTCTCAATCTTCCGAAACCATCACCATTAAATTTACTTAAATACCGCATTTGTTTCTTGGGGTGTCAAATTTAGATTCTCATCTCCTCGTCTTGGCCACTATTCATGATGGGTGTGAATACAGATGCCAATTTTGCGAAAGTTTCCAGCACCGATGACAGTAAATGCCTTCACATATATGTTCGGCTTCATTCAAGTAGGTCTGGTGGGTGCTGTTTGGGAGGGCAACCTCAAATTCCTTGACTTCAACCTTTCTTCATCAGGTCAAGTCATTGCTGTCCTCTATGCAGTAAGTATCGATTCATCTGATTCCCTGAAACTCATAAAAAAACTACTAGGTTTGAATTTTGTTCACAGGCACGTAGCACTTTGTATGTTTTCTGAAACACGTGAGATAAAAAGGTTTTTTGGGGTATGCTATAAAATAATGAAATATTATAAAAATTTGTTAAAATTGAGAATACTTTAAATATAAGTCATATAATTAATTATAAGCATCTTATTTACATTTAAGTGAATTGTAATATTTTACTTCCTCATGAGTAAGTTGCACTCCATATTTTTTTCACACCATTTGGAACAAATGAAAGTGGCTGAAACCCGTAATTTTGTTATAAATTAAATGGTTTATGGAGGGAGTGAGGGACAGAGGATCACCAAAGGACTCATAACAAAGTTCTGTTCATAATTTCATGTGCAGGGAATCATAGCTTCAGGTGTCAATTATGTCCTACAATCATGGTGTGTTCAGAGGGCCGGTCCCTTTATAGCTTCTGTCTACAACCCATTGCAGATGGTGTTTGCAGCCGCCTTGGCAGTATTGATATTGGGTGACACTGTGTTCCTTGGAACGTTAGTCACCTTCACCTAGACTCCCATTACAACTCAATCAATTCCAAACTTATTGCAGTTTATTGCACGGCTGTGTACAATCACTTAGACTTGGAATTCTCAGTTCATGAAGCTGTAGGTCCAGGATGCTCATTTGGAAGCTTATTACTTAAACAGGATCATCTCTGGACACATGCATTCAGCAAAAGTCTAGAAACAAAGGTCATGATAAATTACCAAAGAAGTTGCCATACTTGTGTCTGGATCTAATTTACGCCTACATTGGTGTTTTGTTAAGCAGATTGCTTGGAGCTATCTTGGTAGTGGGGGGATTTTACATGGTGGTTTATGGCCAAGCATTGGAACGGAGGTTAAAGCGAGATTCAGCATTGACATCCAATTCCTTGGCAGATCCTGAGAAGATTCAGGTCACAGAATCATTTTGCTCTAACCTTGAAAGGCCTCTTTTGGGTTCAAACCATTTACAGAATTAAAATCTCTGAAGTCATGAAGTCATGAGGATTCCTCAAATCATGGAATGTTTTTCTTCGTCCTTAGCTGATACACTCAACTTAAGAGCGCACTAAAATTATAAGAAATCTTGCAACCAAATAGACCTGGTATTGGAATGTTGAACTTGGTAGAATTGATTTGAATTTTGTTGATAGGTCCATGCTATGTGTCCATTACCAGTCAAGGCTCTTCATTAGATTTTACAACACTATTCTATTTTCAGATCAAAACGTTTTCATCTTTGTATTACTGGAGTACCAAGCTTTCCAGGTTCAGCACTGGGGTGCTGAATAATTATCTTATTTTTAAAAATTCACTTTGGCATTAAAAAATAATTTATGAAATTTCAACAATAAAAATATATAGGCAGGTTCTTTGGACTTTGAATCTCTAACACATAATGAGACCTTTTACAACATTTTTGACTATCTCTTTTTGCAAAAATGGGGAGGAATAATGTTCCACCAAATTATAGGATAGAGAAATATTGTTGATCATTGGATACATGTTCTACAATGGCAGATCCTTTAAGCAAGAAAATAGTAAGTTTGCACCGTTTTTTTGTATTTTTCCTTTCCTTACATAGTTTTTAAATTTTCACCATTTCAAATAGAGAATTACCTCAATAGAGAATGTTGCATTGCCTCACTAGCTTAGCATAATTTATATTCTACATTTGTTTGTCACCTTTTTCAACCAAAGCTTATAACAAGGACATCCAATTTGGGGGGTCTTATTTGATTGGTGCAATTGCATTCAAACTTACTTTTGGAAATACACATGCCACAAGGGGTGGAGGACATCTTGTCTATTTTTTTGCAACTTCTTTCTCTTTTGGAGTTGGTGGATAGTGGATACCCATCCCCCATTGCCTTTTCCTCTCATTTGGAATGGGTGGAAAATCTTTTTCTCCCCTCCAATCTCCATTTCCTGACAACAAGTGAGGGGAAAGGTTTTGTTTTTTTTTAGCCTTCTTCAACCTCCTCCTCTTTCACATGGGTGGACAATTTAATTTTTTGCCACACTCTTTCACCTTTGGCATGGGTGAGTATGCCAAAGGTGAAAATACAAATTTTTTTTCTTTCCTCTACAAAGCCTCCAAACCTGCCTTCCTTTTTATCACCTTTAGGGAACAATCTATTCTTCTTGTTTTGCCTTCCAACACCTACAAACTCAACTCCTTCTCACGTGGACGTAAATTTTGCATTTTGATTTAACGATATATCTTAAAACAATGTAGCTTTCGGCAAATGATATAAATGAACAATGTTGGTACTAAGAAATGTATGGAAAGAAAATAAACATGTTGTTTACCCTAGGGTGATGGCTCAAGAATATGGCCCCTATTTCATAGCATAAAGGTTTTGATTTCATTGAACTTCTTGGTGAGTAGGTGAAAGCTTTGTTGTGTTCTCAAACATTGGACCTAACTTGGGCATATTTATTGCCAATAGCTTGTTACTTGAATCCACCATTGTGATTCACAAAACAAACAAAATAACCTTTTTTTGTTGGAAATATTTTTCAAAAAACAAACCTAAAAATCAATTTTTTTGAAAATGAAGTGATTTTGAAAGGTTTCAACCATCAAAAGTAAGGGGGAAACAATAATAATAATAATAATAAGGTTTCCAGTGTGTGAGTGTGTAGCCAAAAATGTAAAAAGATGATTAAAGTTTTGTTCGTCATTTTTTGGTTTATAACCGAATTTGGTTAAATCTTCTAAAAGATGAATGCTTCTTTTTCTATGTCTTCCTATGGATGATAACCATTTTACCTACAAATAAAATTTCCTAAAAAGTAAGAATAATTTCTTTTTAAAATAACTCCAAGGGAATTTTCAAAACCAATACCTATGGTATATCTAGTAACATGGGCAATGCATCAATGATGAATAATTGGTAAAACTATTTGCCTAGTCCTTTCTCTTGTATTGTGCACATAACTACCATCATGTTACATTGGATTGCATGGCATCATAGCATGTCTCAACTTTGAAGACGAACAATCCTAAATTGTGTATTGGTGTAACGATGGGAACATAATAATTTTTAATGTATGAATTATATATTTTATTGGAAGCAAAGTAATTGTTTACATTTTGAAATGCATTTTATTGCTTTTATTCAAGGACTATGAATTTTCATGGAATGATTTTTTTCTTCATAGATGTCTTTCTACACATGGTGTATCATTTTCTGAAGTATATATTTCCATTTTTTTTACCTGAATTATTTTGTGTTCATGCATGTGTCTTGCACATGTCTTCGAGACATATATATATGTGTATTGATTATATAATCTAGCTGTTCAATTTGTTGTTTATGATTAGTTAACATTCACAAATTTTATTTTCAAGGAGCTTTGCAATAGATTATATCTGTACATTATGTGATGCTCAAGGACCATCACAGAAAGGTTAATCAAAAGCTTTTTTTGACCTTTTCATGAAAGAGAAAAGTTAATAAAGATATCCATAAAGTCATACCAAGTTGGGTCCCAATTTGACCCTCTTTTTGTCCCTCATCCATTAATTGGTGTTATACATAAAGTCTTAAGGTAGGGGTCCAAATTGGGAAAAGCAAGATGGGATCCCAAAATTGAGCACATCAACTTTTTTTTTCCGCTCATGGGTTGCCCACCTTTAACCTATGCTATGGGGGCTAGGTGTATTGGCTATTGCTAAGGAGCTAGTGGACTATGGTAATTGTTTTTGCTTACGGCTATTGCCTATGGCCATTGGTAATTGGCTATTGTTTTTGGTTATTACCTTTCGTCATTGGCTTTTCATTATGGTTATTGACTATTTCCCTTGGATATTGGTTTTGGTTATTAATAGCCTATGGCTATTGTATACTAGCTTTTGCCAATGGTTATTGGCTATTCCCCTTGGTCATTGGCTTTTGGCTATGGCTATTGGTTATTTTAGGGTTTAATATTTAGGGGTTAGGTTTGGACTTGTTAAGATTTTATTTTTAGGGTTTAGTGCTTGGGTTTTCAAAGGTTAAATAATAAGGTTTAAGTTTTGAGGTTTTAAGGTCTAATTTTTAAGCCCAAAGCTTGGGTTTTTTAAAGGTTTCATTTTTAAGGTTAGATTTTTTTTGTGGTTTTGTAGTGTAAAGTTAAGGTTTAATGGGTTAAGGTTTTAAATTTGTGGTTTTAGGATTTAGGTTTGGGCTTTATAGGAGTTTAAATTTTGGGGTTTACAATTAAACCTTTTAGGGTTTTAATTTGAGCATTAAAATTTAAAGTTTACAAATTGAAATTTTGAAATTTAAGGTTTAGGATTTGACTTTTCAACTTTCACAATTTCAAAAGTTCTCCATGATGTGCTATTGTTCACTATAATCTTAGACCAATTTTTGTTTACTTGACATAAATGCCACAACATTGAAAAGCCCATGGGTAATTTAATGATGATATGTTCAATGATGGAAAACATCAATGAAAGGAGGGAACAAACACCTAAGGTTCACACTCAAGAGTTCCAAGATTATGGGATTTGGGGTCCTAGACTTTTCAAACTTTAATGTTGTCAAATGTTTTTGGCTATGGTCAATAATGTGTTATGTGGTTGAAGGTTGTTAAAATCTAGTTTCTCTTGGAGGCAATTTTTGGATGTTCTTCGAAGATTGGGCAAACCATGAAATGGTTAAGGCTTGCAACATCTCACAAATTTTTTTGAGTGCATGTAAAAAGCGACCAAACAAACATTGAAAGTGACCACAATGAGATGAAGAATGTCTACCAAAAGGTGAATTCTTCACAACAACAATCATAAAAACTCTTCTTCCTTAAAATTTTGGAGTCAGTGGATATTCACACCATTTTGACAGGTAGAATTAAACCTCCCTTGAAGAAAAAACAAACACATTGCTACTATCATTGGTGTTCCCGCTTCAAAAAGCATTTGCAATATTCCAAAATGTTTGCAATCGACTTTTTCTAGCTCATGTGTGCTCTCCAAGATGTAATTCAATTTCAACTTATGTCTTTCTAAGCTTTCATTTGCACCTCATCAACATTTCTAATTCCAAATTTTCATCCCTCTACACATTTCCCTCACCACATTCATGATTCTCTCTAGTTCTTACACACTACCCTTTATGCATTCTACTATGCACTTTGTGTTTTAAAGTCCTCAATGCACTTGTGCTCATTGTTCAAAAATGTTCATTGAAACAAAAAGAGGGCACCCAAGAAAAAAACCTTCGCACAAGCTTCTACCATGGGTAGACTAATGCAACATGAAACTACTTTCATGCCAAGTTCTTGACGAAATACTAATTTTGATCCCCTATTGAAGCCCTTTGTTTTTTTTCTGGTGTTGGATTTGAAGTTGCGACATTTAAATCGAACAAACATGAGCTTCCAATGTCACGTATGCTCAACCTTATGAATATATTTAATATGTAACAATCAAATTTTGTGAACAATGCTAAGAAATTTGATGTAGTGCATATAACTAGTAGATGAAGCAAAAAAAGATCAAGAGATGCATGAACTATTCAAGTTGGAGGATATCACACAAGATGAAATGATAACGACTAAGGCCTATCCAAAATATAAACTTTCATTATGCACCATCTTTTGTTGTTTTGCTCAACATCCTTGAGTCAAAAAGGACAACATACCCACAAGAGTCCATGTGGGTGTGTCCAAGAGTTGAAGAGTGGCATTTGCAAAAGGCTTGTGAATTTTAATATGGACACCACAAATGATCTCATTGAAAATTATGTTCAATGAAAGAATAGAATGTGGCAAAGACAAAACAAGTTTTGCACTAAGGTTTTGTATGCATACAAGATAAACCTAATGATTTGATCAAATATCATATAAACAAGGTTGAAATTATGGTAGTGAAGCTAATGACTTTGGAAGTAAAAACAATATATACAACTATATCAACAAAACCCATACGTACTATAATTTAATATATATTATTGGCCTATGATAATGTTTGGCAACACAACATATGATCAAAAACTCAATTGCTACAAGAATAGGCAATCAAGATTCTCCTTAACACTAGACTAAATTGAAGATTGGACATGTTTTTTATGTTAGAAATGCAAAGAACTTCAAGAAATATACACATCATGAAAATGGATGTGAATACATGTGGTTGGAAATGGTACAAATACCAATTGGTCAAGTTATCAGGTATGGGTTTTTCAAGGATGAACATATCAAATTACCATTTCAAATACTTTTCATTAAAGAAATCAAATTTGCTAGATTGTTTCAAAGGTCCTTGAAAAAACATATGTCAAAATAGCAATTAGAGATGACACCTGAGTTGATGGCATGTTAGGGAGTGAGTTTATGAGAGAAGACTTTCAAGAGAACTTGCGAAAGATTGCAATTATCCAAGAATTGACATTTACCTACAATCTTTTGAAATTTTGGTTTAAATCAGTTGAAAAGCTCCATAGACTAGATTGGGAGAGCACAAGCCCTACATGCTCTAACTAAAACAATCTTCCATTGTAAGTGTGGTTGGCTATATACTAACCATTCACATGCATCTAATTACCTAGTAACCACCAATTGCCTTCCCTCCTTCCATACCTACAGAGTAACCACTTATGTTCCCCACCTAAGTAAACTACAGTATGTACCCACTTATATTGGGAGTTGGTTGAAAAATGAGCCAAGAGACCTCCTTATCCATTGCAAGTAGTGTTTGAGACTAGGATAAGCTGAATGGTACTTAGCATTGAGAGGTACAATGTTAGATTAGTACCGAAAACCATTCACAAAAAGTAAAACTGAAATTAAGATAGAAAATGCTACTCACAAATGAACACCAATAGAAGAGTTCAAAGCCAGCGCTCACCTCACCTTAAAATCAGATCATATGGCACACGACATTAATACATAGATCCATAGTTTATTATACCACTGTTTGTGATATCCGAGCTCTTGTATACGATAGCTAGCTATTTGTAAAGCTCCACTTTTGCTAACAACATGTAAGGTCTACAACAACCAGGTTCAGTCTGACATACATAGGTTTGTCTTCATCCATCCACTGATGCGATCATCTTTAGAACCTGAGACTCATGATTATCTCCACCATTTCATCTTCATCCATCTCACCATTAGCACAATGTCTCTCGCAACAACATCCCAGCACCGTAAAATCTTGCACTGACTGGAATGGATCATAATATTAGTCGGATGATATTATGGAGAAAAAGCCCCATCCTTGCCTTTCACCTACTATCAAGACAGCAAAATCCTCAAGGGCGATATCATGAGTGTTGAGTGTAGCCAGGTCTTTTAGTGAGTTTTGTTTTGCAACTTTACAAGATCATAATACGCCCCGCCTTCTCCCTTAGCTAGTAGCTCATGGTGCCGACCTTGCTCCAAGATAGCTCCACCCTGTGTAAAAATCCTTAAAATTGTCAGGTGCAAATATCCAGTTTCCAACTTTCTATGACCCACAAAAACATTTCAGCAAAATGGGGTTTCATAAATAACCAATTTTTTCAACCCGAAGTACAAATTATATTTTGGTGGGAATTTCTGATACCTGAAGGACTGCTATGGAGTCAGCACTCTGCACTGTGGATAGCCGGTGTGCCACAACAACAGTGGTACGCCCCACCATGATACGATCTAATGCATCTTGCACTATCTTCTCTGATTGTGCATCAAGTGCACTTGTAGCTTCGTCCAACAGAAGAATTGCTGGATTTTTAAGAATTGCACGAGCTATAGCAATTCGCTGTTTCTGGCCTCCTGACATTTGCAATCCCCGCTCTCCTGTATTTGTGTTGTACCCATTGTGTAATGAACTGCATACTCTCAAAGACATAAGGATCAGTGAGGTTTTCAATGAGAAACACAACAATAATATTTTTCCCAGTATAATAGCTTTTTTTGCTCTAATTTTCAATACTGCAAACTTAATTGTTGTCAGGCTGCTGAACTCCATTGTATAACTATGTCATTCTCTTCTCTGTAATTTACTCCTACTCATATAAACACCAACGGCATATAAACTATGAATTCTGAACCCCAGCCAAGATTTGAAGCATTCTTTCACAAATTTTCCCATTCTAGAGCAACATTGCACCCTGGATTCGAGATCTGCAGGGCAAAGGCATCTTCCCATTCCAGGGCTTAACAAGAGTGGGAGGACACGCCAGACTCAGAAACACAAATACCCAACAATGGCAGAACCTTGAGAAATGAATCCACAACTTTTTGAAAGGTGACCTGATAAAATTATGGGCATTGGCAGCCTTAGCAGCCTCGATGATTTCTGCCTCAGTGGCATTCTCCCGCCCATACAGGATGTTCTCACGAATTGTTCCAGCGAATAGCGTTGGCTCCTGACCAACTAATGCAATGTGGCGTCGCAGTGTTTGCAGATGCAGACGTTTGATATCCTTTCCATCAATTCTCACCTCCCCCTTCAATGGGTCATAATATCGCTCAATTAATCCAATGATAGTCGATTTTCCTGACCCACTCTGTCCAACTAGTGCAATGCTTCGTCCTGCTTTCACTCTAAGTGAAAATCCTGCCATTAACACAAACAGATGATGACAATCCACTCAGAAGGTTCGAATATATAGATTTCATGCTCCACATCTCATCAGATTAACCCCTAAACACCTGATAAGGCAAAAATGGCTTTATTGGGAATCTTAAGTTGATGCAGCAAGCAGAATTATTATTTTTTAAAGAAAATCTTATTAGGCCAGGTGGCATGTGGTCATAGGCTCCAAGTGGCATGCTGACTGCAGTAATCCATGTCAATTTAGTTGGGTTGCTATCAAAATAAGACATGCAGCAACCTCCAAGGAAGGGAGCACAGGGGTTACCACCCTAAGGTAACAAGGGAGCCAATCAGGTGAAGAACAGTATCAGCAAGAGTTGCAATATATTTAGGAGGGGACAGGTGGGCAGCACTTATTATAGCTAATCTACCTGTTATTGACTAATTTTTGTATTTGATGTGTCAGTGAGTACATTCAACAAAATTTTCACAGTTGGACCAATTGTATGGTGAGTTGATCTCCAAAACGTGTCAGGCATGTAGGGGTTAATATTATGCCTTGACGACCACACATAATGTAATACAATGGTCCAGAGACAAATAAATTGTCGTCTCTTCATAGGTTCACAGAATTGTACCTTTAAACACCATAACATCAGGCCGCATTGGGTAGGCAAAATCCACATCCCTGACTTCAATGTTCCCTTCCACTTTGTCAAGCTTCTCGGCATCAGCATCATCAGCCCTAATGCGGGTAGTACGATCCAAGATTTCAAACACAGAGGTGAGGGTATTGGAGCCCTTTGCCAAGTCAGAGGTCATGCTTCCTGCATCGGCAATCAAGCGACCTGTACTGACTAAGATGAAGAAAGCCTTGAACATATCTGCAAATGTTATCCTGCCATCATTGACGAGCTTCCCACCATACCAGAAATCAAACGCCCATGTACCAAGTGTGCAGAACTGTGCAATTCCGAGACCAAATCCAGCAATGAGGGCACGATTGCCCGCTTCTCTACGAGGCCCATCCTGCTTTAACTCAAAGAGTTTCAGCATCTTGTCCTGGGATGAAAACGCTGTAATTGTGCGATGGTTGGCTACTGCTTCACTTGCAACCTGACCAATTCCAAGTGATGATTTAGTATGGCACTCATCATAACAAGACCCAACTTCTGAACTCAGGCCAAAGTTTCTAATTACCACAATTTGGTACTTCTCACTTACTATCATATCAACTTAGGTTGATAGTGTTTATACCTGGCTAGCTTCTTCCTGGGCCTTGTAGGTGGCAGCAGACATGGATTTGAGGAGAACCTTCTTGAGATAAAACCCAATTATGACAATGGGTTGCAATGCCATCATGACAAGGGCAAGCGGCCATGCAACCACAAGCCCAAAAATGCAAGCGATGAGAATAGCTCCAACCGTTTGCACAAGTAGTGCCACTCTATCACCAACAAGGGATCGTACCTGCAAGCATTTCAATACCACCATTAAGTTATTACATCCATTTTGATAAAAATATTCAGCCACCCCAAACCATTCTTGAAACTTGATAGAACCATCCAAAAATTCCAGTTTTGCCAATGCTACAAAGAAAAGACATGATGGCCATTTTTGTCACAAATTTGGGATTGGCTAAAAACACCCTCGTAGTCTCTTGGTCAATGGCTGTCTGGAGGACCTATTAGAGAAGCTGTTGTTGGTATTCTTACCACAGTGGCATCAGTAGCCAGTTTTGAAGAAACGGCTCCACTTGAATTCTCGTCTTTATCATACCAACCAACCTCAAAGGTCAGCACCTTACTCAACATATTCTCCCTTATGCGCTTGGTCAAATTAGTCCCCATATATCCAAAGAAATAGTCCCGCAACACATTCACCGCAAATGATGCAACAGCCAGGGCTGCAAAAATAAGGGAGTAGTGTTCAATTTCTCGCCGCATTTTAGCATGGTTTGGCTCATAGAATGTGGATATCATGCTCCCCAATGTGAAAGCATATAATGGATGAACAACACCAGATCCAATCGCACCAATTACACCCAGAATCGCTTGTCTCCATTCAGGTCGGTTTAAGCCTAAGAGCCGTCTTAATGACGGAGGCTTTGCCTTCTCTATTTCATCACTTTGGGGCTGGAGCCCAGATTGCTTTGGGCTTAAACCATCCGCACTTCGGGGATTTGATGCTTGGTGATGAAAGCTCACTGAGCGACGAAAGCTTGATGATCTCTTTACGCTCAATGATCTACAACAACCCAATATCATCGTAAGCTCTTCAACTGTGATTAAAAAAGAAATTATATATGTCAGTGTTCAAAAACATTCAGGAGAATCCACAATTCTATACCGTACTTGAAAGTTGACTCAGTTAAAGTTGAATAACAAAAATTAGTTTGAAATAACAAACTAATTTCCAAATGTAAATAGCCAATGACATACCTCAAATTGGATGCACCAGATTCCAGTTCTTGAGCAGTACTTGGTTGGGTTTGTTGGAGATGGATGAGCAATGCATACGCACCATGCTCATGCTTGAGGAGATCATCATGTGACCCAAGTTCAATGACAGATCCACCTTGGACAACAGCAATCAAGTCCGCATTCCGGATAGTAGACAAACGGTGGGCAACAACAATGGTTGTTCGACCAACTGAAGCTTGGTCCAAAGCACTCTGCACAATTTGCTCAGATTCTGCATCCAATGCACTCGTGGCTTCATCCAACAGAAGTATGGGTGGATTCTTCAACATTGCACGTGCAATTGCAATTCTTTGCTTTTGCCCTCCTGACATTTGCACTCCTCGCTCCCCAACCTGTGAAATTTCTCAATAAGTCTACACGGAATCTTGAGAGACAAAAGTCCTTACAAATTTTCAGCAGCCCACCTGAGAGAGAGAGGCATGGCAATAAAATGTGGGTGACGTCATATTATTACCTGAGTGTCATACCCATTTGGCAGGCTTGAAATGAAATTGTGGGCATTGGAAGCTTTTGCAGCTGCAATCACTTCATCCATCGTCGCACCATCCTTGCCAAACAGAATATTCTCTTTAATTGAGGTTGCAAATAAACTGGGCTCTTGGCTCACAAGTCCGATTTGATAGTGCAACCATTTCAACTGGAGATCCTTAATGTTGACACCATCAATCAAAATGGAACCTGCTGATGGATCATAAAACCGCTCCAAAAGAGCAATCGCTGTTGATTTACCAGATCCACTACCTCCAACCAACGCCAGAGTTTTACCTGCAAATTTGGCATTCACAAATCTTTGTTTACAAGAACTGAAAAAGATGGCAACAAGGATATGACAACCCACATTCACACTTCCTTACAAACAAACTTGGTCTCTGAGAATTGACAAGTTATAACCTGCTGGAACAGTGAGGCAGAAATCTCTGAATATGGACTGCTTGGGTCTCGATGGATATGAAAAAGCCACATTTCGGAACACAATTTCACCAACTATGTTCTCCAAGACAGTGCCTGTCATGTCATCTGAGTCAATCTCTGGAACTCGGTCTATCATTGCAAATATACGATATGCCGCAATTTGCCCTTCAGCAAAGTATGTCAAATTGGGGAGAGCAATCCCCAAATTCCTGAAACCAATTACCAACAGTAAGTACCACCATCAGCAGCCCCCTTGATGAGTTATTGGCACTTTGTACATGCTCTTGTCTTCGTCATATATTCCTTCATGTTTTCCATCATTCTATTATCTACCAAAAACTTGGCTACTACTATGATCAGATATAAGTTCTCAGTTCTCAGTGAAAATCTGCCATTTTATGCACACAACCCATTTCTGCAGTTTCTGTTTCTTTCACAATTTTACAGCTTTGTATCAAAGAGTGAATCAGCTTCTAAGTTTCAAATCTAGAGCTGAAAAAGGTGATGGGCAGAAAAACTCACAGGCCTCCCATCAAGGCAACAATTCCAGCAGATGTAACTTTGCCACCCTGAACACCATCATTGATAATCAGCCTGCTGCCATACCAGGCCATCAATGCCCATATGGCAAATGTGATTCCACTGGAACCAGTGGCAAGTCCCTTGATGAAACCAATCTGACGCCCCAAGCTGACAGTTGGCTCCAAGGCTTTGGAATAGTTAACTGATGTCCGTTGCTCACCCACAAATGAATAGACAGTGCGAACAGACGAAAGTGCCTGCTCAGAGATGACTGATGCTTGGAGATAGGCAGCATGTGATTTCTTGGCAAGACCCAGAAGTGATCGACCATATAAGTAGCCCGGAATAAGTAAGACTGGTAAGAAAGCAATGACAATCAGCCCGAGTCTCCACACCAATAAGAGTGACACAACGATGCCCGCAACAAATCCTGTAATGTTCATAACAAAATTGCCCACCTGGTTCCATTTGTTTCAACCAAGTTCAGGTCACAAAACAGCACAGCCAAGCATTCAAAGGAGTTCCAGAAAAGACAAAAGATAGTACTCATTCAATCCTTACCTGCTTTTCCCAACATCTCTTGATACAAATTCGAGAATATCATCCACATTTAAGCATTGAATCGCCTTGTTGGATTCATGAAGTAAGAAATATAATGTGGGAAAAAAAAACAAGATGAAGAAGCAGAAGAAGAAGAAGAAGAAGAAGCTGTGCTGACCAACCTTCTCGCCAATGGCTTCTTGAATGGCCATGGTATCAGTAGAAACACTGTTGACCACCTCTGCAACACCAGTACCCGCTGTATCAAAAAAACTCACATCTTGCCGTAGTGTTGCTCGCAGATACATTGCCCGCATTCTTGCTGCTTGCCGATCTGCTGTTCTCAGCCAGCATGATGCCTCTGAGGAAGAAGAAAAAGAAAATCATTCACAAATTAAACAGGAACAGACAGATAGAGAGGTGGGTGAGTGGGTTTTCATCGCCAGAACCTACCAATACTTTGCCACCCAAAAAACAGCCACAAAACAACAACACCATCTCCAGCAAAAAAAGAATAGAATAGTTTCCAATGCTCATCTGAACAGCTCCAAAATCTCTCCAAAATTTCAACCATCTAATTTCAAGAGTTCTCATTTCTGCAATATCTTTTTGTACCTCAAAAACAGACTGTGAATTCAAGGCAGAAAGTCCCTAATTCCACAAATGCAGTCATGAGATTTGAGTATTAAGTTTGTGAATGCAAGAGAGAGTTCAACAACAGAAAAGGAATTGCATAGCAATCTCTTGTGATTCAGTTCCAGTTGATTTTATAGAAAAAGAGTGGAAATTCTCTCAGTATTTTTGCTACTACTAAATTACAACAAACACAAACAAACAAAACTACTGTTTAAGAAATCAATGCAAAACACTAGAGTTTTGGAAATTGATGCAAGAACACTACTACAGTTTTGGAAAACCAATGCAAATTATCCTATTTGTTGAGGAAGAGAGAAAGGGGACAGAAGTTTGGGGGGTGGGGGGGAGAAGAGAATAGAGATGGCAAGAGGGAACGCACCCAGATAGCAAGCAACAAGTGCACCAATTGCTATATACACAAAGTAAAGGGCATACTGCATTCAAAATCATCCCCACCCCCAAACAATTGCCAACAATTTCCTTTGTCAGAAAACCAATGCTGAGCTACTGCTTCTTCTGGTTCTTGTTCTTGCTTTTTCCTCTTCTTCATCTTCAAAAGTGCAACAACAACAACAAGCTTTACAAGAACCTCCTCCACAATAAGCTTTACAAAGATCACTCCACATGATCTACTGCTGCTGCTGCCACTGCTGCTGGAGCACAACCCAACAAAGATCTCTCTCTGGCAAAAACAATTCTGTTAAGAAAAAAAAAATCTTCTGTCTCCTCTCTAAAAAATTGCTTGCAATGCAGTAAGTAGCAAAGGTCCTAGTGCGAGCAAAATGCCGATGGATTCATGGATGGCTAGCTCACCAGCAGCTTGTATATGTGACAGTGGTGGATTCCTCAACCTCAGCAGCAAATGCTCACCAGATTGGAGAGCAAAAGCCGGTAGAAACAGTGAGAAGAACACAGCGAGAGAGCGACACAAAGAAGAGATTCAAGGAGGGATTCAGGGGAAGAAGCAGGAGCACCGACCTTGGAGATTTCGTGCATGAAATTGGTGGTGGATTGCTTCTGGCCGAAGACATTGATGAGGCCGCTCATGACAAAAAGCATGCCAGGAGTGGTGGCGCCATCGCCCACTGCTCCCAAGAAGCCCAAGACCATTAACAACTTGTCGTAAGCATCCGCGAACTTGAACAGCTGCATGAAGGGTACCTTTGGCACGGCAGCTTTGCCTGCTCCCTTCGCTGATTTCCCATCGCCTTCCACTCCCTCCCCTGTGGTGGTGACAGCAGGAGCAGCAGCGTGAGGACCACCGCCACCCTTGTTGTCTTTCTCCAGCTCCTCCATCACTTCCGGAGTCTCTTCAACACGTTGCGGCGATGAAAGCTCCAGACCATTGAAGACGCTTCTTTCACCATGATTCTGACCATTCTCGGCACGCCTATCTCCATCGCCGGCCATTTTTTTTCTTTTTCTTTTTCTTTTTCTTTTCCGTTCTTCAGATTGGTATCTCTCTCTCTCTCTCTCTCTCTCTCTCTCTCTCTTGGAATCTCTTTCTTGAATTCCTCAAACTCAGAGCTGCTTCCACCCAGCAGAGATGGCGAGCTCCTTACTATCTAGCTACCGGAAGCAGCAGGAGTTACGACATCCGAATCCCAAAAGCTCCTTACTACTGCGATAATTCTCTTTCTTCCCCTTTAAGTCTCTTCAAAATTCAAGCTGAGCTTGCTAAGAACCATGGTGGGTTTCTTTTTCACAGACTCTTCACTCCGAATCCTTCCTTTATTAGGACCAATGGTAGGTTCCGTCTTCACAGACTTGCTCCGAATCCTTTCTTCATTTCCCCCGGATGGATCCTTCCTTACTCTACGAAACCCACCAAAAAAACAAACAAACAAACCCTTCTCTCTCAAACACAAACACACACACACACACGCACGCACACAACAAATCCTCCCCACCAGTGAAGAAGAAGAAGAAGAAGAAGAAGCAAGAAGAAAAAAAAACGAGAAAAACAAAAAAGGGATTCTTCTTTATAAAACGACGAATGCGATGACAGAAAGACACACACAGGCAGAAGACGATATTCTTGTGCAGAGGAGAAACCACACCAACACAAGTAAAGTATGCGGCGCACCTTCCACCGCCCCCCACAATTGCTGCAGCGGCAGCACAAGGAAGGAGGGACGGGAGAGATCCGCGAGAGAGAGAGAGAACGAGAGAGATGCGCTTGCGAGGTGGCGATCAGTCGGAAAACAATACGCAAAAGAAAACGCACACACAGCTCAGTGCGCAACGTCCATGGATATAAGAAAAAGAAAAACAGCCTTTTCTTTCCATCTTTCTTACCTACCTGCCTACCTACCTACCTTCCTTCTTATTTACCTACCTATCTACCAACTTATTTACCTCTCTATTATTATTTCAGCCCCACCTTGTTGCTGCACACTACCTACCTACCCACCCACCCACCTACCTACCCACCTACCTACCTATGATGGCCTCAATCAATTTTTTTCGTTTTTTTTCTTTTTTTTATGTTTTCATATGCTTTTCAATAATTCATCATTATTTATGTCAATGTCAAATTTAATTTATAAATTAATATAACATTCCATGGACATGAAAAGACACTTATTTTATTTTATTTTGTTTTGTTTTGTTTCTCATAGGGAAAAAAGAGTGAAGTAATTTTAAATAAAATGAAGGTAATTATTAGAAAATGTGGGAGATAATTATTTTTAATTTAAAATTTAAAATTCTAATTATTATTTTTTAACATTTTAAATAATTAAGCTTGAAAATGAGATAGTTTTTTTTTTTAATTGTCTTTGGAATAATGGTCCATGG
>Ga0209208_10005748_pt1 | contig 17207 bp, 14 predicted proteins | sample S1TSphfallax_3_FD_187694 | JGI IMG/M metagenome (GOLD analysis project Ga0209208, IMG submission 187694) | Host-associated microbial communities from peat moss isolated from Minnesota, USA - S1T2_Fd - Sphagnum fallax MG (SPAdes) (version 2) | ecosystem: Host-associated > Plants > Peat moss >... | reverse complement strand
ATGTTCTTGAGGTTGGCACATGGGATGTTTCATGGCACTAGTGGAGGAAATGCTAGTTGGCAAATGATTTTGCATTTGGTGCATCCAATAAACCTACTAAGTTTTTAAGGTCAAATAATGGAACTAATATAAGGTTTTCTTCCATGATGATTCACATTTGGAGGATTACAAATAGGTGAATAATGATGGGGTTCACATTTGCATTCGATTTATTGGTCTTTTTGCTTTGGAACCAAAATGTTCATCCATGGTGGATTTTCATAAGGTAGTTTTGTAATGTTATTTGATTTAAAGGGACCTTAATCCTAGATAAAGGGGTGTGATTTGAATGTGGTGTACCATTTAGGGTATTTCTATGTTATGTGTTATGTGTGTGATGACATTGATAATTGTGGGCATTGATATAAGAGCACACGACAACTGTCATGTGTGTTAGTTTAATTATTAAATTAAATCCCATTTAGTTAGGGATAAACTAAGTTAGTTAAGTTGATTAATATTTATTTTCAACCAAATTAGGTGTGAACAAGGTTTGAAATATTTTGTTATGGGATATAATCCCAAGTTGTGTGATTTCAAATCACTTTTGATAATTTGATATTCTAGAGCATAGTTTTTTGCTTGTGTTTACATCATTGCTATGGTTTTTATTTTATGCTTTGGGCTTGGATTCCTACGTTGTTGCAAATGAAATGCATTTTGGTTTGGATGTGGTGTATCATTTAAAGTATTTCTATGTTATGTGTTGTATGTGTGATGATAACAATAGTTGTAAGCACCAACATAACAATGCATGACATAACTTTTAGAATTGTGAGATACTTTAATTAAGTATAGTTTAAATGTTTCATTGCATTTAACGTTCACCTGATTGGTTGTGGAAGGAACATTTGCATGAAATCTTCATCTCCTATTCAAGCTAGAGCCTCAAAGGTGGATCATAATTTGTAGTAACTCCTATGATCCTATGGTTGGGTGAAGAGATTATAGTTAATATGTTTTCCTCATCCCTATATTCTCATTGTTCTGCTGTGAACTTCCAACAAAATGAACCTTTCACTGTAGCAGCCAGGATTGCTCAAATTCTTAGAGCAATCCTTATCACAGCCTGTTTGGAGCAGCTTATTTGCCAAAGCATTTCCAATCAAAAGAGTGTTTTCCTCTCCATTTTCTTTTGGATTGGCTCTTCCTTTTCCAATCACTCTGCTCAACATTGAAACACCTTACTTTTCCTCACATAATAGGGTCCCATTGGAATAAATTTATCTCCATAGGTACTAAGAACTTTCTCCAGACTTAAGATTGAAGTCAACTGGAATAAAATTGAGAGACAAACTGATAACAAGGTTTGTAGAGAAATACAAATCTGAAAACATAACAGCAACATATCTATGTATCAACATGAAAAACGAGGCAACCCAACGCTGAAGGGCAGAGAAAACAGAAACAAAAATGAGACGTGAGGATTAGTTTGAACAAGACTGTTGGTCATGCATTGGTACCAAATTTCTCTTCTTGTGTTTATTTTCTTTTCATCCAATTCCTGTCCAATATTGCACAATATATGGACATGTCTTGGCTATACTGATTTTAGTGAAATAATGGCTTGACACAGATGCAGCACTACAGGAAACAACACAGATTTGAAGGGTCTGAACTGGTACAGGCAGAAGTGTATTACCTATGGAGAACAGGGATGGCTGGCGTCACCACTAATCCCACCTGAATAAACACCATGCTTGAAATGATGGTTTCAATTGGAATCCTCATACTATAATTGCACTCTCAACTACATTTCTCAATGAACTTGGTGGCAGCATGGCAGTCACCACAATAGTACCTCCATATCCTTGAAAATGTGGAGTGGAGTATGACCATAAGTTGTGCTGTCAAGTCTAGATGTAATGGCCAGTTTGTTGTTATGGTGACAACAATGTGACAGTTTTTCTTCTTCATCCACACTGTGCTGGACAAATTTTGTCTCTGTACCAGCATCATTCATCTACCCAGACATCTATTTTTTCTTTTTGAGAATGGTCTTGATCATCTAGTACAAATGTATGCGCGTCATCACTCCATTCAATCCAGGTCTGATCTCAATATTTTTTCACACCCCTTTACTCCTCTTGTTGCTGTTTGACATCTCCACTGTGATCCCAGCTGCCAGCATGGCAGCAATAGATGTCTGATAGCAGCACAAAGCCCATCACATATCCAAGGTCCAATTCAAGAGCTTTTTTTGTGATGTGTTCCCCACACTACACAGAGTTCTGGGAGTACCAAGCAGGGCCATCCATGTAGCCACATATTGTTTGCAGGATGTTGTCTTGATCACATCCTCTGCAATATGGCGGCATTTCCAAGAAGGTCAACCATGTAGGTGGGTGTGGTGTTCCACTGTTGCAGGAATCCTGTAAACTGGACCCCATGGAATCAAAGTAGTGCAGGGGTTGAAACACTAGGTCCACATGACTGCAAGATGACAATAACAAATGCAACATTATTTATCTTAATACCCTCTTGACAAATCCATTTGAAATTGTACAAGAGCCCCCCCCCCAATGAAAGGAATACCCATTGATTATAGCAGTCCGAGAAACCACATTGTTGTGGAAGGCTCTCCCTGCATCCTCAATGCACCCACATTTGCCATATATGTCAATGAGGTTACTGCCGAGAAAGACACTAGACATGCAACTTGTTTGAATGATCAGGTCATGAGGCCACTCTCTTGACATCCCACTACCTTTATGAAAGTGACACAGGCTGGCTTCATATCTTTTGTTGCATTTGTCAAATTTTTGCCTTCTGCATTCAGACCCAGCCTGCATTTCACATGTCCCAGTCCCATGGTATACCACACAATGTGAGGGCATCTTGTCAAATGCTCTCCAAGCATTCTTCATTTTCCCACATAGATATTGTACACAATTTGAATGATTGTTCATCAGTAAACCTGCTCTCTTCTGGTGCTGGCACTGCATTCAGAGAATTAGAAATCAATAATAACTTCCTCCATCACTGAGAGAAGGATGACAGCAATTGCATTCATATACCTTCTCATGCCTGCCATCCCACCACAGAAAAGGATTTGAAAAGAATTCCTGCCAAAATTTCTCCTTCTGGAGTGAACAAACTGCAGGGACTGAAGCAAGAGTTTTCAGCTACTCAACTAACTTTTTGTCTAGACCTTTCCAGAGGGTATGGAAATCTGGGGGTGTGCAGGTGATAGAAGCATCTCAGCAAACAAACACCCATAAGGTGAGAAAGCAGTACAAGAGTGAGGAAGGCAAGAATGCTTACAACCACCCTGACCTTTTAGTCCCATTGTGCTCTGGGGAGAAGATCAGTGGACTGCAAAATGTGTTGGATGATGGGCACTCTCTGCATGCATGCATAGTGAGTTCCTGTCCACAATTCCTCCCAATCGCACACTCTTGAGCTGGAGAGGACTGTTCTCTGCACACAGCAGCACTTCCTGGACTGAAGGTCCCTCCAAACTTAGACTCAATTTTCATCTGATTGCATACTTGCAGCTTGCCTCTCTAGTATTGCCCATGGGATTCCTCTCCTCTTATACCCTTCCTTGGATATGTTGAGAGTATTGCTGATCAAAATACATTGAGATACTGATAATGCTGATGACTGGTTGCCAACCTTACTACTTTTCCAGAGACTGCTGATTCCCTCCTCAAGAGCTCAGAGTCACTTCCATGGCTTTCTGAGGATATTCCCTACTAACCTAGATCACAGCTTTCTGTACGGTTGCATCTTTCCTTTTCTTTGGATGATCTACTTTCTGCTATGTGCACCTATGTTGCCACTGGTAAGAGTGCTAGTACTCATGTTGCCAGAACTACAGGTTACTCCCACATGAAATTCTGATTCAATAGCTGGCTCCTGTCTCAGATTTCTGATTTGCTATCCAATCTTCCCGCCAGATTCTCTTAGCTTGCAGGGTTCTGTACTCATTTTTCCATGTAGTGTATTAGAGCTCATTTTGAAAACTTCTCCTTCCTCAAGCTCCAGTGCAAACAGCAGCTGCTCAATTTCCATTCCTGTCCAGTCCATTCAGCTTTTAGCTTGAATCCCAATCTGCAGTGCCTCAAGCTCAAAACTGGGAAGGGAACTATAGTTATCATGTTAAGACCTCAACTATCTGCAGTGATCTAGCTGCCTCCTCCACCACACATGCAGAAGTTGTGATAAGTGATCCTACATGAATGTGGCAATACATTACTGTCTCTCTGCTCCAGTGCAAGCATTGCACTATCTTGTGGATGCAGGGTCTATGGTCATGGCTCTTACAAGAAAGCTCTTGTGTTTTTTATTCTATGAAACTGCATGCATCTTGGGTTGAGAAGGGAAACCCACCATCACTACAGAGATATTCTCCCTTTTTCATTTTTGTATTGCCCCAGTTGGATTCTCTTCTTTCTTCCATAGACCTTGCCCTTCTTGATGACCTTTCCCAAGCTTGTTCAAACCTTTCATTGGAAGCATGCCCTTGCATGCACCTACTGATCTTGATTTCTTGCCTTGTGCTTCGCTTCCTTTGAGCAGGAATGTCCCCTGCACGGGATCTGTCTTGAAGATGTAGTATTGAGGAAACCTTTTGAAGCAGAGAGCCAGAAATTTCTTGGAAATGACTCATATTGCAGAACTTCTTCACCTTCAATTGATCCCTTGATAACTGATGCCCCTCCATGAGAGCAACCTTCTCCTTTCCCTTGAGTTTCTCCCTCAATTCTGGACATTCTGCAATTTTCTCTGTGTGTGCCAAACCTGGATGTGATAGTGCACAAGGTTCACCTTCACCAAAATCTGCTAAGAGGCTGTTGTGAGGAACTACGGTCTTGATGTCTGGTATTATTGTCTCTAGAATTTTTGCAGAGTCCTCATCTTTCCAACTTACATGATGATTTTGTTTTAACTTACCTCCTGTCCAAGTTTGTCTGGCAAGCTCTTCTTGTTTGTCTGGTTCTAGATCAGCTGATGTGGAAGCAGAAATTGCATGGGGAAGTTCACACCAGGGTTGCTGCTCCAGATGCCCAGTACACATCTTTTGAACTTCTTCAAGTACCAAGTGGCCAGTGAGCTGTTCTGAAAGGTTTTGATTTGCTCTGTTTGTCTCACTTGTGCTTGTTAAACTGCTCCCATGCTGGCAGAGATCCATGCTAGAATGTGTTGGATTTCTTGGCAAGAAATTCCCTATTGGCACAATGGCATGTAGATTTTCCCCTGTTGCAACCTCTCTATCACATATTGCTTTTCCAACAAGATCTTTAAAAAGGTCAGTCCATACTTTGGTCTCTTCTTCCCGTAACTTTTGAAGCATGTGAGTCAGCTGGCCATGCTTCAGAGACTCAATCTCCTTTGAAGTGTCAGTGAGTAATGCTTCTGTGACCAGTCGTACCATTTCATCTCTCAGCATGTTCCGAAAGCTAAGGTTACTCACCTCGAGCTCTTCTGTAAATTTCACTAGTGCAGTCCTCATGATCTCCTTCTCCATTTGTTCCCTCCATCCCTGTGCATTTGCAATTTAAGAACAAATGTGGCAAGCCCCCTTGCAGTGTTGTCTTCAGTACTTGTAAATGAACACAATTCAAGACATGATATGCTCAGACACTCTGGACTTCACCTACTTCAGGTTCATAGCAAATAAAGTGCTGTCTGAGTGTTCATGGTATTGCAGAATTTTATTATATTGTTTCCACAAAACAAAACAAGACTGAGCAACTTTGTTCTTGATTTGAACTTACTGACCTCTGTTTGTACAACTTCTTGCATTTGTTTCACCATTTCTTTTCTCTTCTCTTTCAAGAATGCTTGCTTCTGCACAGCAATCTCACACTCCATCTCTCGCTTTAGCTTTTCTTCCAGTTCTTGCCACCTTGCTTGGGTGCTTTCTCTGACAGTTGTTACAAGTGCCCGAGTCGCTTCCTCAAACATAAGCTTCTCCAAAATAACAAAACTATCTTTCACCCGCTTCACCGTGTCTCGCTTCATCTCTTCAAACAGAATTTGCTCCTCTGATGCTATTCTGTTTGTCACCCGTTGTAGCATCTCCTGCCTCTCAGTTTCCTTCATAAGATCTTCTTCAGCTTGCAAGTTGTTGCGGAAATTTTCTAGGATGAAAATCCTCTCAGTTTCATATGAGGCCCTCATGTTCACCATTGCCTACAGTCTCATCCATACAATTGTTCAGAAATGCATTTCTAACCAATTGCAGAGAAATCTCCAAAATGACAATTTGAAGGTGAGTGCAGTTACAAGCTCATGAGAGTTGATCACAAAGTGTCAGAAAATCATCTTCATCACAAATAGCAGTGATGACTGGCCATGAGTACCCACTGACTTCATAAGCTCCAGATGGTGGGTGTAAATAAGTATACAATCTGCCCAAAATGGACACCAGGAGTCTTTTGAGATTGAGTTCACCTACCTGTCTCAAGTCCTGGCTTCTCCACTCCCTATCCTCATGTATCTGCTGTTGAAGCTGCTGCTCCACTTCCTCGTCTTGCTTCCTACAGATCTCTTGCTCCTGTCTTTTTTGGCCATCCACCAACTTGTCCATCTAGCATGTTATTGAAGAATTCATGTTAATTGAGGACTCCAAGAGAAATAGATAAAAATTGTGACTCACTATGTTGCAAGCAATATCCTACATATCCAGCAATGAGGAGTTTATTGTGGAGAGCTGTCTTCAAGTGCACAGAGTCACTTGCATGTCTATGTACTAGCAATGGAATGTGAAATGAAAATGACAGACAAAGTCTTCAAAGTACGTACATCAATGTTGATGACTTGCAACGGTTGCTCTACCAGTAGACCACTCTCTTTTCGTTTCATCATTTCTGCATGCCGGGAGTCAAAAAGTCCTCTCTCTTCTTCTTTGATTGCTTCTCCAGCCCTCTCAAGCATCTCTATGCGCTCCTGTTGCAGCACAATCCTCTGTTCCTCTTCGATTTTGGCCCGTACTCTCTCTCTCATTTGACTACGTTGGTGATCAAATTCCCTTCTTTCTTCCTCTTGTATCCATTGGCTCACCTGAAGAGGACAGCATGTGTCTGTCACACTTTTCAAGCTTCCAGACCTTAAGTTGTAGTCATGTCAACATGATACCTTTCCAAGTTCATGCTTTTTCTCTGGAAGATTGTAAATGCTTGTTATATCTGTTCCTGTTCATGAGCTCATTGTGCTTGCCATGCACATGATAAAAAGCCTTTGCCACCCAGTTCATGACAGGCATTCCAAATGTACATCCGGGTGACGTCCATATGTTGAACTTGCAACACAATACCAAATCAGTTACAGAGCCCCCATTGCAGTTATTTACCTGTCTTAGAGCTGAGATTCTTTTAAGAACTTTAGTCCATGTTGATTACAGTCCAGGAAGGGAAAGAAGTTAAATTCAAGATTCTTGCACTTTTATGGAACCACTCACCCGAGTAAGAAGATTGTGCCTTGCCTGGTGAATTGTTTGGACTTCATCCTCTGTGGCTGGAGCCTTTGCACTTGGTGATACTTCCTCTCTTTGGGATGGTTGACTGGTCCACTTTGACATGACAACCTCTGGAACGCTCCTCCTGTCTTGGACCTGCAGCTTGAGTCATGTTAGTGAACAGTCAAAATTTCTAAAAGGCTTTGACAGGAATTTGCTACTTCTCAACACCACACTGATCTCAATTATAATGAGGTTTGGCTGATCTCAAACCATGGGTCAACAAATGCAAAGACCTAATCATATTGTTCAACAGATGCAATAAAGACCTTGATTAATGCAATGAAAAATTTCCTTTGGACATACTGACCTGGACTCCAATGCTGTGATCTTTTGGTAAGGTTTGAAAAGAAGCCATAACCCCTTGCAGTGCCCCTGCTTCCTGGACAATACCTCCTGAGAATCCTCTAGGTGGTCAAGGTAAAATATTATTCATTTAGCCCAGGGTAAGAATGATTGGATAAACATCATCATGCAGATAACTTGGTCATTTCAACAGTTCTGTCACTGTCATTCCTTTGATTCATTACTCAACATGAGCTCAAGAGTTCAAGCCAAACCTGGCTGGCCAGCAGTGTTGTCTTTCTTCCTTGCCACTGTTGGAATGCCACTGGTCCAGCCTCCATGTGACATTGACATTCCTGGTACCAGTGCAACTCTTGGGCTCCCCATACTGAGACTGCTGTTACTCTCAAATCTAGGTGTCATTGGGGATCCTGGAAATGACGAGTTTGGGGTATTGCCTTGGTCTCCACCTGAAAATTACAAGGGATAACCAGTTGACAATCTGTGTTGATTGCACCATTTGAAGTGGCATAGGGAAAAGAAGATGACCAAAAGGCTTACAGCATTTTGACAAAGGAGATACATATCAGGGAAGAAGTCTCTGCATGTATAAGAGGCCAGTAATTTGTGGTACTTGTTGGAATATGATTTTGTCGAGAGGAGTCGCCATCTGAAGGATAGATTCTTGGTGGAGGTTGGAAAGAACTAGACAAGGAATTTGTATCTGGTTCCTTCAAGGGTCTAGTAGTCAGAGATGCTTCATGTGGCTGTTGCTTCCATGTTTGTGAACCCATTGAACCTCTAGCTCCTGCTGATCCTTGAACTCCAGAGCTACTACCATTCCTCTGCTGTAATACACATAAGTAAAGGCACACATGAAAAAACTAACATAACACACTCAATGACATGCACTACAGAAATTCGGTCACAGATTTTCAGAACCTAGAGATATGCAATGATGCTGTTTGCAGGTATCTGTGTAAGCTATTTGAAATCAAGAACCTGATCTGAAAGGGCTGGAAGGCTTGCTGGGGACAAGGAATCTGGACTATTGTGCTGGTACTTCAAGCCCAACTTGTTAATCTCCTCAGTGAACAATTTTCTGTGGCAATAATCCAAGTTAGATTTTCAACTATCATATGGCCTACTGTTCTTCCAAAGCTGTTTCTATTTCATTTGATTGCATTTCATGCTTGCTAGGAAAATGAAGAAAGGTAGGCTAGAAGGGCACTATTGCAGATACCTGTAGTAATCATCACATGGATGTTCCCACACACTTTCTCCAGACTGGAAATTGAAATAGTAGATCTCATCATCCTCTGACCGGCTGCAAGAAAAATATAAAATAGACCAGGTATGCCAACTTCAGTCTCCTTGAACCAGGCAACGAGTTCTAGGGCAATCTACTTTTGTCAACACAGATTTTGAGTTTCCAAATCCCTTCTCTTGTTGTCCTGTACCATATAGTTGTAACAAAAAGATGCCTTACTACTTTGTTCATCTTGATGGATTGCAATCAAGAACCATACGTTGGGGAAGGGGAATGGAAGTCACCAAGGTTTCCAGTGTTCGGGCAGGGGAGCTTTCAGGCCTTCCCTTGCCACCCATAGCAGCTCACTCTCTTCAGGCAAATTCATTCCAAGCCATGTTGCATACTCCAGCAACTCTACAGTGAACAACATCATAGACACAAAGAGATGCTTGGCATTTGACCATTTGTTCGGAAGCCACAGCATAGCAAAGCAAAGCATGCATGATGTGGTGGATCTAAAAATGTATCTTATGCATTAAATGCCATCTCATGAGAACACAAGAACTCTCATGTACAACTTCGGTGGAATTGCTTCAAAACAGCCTGATTCCCTCTTGTAGTTTGACCTAACTGCAGGAAATGCCAAAGAAAATTCACACCTTCTTCAGTAGGCTCATAGTTTACATCAATTTCCTCCTCCAGCACAATATTGTCAGGTGGGAATTTAGACATGATTGCAGTAAGTTTCTTGCCCTAAGAGGCACGCTCCTTGTGTGCAGATTCCCAAACTCCGTATTCAAACTATCCATCAAACACTGCAATATGCTTTTGTGAGGAAACAGAAGTCTGTCTGATAACTTCAATTATAACTAGTTGCAGATAAAGAGAGGTTCAAATGTCATCCAGTCCTTCCCCTCATTCTCTTACTTCTTGATCACTATGCTACATGTAATAGCCAATAGAACAGATCTCCTTCTCATCCACCACCCACTCCAAACCCTGTGAACATGAAAGCCCCCTCTCACCCATCTTTGATAATAATGCTGTTTTTTCCCCACTCAGGCATAATCTCTACTAGGTATGATCAGTTTCACATCCGTGTGTGCATGTGAACAGAGGGGGTTGATGAAGTCAAGCATTTCAGGGTTTAGGTCTGATCAAAAGGACAAGCATTGCCCAAAGAAGCTTTCCATTCATATCATAGACTTGATCACAATCCCTGTTTTGTACTTTCTTTGTCATTGAACTGCTTGGGCACCATTATTTTGTAAACAACTGGTGTAACCTGAAGTTTGTTAAAAAAAGACATGATTTTTTGGGCCATCTGAGAACTATTTGAACAGTAACAAATGACATGAGATATCCAAAGCTATGCTGTGACCTTGGATGGTTGTTAGAAGGAGAAAATCAAAACCTAAAGTTTGAGGCTCACCTAAAAATGCCATTGCTGCATTTGACAAGAAATCTGACTTAGCTTGATTGCACACCACTAGAGCAGCTTATTTGAAGATCCATCAAGCTATAGTCTTGCAGATCCAATTTGTCATTGTACAAATTGATGTCTGGCATTTTGAAATTCTCACCAAGGACTTGAGTGCAAAACAAATGGATCTGGTATACACGTGATCAAAGAAGCGTCAATGCCTGCACTTTCTCTATCACCATGAATTCTTCATAACCTTCTTTGCATGTAAGGTGTCGTAAACATCATGAAGTGAAAGAAGAGAACGCAACCAACTCACTGCTAAGCGGTTATCACAACAAACCACCTAGAAACAAACAAACCTAATGGATTTGGAGATCATTGCAACGACTAAGTAATCCCGCTACATATGTCACAGATGGTGGAAGGATAACAGACAGAGAACCTGATGCAAGTCGCGCTGGATCCTCTTTGTTTCCAAACAACTTTTCTACGCAACCGAAGAAGAAGCACAGATCGCTTCGGCTACGAGATTAGACGAAGTACGGATTTATGCCGCCAGCGGGACCTCAAGAGCCTTCTACCTGCTTGAGCATCCAGGCATGTTGCGCTCCCTGATCAACAGATTGCAGCCATGAAATGTTTGCGCGAAGAAAACGGGAAAGAATCACGCCGTGATCTGCCATTATGCTTGTTGAAGGTCATACGTCCGCAATTCGATTTGCGAAAACGAGAGCATGCAAAGATCTTCAGGAAGATGTTTCTCTCAACTTCAACAATCGAATTTTGAACGAGAGCATGCAAAAGCTTCGGAAACTCTCAATAACAAGCCTGATGGAAACTCGACAACTACAAAATACAGTCGCATGCTGCTATGATCATCGGATACATGACACGTTTATTTAGATTGCAACATATGTGCACAGCCACATGATCACAGTAGTATTTTCTAAATTCCAGAAGAAGGATCTGTAATTGCGATGGTTGATAAGAGTTCCAAACCATGAAGGATCTGCAATTGCTATGGTAGATAAGAGTTCCAAACCATTAGTTATCTGCAATTACAATGGTAACATTAGAGTTCCAAAGCAAGAAGGATATGCAATTGCAACAAGAGATAGAGTACCAAAATAGGAAGGATCTGCAATTGCAAAGGTAGATTGAGTTCCAAAACATGAAAGATCAGACATTGCAATGGTAACATAAGACTTCCAATACATTAAGGATCTGAATTGCAACTGAAGAAAGATTTCCAGAACATGAAGAATCTGCAATTGCAACAGTCAATAGAGTTCCAAAACATGAAGGCTCTAATGCCCAAAATCCTAGATTATGAAAAGAATTACAAATAACTGTGCGCACACAACATGATATTTCAGATCTTGTTCTGTAACAAAATGTTTTTTTTTTCTGGCACCACATTTCCCACTGGACTTTTGAGCTATAACATGCATGGGTAAAATTAAACACCACCTGAGTAAGTTAAATTGTTGATCATGAAGAACATTAAACCCTGCTTCTGCAATCACACCTTACCATACAACAACATTCCACATGGGGACAATGTATGCCTAGTCCTCTATGCGAGCCAGAAAGTAACACTGATACTATGATGACCCAGCGGAAAAGGACATGAAAGCAAGTCCTAGTTCTACATTAGCATGTGAAAGCAGAACCTATGGTGCAAATGAACTGTAGTCAGATGCCTGTCATTCCAGAATGATGCAGGATGTGCAGATTGATTGGAAAGCATTGACCCAGTGAGCCCCCACTCCATTCATCCCATGGCTCTAATTTAGAGTTGAAACTTGCACTGGTCCAAGCATTTACTGACCATAGCGCCTTCTAACTGGACTGCGTGATCTGTGTCCTCGTGGTGATCTGCTTTTCACCAGAAATTGTAAAATGGGTTGTCAAACATGCCAGTATACTTTAAAACATGTCCAGAATCTGTCTACCCTTTATAGCCAGGAATCAACTCTTCACAAACCCCAACCCCCCAATGCCCTACAAAAATTGTAGACACAAATATTCTTCTTACATAAGCCTGAACCATGACCTGGACAATATAAGAATTTTGCAAATGCTGGAATTGGCACAGCTTTGAGATTGTTTGAATAGGCACAGTTTATGATCTAACTCCCTCAACACAAAATTGCATACTAGCAGTTCTGTTAGTAACAAAGTTAATGATTTTGATGACTGACTCACCTTCTGCGGACATTCCGACGATGAAGAGGGCCAGTGCTGAACGCCCAATTCACAGAAATGGTTTGCAGAAGAAGCTGCTTCCCATTCAGGTTGTCAATGGCTTCCTGTGCCTCCTTCTTTGTCTCATATTCAATTAATGCATAACCCTGCAAAACAAATAATTGCATAAGTTCAAAACTACATCTGGATAGAACAAGAGAGAACACACCTGCAATAGGGCCTGTGTGTATGAATGGCATTGAAGGGATGTGTCTTAATTCAAGACAATATTGCTAGTGTGGGGATATTATCAGGATGGAACCTGAGTATCAACATGAAGAGGTGCAAACCTTGACAAACCCAGTTCGACGGTCAAGATTGAGGTGCAGATTTTTGATCTCTCCATATTCTGAAAAAGTCTCATGAAGATCATCTTCTTGAGCCTCCTCATGGACACCTGTCACTAGAATTATCCAGCCCTCCACAGCTGTAGGTACCCTGGGTCAAGGAGCTTCTACAATGAAAAACACAACCACACATCTGAAATGACAGCAAGCACCAGGCTAGCTTCATGTTCCGTGAATGTGCAGGTATCTGACAGGCGATGCAAGATGACTGGATGGTTTGTGTACATGGACCCAAGCCCCTCCAGTGCTAATAAAGGTTCCAAAGATGGATGTCCAATACATGTGTAGTTGGACTACCAGGGAAGACTGAGAAAAAAAACTACCCCACTAGAAACCATCCACATCTATGAAATTGAAGAGACGTCTCCACAACAACAATTCAAAGTTAACTTGAAAATTTGAGTGTAGTCTTAACCTTATGAGAGTCACTCACAAAGTCACTGACTGTCACTTTCCTCATGAACAGCAATGATGAGCAGCCATGACTACCCACTGACTTCATCAGCTGCCAATGGTTGGTGAAGATAAGTATATAATAATCAGCCCAGAACTAAGAATCAAAACTAACCTACTACAAACCATGTAGAAAATTCTTTCAGGACTTACTTATGTAATGTTAACAAGACACATGTAATGCAAAAATCTCAGATTTATACAACCCTTCCAATCCATGATCCAACATACTTGCAACAACCCAACATGAACCCTGGGTGTACAAAACACATGCCTAAAACAGAAGAGCTACAGACATAATGCTAGCCTGTTTTGTTGAATAGGAGAAAATACAGTCTAGAGATGTGGGAGCAGGATTGAATGGATACATCTCTGAGGGCCAGGGCCACCCCCTGAATCCAAAGACTCAAACTCCTTGGCAGCGAAGCGATTTGAGTGATCCAAGTTCACCTCTTCACGAAACCCTCGCCCTTTTGTCTTCCTTCCCGCAGCCCCAGCTCCGCCACCAACTGATGTAGCTCCAGATCCTGTGCTTGTTATTGTGGACTTGAGCTTTGGGGCTTGTGCTGTCACAACCTCAACATCCTCCATTGGCACATCATCATCCAACAGGTCATCCTCTTCTGGCTCAAAATCCACTGCATCAACTTCTGCTGTTGCCATAGCAACCCCTCTGTTGCATACACACTCGCCAAAGTAAACTGCAAGAAAGCCCAAATCAAGACAATTTCAAACATCAAATGCTATGAGCTGAACCTCTATTGAACCTTCAGCAATCCAGTCCAGAGATGGAGCTGCAAGAAATAGGTCACAGAATGAGTACATAATATCAATCTTGTTGACATCAATCAATAACAGCAGAAGAAAGCTAGGAAGATAAGATTCAGTATTGGTGACAGTTCTGTGGAAGATTTCATAAGACATTAGTCCATGGCAAAATATTGCCCATATTAAGACCTGCATGAAAGAGCTACCCCAACATGTTTGCACTATAGGTGGAGCCACACCTTTCTGCTGAGGGAGAGGCTAAATGTAAACCCTAACAGTATCCAGTCAATGTAGACTCTTGGGTTTACATGACACTCTCCAGCAGTCAAGAAGAACTGAGAACATGTCAAAGGCCGAAACTCACAACACTCTTTTGGATCATACCTAAACACACACGCCAATAAATATTCCTACCTTAGGGAGAGGCTAGATGAAAACCCTAACAGTATACAATCAGTACAGTGATCTCTTGGGTTTACAAAGAACTACGAACACAACAAAGGCGGAAACTCACACTACTCTTTTGGATCATACCTAAACACACACGCCAATAAATATTCCTACCTGAGGGAGAGGCTGGATGAAAACCCTAACAGTGTACAATCAGTCCAGAAATCCCTCGGTTTTCCATGACACTTTCCAGCAGACAAGAAGAACTAAGAACACAACAAAGGCAGAAACTTGCAATACTCTTTCGAATCACACCTAAACGCATACCAATATATGTTCCTTCCTTCATATACCTAAGGTCTAGCAAACGGTACTACTCACGGCACCCTCAAGCAGTCTCCCGTCCTCCTCTTCTTCCAACTGCCTTCTGTACTTTCTTAAGTCTTAAAACCCACTCCTCAAGACCAGAGGAATCCCCATACCTCTGAAAGAAATCCTCCATAATGGCCATTAGCATCCGAAACACACCCTTTAAAAACAAATTACAAAACAAACAAGCTCAGGGAAAAGAAAACGACATCGTCATGCATGCGAGCTCCTCCGCAGCGCATTCAGTGAATAATTTCACACGCAGCCACAAGGAAAAAAAAACCAGTTGATGCAACAACAGAACTCCCTTCCATTTGCAGACGGACATGCAAAACACAATTGCACCAGCGGCACTTACCACCACATTCTCGTCACCGATCTTTGATCCAAACAAACAAAAGCAGCCAAAGTTGAAACCATCCAGAATCTACCGCACTTGAAGAGCATCGAAATCTCACCTCACAAGAAAAAACACCCTTGCCACCAGCGCCAAGAATCCACACACCCCGCAGCCCACCCGTAAGCCACGGATTCAGGAAGCGACAAATCCTGTGTCGAACATTTCTGAGTGAAGCGTGAACGAAAGAAGAAGCGCAAAGAAAGCAAACCCGAGCCCTAACCCTAATATAATGTGGGTATTCCTTTTCCAGGGTTTTCAGAATAAAGTAGGTGTACATGCAATTCCCAAGATAGTTATGGAAAATCTTTTTTGAGAAGGTTTTTTTAGTGTAATTTTTTACATTTTATTAACATGGAATTAAATGATTTTTTCGTCCATATTGCAAATTGCAGCTCTAACAATGAAAAAAAGATACACGTTTTTTTTAATGGGTGAAATTTTAAATGAAAATTTTGAAAATGAAGTTACTTTTGGGAGTTTCAATTGGAGAAGTCAAGAAAAAAAAATAGGAAAAGTCATTAGATTTTTGTATTTGGTTGCAGTAAATAGCCAAAAATATAATGGATAATTAAACATCTGTAATTTTTATTTAATTTATAGCCAACTTTGGCTAAATCTTCCTATGGATGATTACCACTTAAAATAGTGCCACCAAACACCCTTTATTTGGGCCTCTACAAATATTAATCACATCCAACATAGTGTGTTAATTGTTTCCAATTCCCCGCCCATAAACATGAAAAATGAGACAATATAAAAGAGAGTATGATATTTAAGTGCAACCATATGGGCCAATCGGTATTAAGCGGCCAATCAAAATTTTGGCTTGCAATGCCTTTTCCAAGCAATGGTTCATGGGCACATTTATGGGGATGACTGGCCCTCTCCTCTACGAGAGAACTATATTTCATCCAAAATATGTTGTGCAATTCAGTTTATTGTTGTCACTAGAGCTGCTCTTGGATGTTGAATGTTCTCCCTGTTTGTAGGCTACATTAAAAAAAATCATGAAAAACACTAGTCCTACTATTTAACTTTTGTTAGGCAAGTATATGTGGTGCATAGCAAGCTTTGATTGGGAAATGTTGCAAAATGCTTATGATGTCATGGATTTTGTTCTCATGTTTTTGGATGTTGATCCATAACTTCAGCACTAGATTATTTGAAGCCATTCAAATAGAAAGTCAAATGTTGGTTTACATTTTTTCAAAACACATTAGGAAAATATGGATTTACAATTATTTTTTTAATAGTATATGTCAAAGGTGAAAGTGTCAAGTTGAACACCAAAACAAAATCCTTCAAATTGGTTGTCTAGGGCTAGTAGACATTTGATGTGCTTAATAGTTTGTGCATTTCCTTGTAGAATTTTTTAATTAATTATTTCAACAACCTATTATTTCGTATTTATACCTTGCACATCACTCAACTTGAAATGGTTACATTAGTTTTGCAAAATCTTGCAACAATAAAAGAAAATCTTATGTCCTTTTCATCAATCATGAGACAATTAATCATCAATAACAATTTATGACAAAAACAAATTTCAATCAATTAATTGGTTGACATTCTCAATAAGCCGCTAAACAAAGAAAGATTGTTTTCAAATGGATTACTCAAAAGTGATGAAAAGCTAAGCCTCATTGACAATTTAATTTCAAAGTTCCATGTTGTTCCAAGAATCCTATCACATCTAAACCAACATATAATGTCCTCTTCACACTCATGATGGACCTTTAGGAAGCTTGCCATTCTTCAAATGCAAT
>Ga0209208_10005747_pt1 | contig 17208 bp, 11 predicted proteins | sample S1TSphfallax_3_FD_187694 | JGI IMG/M metagenome (GOLD analysis project Ga0209208, IMG submission 187694) | Host-associated microbial communities from peat moss isolated from Minnesota, USA - S1T2_Fd - Sphagnum fallax MG (SPAdes) (version 2) | ecosystem: Host-associated > Plants > Peat moss >... | reverse complement strand
TAAAACAATGAATCTCCATTAATTTAAAATTTGGATAATATCAAATATTGAAGGATAAGGATGAAATTCACGTTTGGATGATTTTTTTTTAATTTGATAAAACAATGACATGTACAAAATCTTGAAATGGATGAAATTCATGTAACATTGAAAAAAATTCAGCATGGATGAAATTGGACCCATAGGTGGAACACCATGCAATAAAGATAAGCTTTAAAACACAAATGAATTCAACCATGTGAACGAAACTCACCATATGAATGACATTGGGCCATATGGATTGGTAATGGAAAAAAGTTTTCACATTCGTCAAATGGATGACAACAAAAAATGACATGGTCATATGAATGAAGTTAGATCAACACAATGAAAGTCATTGTTCAAGTGAAATTGATTACATGCCTAAAGTTATGACATGATTGAAACTTTGTCAAATGGATGGATTTGGCGATAGGAGTGTTATTAACAAGTTGCATAAACTTGGAACTCATGAATGGAACTTGGCAATACGGTTGAAATTGATAAAACATATATGACATTAGTGACATAAAAGAACCATTATCATGTGGATGGCATTAATCGAAGTATATCCCTGGGGTCGACACTAATTGTTGGAGTTCTAGACTATGTGCATCCAACAAGTTATTTTTTGTGGGGTAGTAGGTGATTGTCCAACTTATTTTTTCTCACCCTATTATTATTTTTTTAATATAAACTTATTTAAACCACCCTATATTAACTATGAATTAATTTTTTGAATAAAAATACCATATTTTAAAAGTAATTACATTATATTTTAATTATCAATGTATAGAACTTAGTATTTTTATTCATGCATTTTCTTAAAAAAATTAAGGAATGTCCGTTTGGGGAGTACATCATTTAGATTGAGACCATGAAATTATAATTAAACATATGAAAATGAATTTCTACCCATGTGATAAAAAATTTAACAACTTTCACGTAATTAACTTCATCAATTTACCTAATTTCAAATGTCATCAATATATCATTATTTGTGGGGATCATCTTTCATCCATATGGTATCTTTCATCATCCATGGTAATTTCATCCATATTTAATTAGTTGCAATTTCATTAACTTGTGTCTATCTTGTGAAAAAAGGTCTTTTAATAGTAGATATTTGTAGTCCAAAATTTCAACAAGATTTTTAAATAATATGATCATTCTTGGTACAACAAATCCATTACTACAATTTCTAATTCACATAAGCAAAATTGAACAAAAAATGAAAAAACAAAATGACAAATTTGTAGAAAACTCATTTGGTCCCCTTATGAACCATTAATAACAATTATAAAAGAAAATTCAAGCAAAAAATGAGATAGATACAATTATGAAATTGTAAAACCATTTTGCGTCCCCTTTTGAATTATTAACAACAATTTACACAAGCAAATTAAATTCAAACAAGATATGAGAAAGATAGAATGATGAAGGTGTTCCATTTGGTTCCTTTGTGAGGTATTAGCAACAATTATGGAAGGAAATTCAAGCCAAAAAAAAGAAATATACAATGATGAGCTTGCAAAAAATCCATTTTGCATCCCCTTGTGAGCTTTTAACAACAATTATATAAGCAAATTCAAACAAGAGATGAAAAAGACATAGTGATGAGGTTGCAAAACCTTTGTGAGCTATTAATAGCAAATTTACATGAGCAAATTTGAGGAAAAAAATGAGAAAGATATGATGACCTTTTCATTGTGTACATAGGCATAAGTAACAAATTGAACTTTCTTCAAATGCTTTCATGATATCAAGCACTTCAAACACACACTTCTAGTTGCAAAAATTTCAAAATCAAGTAATGCATGAAATGCAATGCTAGAACTAAAGCTCATAAGATATATGCAATATTGATTTCTCAACAAATTATAACAAAAAAATTCAAATTGATTGTCTAATTTTTAAAATTCAACTTCAAAAAAAAAATTGGCCTTATTATTCTAAGTAGATTGTGAATGTAGCTCTAACATGAATCCCACAAATTTTCAACAAAGAAAGCTTTCATTCTTTACCACCATGCCACAAGCTCCATGTGTGCATTTGACAACCTAGTATAAATTGATTCATAGGATGTATGGTTGTTATTAGTGGCTCAAGTGAATTCATGAGAATACATATCCTCCACAACCAAATCCAAAAAAGATGTCAATTCTTGGGCAATTTCAATCACTACTCCATCCACAACATCATTTGCCAACCTAATCACAATCACCCAAGGAATGATCAAAATGATAAGCATAAGAGCTTCACTTGCAAGACCAGTGCAGCTTCAAGGCTTCAAGAGATGGAAAGGCACCAGCATGTGTGAAAGATTGTGGAAGGCTTATGATATAATCACATCTGCACACAATAAAATGTGATAGCATAGGAAGAGCTTTCATGGAAGGAGGAAAACAAGTAACATTGTGATATTCAACATTTCCATATTGGCCAACTTGTGTGTAATCTTTTCATGGCTCTTTCTCCTCCCCCTACATGGTGAACATGATTCACAAGTACCAACCTATTTGTTTGTGGCATAACCCACAATAGGCATCCAGTTAACCATTCTCTTGTTCTTCAAACCAAACCATCAAACTAATGCAGTTTGGAATGAGAACTGCACTAAGCACCAAAAAACTTCAAGGGTACATAGACATTGAAACAAAGACTATGAAGCTTTCAAGATTTTTGACATGGTACTCAGCAACACCAAATCATTTTAATATGTCCATATATGTTACCCAACCAACCATTTGAAGGATATCAAATTCAACTATTTAAACATGTGAGGTTTTTGCCATTGGAGAGATCACATTGTTTCGAAGAGGGCTAGGAGTAGCATGTTGGTGTCATGAGAATAATGTGGGTAGCCTGAGGCAAGTACGAGCCTGGCAAAAAACTCAAACACAATTGTAATCCTTATAACTCAATGACTCTTGACCCAAAAAGACTCATACATTGCACCAGGCCAGGAATCATGCACAGAATTTCATTAGTTTTCGAAGGCTTTTTTGGAAGGTGATGAAAGAATGCCCTTTTTACTCTGGGGAGGTTCATTTCATGATTGCTAAAATCAGGTGAGACCGTTCTGATAAATATGACATTCTTCTTCACCTATGAGGAAATGACTGTACTGTAGCCTCCTATTCACATTCCTTTGCACTGCATTTCAGCAGGCCACCTGATGGTCATTGGTGACAAACTGCTGAAGAGCTCACTCCATGTTTCTGGATGTGCAATTATTTTAGAAGTGAAACAGAGATTCTGTATGATGACCATATGTATATCAGAAACATGCGTAACAAGTGATTGGACATTACATGTAAATCTTAGCTTGACAACCAGACTGAGTTAGAGGGGAAAATTGTGTGGCAAAATCCTCAAATGAGAAACTCTAGTGCTACATCTTTGAACAGCTTTCTAGAGATGGGAAATTGTATCTCCTGAAAATCGCCCATGTCACCCAACAAACATTTACTCCTCAAGGATCCCAAGAAGATCATTGTTATGGTACAGTGAAAACCTGCAGAAAAATCCAAAAGGACTAAATCATCTGTCATAGCATTAGACTGAAATGAAGTATCTGTGTTCATCTGGGACTCATGAGAATTGCCTCAAAATCTCTAGATCCAAATCAGTGGTAACTGGTGCCATAAAACTCATCACTCTTTTGTTCTTCCTCTTGAAACTCATATTTGGAGCTTCTGCATTTAAACTGCAACAAAAATCCACATGGAACTAGCTCATCACCCCCTTGATGGACAGGACATGCAATTCTTCAATAAATGAGAATATTGGCAGCACCCCTTGACTTTGATTAGTTTTATTAAGTGATATTCAATGTGGCAACATGTGGTTCTAACTTGAATCTCTTTGTGATCAGTCCTCAGAAAAAGAGCCATTCCTGAAGTTCATGTAGGAAGCCCTTGGTGCATGACACCACATAAAGGGGCATGGAGATGTGGAGCAGAAATCACACCTTGCAAATAAGCAGTGGAGCATTTTTAAGTGGGAGGCTAAGAGACTCTTAATTCTACAGGTGGCTCTGCTTCTTCCAGATTGCAATGAACATGTTTGAACCTCATCCTTGTCCTATAACGACAGAATGTGCTGTCACATAAATATTTGCAGAAACATGACTCCTGTAGTGTTTCAAGGCTTGCATGTGTGCTGAAGGAAGGAACTTTGAACGATGTCAGAAAATTGAACAGGTTGATTCTAGAAAAAGCTTGTTGTGTATACTTGCCTGCCATCAACCCTGAAAAACTTCATGCATACTCGGGTCTGAGGTCTCAAAAACCAGATCTCTAAAGAGACAACAAATAGAAAGGACACTGTTGTCTGCTCCCAAAATCTTGGGCTCCCTTTCAAAGAGAGGGTTATTACTAATTACCTGAATGATTCATGATAGAGTCAAAACATTACTAGTAATTGAAAACTCTCGCACATGCCTAAGGAGAAGAATTTCTCTTGTAGCCATCCATTGCTAAGACTCAGTAGCAAGTGAAAAATAACTGAATTTTCCTCTTAGCAATCCATTGCTCAGTCTCAGGTAGACAGTACTTAACAACTGAATTTCTCATTTCTATGACCTGAGAACGCATCAGAGAGAATGCACCTAACAACCTTCACTGAAATTCCCATCTTTGCACATTTCCAATGCCTAGCTGCAACATTGAATGCAATCATTGTTCAACACTGACCAAACTCATCCAAGCAGCTGAACTAGATATCACAACTCTTCAACTTACCATTCCACATGGATCAATGCAGGTGAAAGATGTACTAACCAAGAAGAGTATATTGAACTCAAAATCTTTGCACCAGCTATACTAGAGTCAAAATATCCATACCTGGGTGATCTCCACTTGTGGAGCAGTAGCCCCTCACCAAGGTACTAAGACACTCATATTTGGTTACAGGGCAAACATGGTAGGCAATTATTTTATCAGTTGTTTCTATGCCGATGCTTTGTTTTCTCTACCTGTTGGTGACAATGATGATGACCAAATCTAGTATGCACTTAGCCTTTGGCAACAGTGGCTAGATATACAATAGAAATCTCCTCTGAGTTGACAATATCCAACTAGCCAGAGCCAGATTCCTGAACAGTTACAAAATCCACTCTCATCACATCAGACATGCTCTTCCATTCCATAAGGACATGATTGTCTTTCACATTGGAAAGCTGATCCATAGCATGATTGATAAACATTGGCAATCAATATCTCTGAATTGTTTCCAAACAATCCTTCTTCCCATTGATGGTTGACAGCATATTCAATGTTCTTTTTGCTTCAAACACATATACTGAATTGAGAGTAGTGTCATCCTGTTGAATGCACCATTCAGTAACAAAGGTTGGTCATATTGCTCCACACATGCCCGAGCCAAGGTATTTTTCCCATTCATTGGAGTCACTTAAAACTTCAAGTGGTAAAGGACTTGGGGGATTTCAAGTGAAATTGTGGCAAGCTGAAGTTCATTTTGTTGAACTCAAGTCTTGATATATGAAGCCTTTCCACACATCTGACCTTGTACAATTCTCATAGGCTTCCTCTCTTGCAGATGTATCTCCATTGGTTCCAGTAATCCTGAAACTCCCTTTATGGTGAGTACCTTGGTAACCTACTTTCAATTCTGCACCCACTTCTGATTCATCATTATCCGCGTGAGTTTGAGTTTGTCTCACAATTGACTTGGTGTCTTTGGGATTCCCCATCAACAATTCAACAAAATGCAATCTGGCAAGACCCTTCTGATTTCTCAAGGATGTTTCCAATGTCTGTCACATCCTCATTCGCACCAAGAAGAGTAGAATCATATGATAGAGAAAGAATCCAAACATTGTTACCATTTTTACTGGCCAAGTCTGCTGGCAACCACTCTTGTGGCCAATGTACACGCTTGCCATACTGGTTATGGATGCCCATGTTTCCTTCCATTCATTATTTTTCCCAAGGCCTATGCCATGAAAGAAAATTATGACCAAGTCAGGCTTACTTGAAGCGCACCTCTGGTTCAAATCATCAACTGGTGCGATCCACTGCAAATCAAAAGGAAATGCATGAACCAATTTGTCAATCACAGGTATTGACACACATCTTTTGCACATGTTCAATAGGTCAAGCATTCAAACCCTAAGGGTTTCAGAAGCAACAAAATATATAGATTATGATATCAATCTCCAGCTGCTATGTGATAAGATGTCTTGCAAACTGGAATCTGATGCGTGTGTGTGAAGGGGAATAGGCTGGGTTTACACAGAAAAAACTCCCAGTCTCTCGAGTTACTTTTCCTACAATTATAGTATTGTGAGGATTTGGGTGTAGAGTTCACCGATTGATTTTCGTCAGTCATTTGCGTCTCGTCAGTTGTAGAAAAGAGTTGGCCTTTGAGGTCTGGATCGACAACAGTCTCGAAATCAACTGAAAACCGTGCCACTTCTCGATTAAATGCTTAGAATGAAGCTTAAATAAAATATTCTGGACCAGGCTTTATGTACTCACAAAATCTTCAGCCTTGCAAATCACTAGAAAACATAGTATGAAATATGCAGAAATTTGCAATCTTGGCAGTGTCTCGGACGATTGCCTTGTTGGCACCTCCTTTAATTCTGCTCCTGACCCAGCTCTGCAAAATATTCTCAGCTTGGTAAAATATAATAAGGGCTAGTTAAGAAAACGCCGCCAAACTAGAGGCACTGATCTGGAGACAAATGCTAGGCACAAAAGACACCAAAAGTAGTTGCGACTGACATTGGAGATGAGTAAGTTGAGTGCAAAAATCAAGCTCTATGCCAAGCTGCTGAACTAGTGGTCTTGCAGAGACTTTGTGCAAGCACCATTGCGCGACTATTTGACATTCTCAAAAGTAAGTACTAAGTACCAAGAGGAGCTTGCTTGAAAGTATATGAACACTTTTTGTCTCAAAAATAATACACTCATACCATGGTATTAAGAACATTTAACTATCGTGGGAGAAATTTTGTCATCGTGAACCAGGGAAACGAGGAATGATGCCCCTAGTCGTGTCCGACACTGAAACTGGAGCAACATGCTGGACATTGAAGACTTTATGGTTATAGAAAACTTCCGGTAGGCTGGGAACAGAGTTTTTTTTGCGGAAATTTTGTGACGTAGCCACCGTGGCGATCAGCCACAAGAGGAATTGCCCAAATCTGGCTATAGGTCAGAGAGGAAAGTAGAACAAATCCAAGAATCCTGCTATCTCTTGGCGACATACTGAAACCTGGCGACTTTGGTGCATTTTTTTTAACATAAATCCCTTTTTATGGGTAGCACTGGATTTTTTTTTCTCACTAAGTGGCGAAAAAAAACACTAGTTGGGAACCTTTTTTATTAAGAAAAAAAGGTGAATTTCGCCAATTTTCAATCTGAAAAACATCATTTCGACCTATGTAAAGGAATTTTCAATTTGAACTTAAAAGCACAATTTCGACCTACACTAAATAATTTTCATTATAAAAAGGCTGAATTTAGTCAGATTTCCAAGAAAAAAGTATTCCAAATCGCCATAGTTTTATTACAGTTCAGTATATAGAAAGATCCCTTTTTTTGGAACTTTCATCTTATAGCCAGCTTTGTCTTCTTTTTTTCCTGGATAATTGCCACTTTATCGAAGTGAATATTGTCAAGGAAAACACTATTGCTAAGATAACGACATGCTCCTCAAGTTTTCCCAAATAGGTAACACTTTTTGTGTAGGAAAATTCCAAGGGCAGGGACATTCCCAAAATAAGGGGCCTAGGAGGAGGCAATAGCCCAGTTCCAACCCGGATAGCCAAGTCCAGCCCCACAATTTCAGAACATCCCCAAGCACTAGACGCCCATCATGAAGTGTAGCACAAGCTGAAGGTTATCATGAACCTAGACATATGTAGCTCACAAGGCGTAGGTGGGGGAGGGCCCTTACACCTGTTCCTTAATAGAGGGAGGGATCTTGTGCCTATTGCATGTAATTAAGCCCAAGATCTCTCCCATTCTTAAAGAGTAGGCATAATTTCCGTCCTACACAGCTTGGAATCCTCAGTCCTTTCTATTTTGACACATAGGAGGCTATAGTTGTGATATACACTTGTGAGGAAATTAAAAAGATGAAAGAGAGCCGCAAATTTTTGCTAATAATTTGATGATTGCATCAGTTGATTACAGAGTACCTATCATGTGTATCATACTGTGGATTATACAACATCTGGCTATTTGAAAAAGGACATCTGTAAACAATAAATTTAGGGATTGAATCCAGTAGTCTTGTATTTCATTGTTTCCTCAAGTTTTCCTCCTTGGTGATAAGTGTTCAGGTCATGTTGCATAGCATCATTCCGTTCAAGTCGTGTTGCATAACATTCCCTTCTTGGCAAATGACAAATGGCATCATTGAATGGGGAGGTAGAAAATTACATTAGAGACTGTGGAAGAATGCGGGCTGACAAATGGCATCATTGAATAGCATTGTACCAAATTGCATTAAAGTCTGTCTAACAAGATTCATGACTGTCTTTTATTTGCAATAGGAATGCAACATTAGCTCCCACGTTGATAACCATGGATTGCCAGCATGTTTCCATTTCTTGCAGCATTGAGTTCTTTAAAACTCAGGGCCAAACAATGACATGTGCAAAACATCAACCCAAGAGAGCTTTCTTTAAGTGCTAACAACTTGGACTTTGAGGCACCCTATCCCAATGAGGTTCATCAGAAACCAATTTCTGACAGCTCTCTAAAAATATGCAAATCATATTCATTTGTTGAAGAAGATCAAAACTCAGATTAATAATTACTTTCATAAGAGTTAAAAGTTATATCTGAACCTGGAAGTTTCAAACATCAAGCAAGATAATTAAACAAATTGAGCCAGAAGCTAAATTAATAGAATACCCCTCAAATCTCCAAAGATTGTAGCCTTGTTGTTTGCAGTCTGGTTCTGCATATAACTTCTTGTGCTTATGTCAGTCATGATCACCTTCCCCTCAACTTATTGTGAACTCAAATCATCAGCAATCACAAGGTCATAACCCTAGTTGAGAAATTGATTACACTGCATTAACATTGTACCTGGCTAACATATGTCCAACTCAACAGTTGTGTTGGAACTAGATGATTCTTGAGATGGCGTCTCAAGGAATCTCTGTTGGATCAGAGTGTGTGTACTCTGTTGGATCGGAGCGTGTGTACTCTGTTGGATCGGAGCGTGTGTACTCTGAGCAGTAGTTCGCCTTTGAGTTCCCTTCATAACAAGAACAAGAAGATCTTTCAGTAGGCTGTAGTTTATGGCTTGCCGGGAAGTTGGCTGGCAGATCGTGATATGATTAGCATCCTCAACCTTATAATGATTTCTGCGTGCCAAGTTTTGAGCTGAAGCATATGGCACTAAAACTGATCCCTGCACATGCAAACCACTTCAAACGTTGAAGGAGATTGACATTAAGTTTAGCTCCAATGAAAGCATGATTGAGTCTCTCTTCACCCAACTTGAATGACCCTAGTGTATATATCCCAAAATTTACCAATAACCATTATAGCAGTACTACAGGATTTTACACTGTAAGTTAGTTATTACATGACTTAATTACTAAATCCTTTTATATATGTTGAAAGTTCAAACAGATCCACCCTCATAGTCATTACTATAGCTAAGACTTTTGGATGAAAAGCTTACTCCTCTTCTAACAGGCCGTCCTTCACCAAACGCATAAATGTTGAGGGTTGGATCAACAGCAGTCTCGAAATCAACTGAAAGTTCTGCCATTTGTCTATTGAACCCTTCAACATTTTTCAAAATGCCTGACACGGCAATTTGCTTCTTCTTCGCATCCTTGAATTGTTGAGATTGATAAACAAAGAACTGTTTGAAGTCTTCTCCACCACCATTATGCGGTACACCATAGAATATTGCCCCTTTAAGATTTTCCAAAAACTTTTTGCAAGTTCGTTGCGCTTGTTCATCGAGACGACCCACAGTGCGAGCATTCACACGCTTGCCAACCTCAACAACCAAGCTTTTGAGCACAAGACCTCCAAAGCTATAACCAACTAGTACAATCGGGGCCTCCCAAAGGGGTTCATATTCACTACACAAAAACCATCAATGCCATCAAATAATGATAAGTTCAATTGTCAACTTCTTAACTTGAACAAATTACAGAAATCCTACCAATTGTAATCTCCGAGATAACATGATATGCACAAAGCCATCTGTAATGTCATGAACAAAGTTAAGCCCAAGTTGTTTTCAGACATAAAACAAATAAACAGCAATTGCAAAGTATCATTAAATTTTGGACATTGTTACTAGCTAAAGATAACATTCCTAGTTGGAAATTATATTTTGGATTTGACCATTGAAAGAATGACCTCAGGGTCAAAACTCCCATGTAGTCAATGTCAAGTTCCCTTGGTCTTCCAATTTTTGGGCCACCATGTTCAGTGAAAGTAGTCTAAATCTTCATAGTACAAGCAATTTTTTTCTTTCACAAGTTTTCATTTGGGAAGTATGTCCAGCATATCTGAGACATATGGGCCCTTCTTAGTATGAAACATGGCCAAATCAATATCTTTAAAACATAAGTTTCCTTGTAAAAGTTTATCAAATCCTAGAAACATTGGTAGGGGAGATTACTAAATTATATTCCATGGAAACATTGACAATTTTTGAATATGTGCCCACATTGAACTTGTATTTGTTATATTTCAATGTTCTCCAAAACGTAGGACAAAGCCCCAAGGTGGGGACATTCTCAAAATGAGGGCCTTAGGAGGGATATTCATGGATATAAGGTGCCCTCCACATTCTAGGTAATTTCTCTGAGTACTTTATTATATGTAACTCAGAGGTTTAGGCTTCTTTAAGGTTATCTAGAAAACAAGCTTCTAGAGCTTTTTCTTAAAAAGAAACCAGCCCTATCTTGTTTCAAACTAAACTTCGCTTTAATGTCTTGAACATCAACTATAATGGTATCCATGCTGCCCCACTTCATGTTTCAAGATTGAAACTACACATAAACAAATGCAAATAGTGGATATGCATACATCACAGGCTACTTGAGATCTAAAAATAAGTGCTTATCCTGCATTGGTTTCAGAGCAAGACTATGTCTTTGTACACAAATGATAGCTAAGTTCAGATTGCCATACCTTTTTGACACCAAACTCTGGACCAGGTTTTTCCCAATGTCTGTCACATGCTCATTGGTACCAAGAAGGGCAGAATCGTATGAAAGAGAGAGAATCCGAACATTGTTTCCATTTTGAGTTGCCAAGTCTGCAGGCAACCACTCTTGTGGCCAACATACACGCTTCTCGTCACTGGTTGTAGATGTCCATGTTTCCTTCCATTCGTCATTCTTCCCATAGCCTATGCCGTGGAAAAAAATGACAACTAAATCAGGGTTTGTTGAAGTGCACTCCGGGTTTAGATCATGCACTGGTATGATTGCCTACAAGTGGAAAACAAGACAGTTGGTCAACACAATGTAACAATCACATTGATGAATCCCACATCTTTCCCACATGAATAGGTCAAACATTCAAACCCTAAGGGTTTCAGAGGGAACAAAATATAGACATTATGATATCGATCCCCAGCTACTATGTGATAAGATGTCTAGCAAACTGGAATCAGATGCGCGTGTGGAGGGGAATACGCTGGGTTTACACAGAAAAAACTCCCAGTCTCTCAAGTTACTTTTCCTACAATTATAGAATTGTGAGGATTTGGGAGTAGAATTCACCGATAGATTTTCGTCAGTTGTAGAAAGTTGTTGGCCCATGATGCGCAATGAGCGAACAAAAACTGGAGCAGATCACGATTTGAGTGACGAGTTAGAGAGATCCGATTGCAGAATACTTTTCTTCGGGCCGGCTTAGATCGTCTGAACCTGCCTTTCAAGATATTCTGTCACAATTTATTTTCAGCCTTGCCAATCACTAGAAGGCATAGTATGAAATATGCAGAAATTTGCAATCTTGGCGGTGTCTCGGATGATTGCCTTGTTGCCACCTCCTCTAATTCTGCTCCCAGCTCTGCAAAATATTCTCAGCTTTGTCAAATATGATAAGGACTAGTTAAGAAAAGGCCTCCAAACTATAGGCACTGATCTCGAGACAGATGTTAAGCACAAAAGACACCAAAAGTATTTGCGACTGACGTTGGAGATGAGCAACTTGAGTGCAAAGATCAAGCTCTATGCCAAGCTGCTGAACTAGCGGTACTGCAGAGACTTTGTGCAAGCACCATAGCGCGACTATTTTACATTCTCATTCGGAAGTGCTAAGTACCAAGAGGAGCTTGCATGAAAGTGTATGAACACTTTCTGTCTCAAAAATATTCACTCATACCGTGGCATTAGGAATATTAAACTATCGTCGGAGAAACTTTGTCATCGTGAATCCCTGAAACGAGGAAGGATCCCACTAGTAGTGTCGGACACTGAAACCGGAACAACGTGATGGACATTGAAGACTTTTTCGTTATAAGAAACTTCCGGTTGGCTGGGAACGGGGATTTTATTTTTTGTTGCAATTTTGTGACTTAGCCACGGTGGCGATCAGCCACAAGAGGAATTACCCGAATTTTGGCTACAGGTCAGAGATGAAAGGGAAAAATTTCAAGAATCCTGCTATCTCTTGGTGACATACTGGAATTTAGTCTCTAAATATGGCGATTTTTGAAAAAAAAAAATCCTTGAAATCCAGCGACGTTGGCACATTTGAAAAAAATCCTTTATATGAGTCAGACCTGTAGTTACTGTTTTTTGTGCACTTTCCTGTCAAGGCATCTTCATGTTCTAGAACTTGTCTTCAACCTCAACGACAGGTCCCAATTGACAATTGACTAACAATTTATTGGGGAAATTATTCTTAGTTGCCAAGAGATGGCTAAAAGTAAAGAAAGACCTAGTCATTGTGAAACAATGAATATCAATTCAGTTCAAGCATGAATGACTAAAATCAAACCTAGTTGCTAAAATTCATGATTAGATGGCCTATGAATTCAGGCTGCTTTCATATGGGTAAGATTTTACCCTTTCATCACCAAACAACGGAGATCAATTATGGTCATTGACAATTTAATTTGATCTTGTGGTCAATTCAATCATTCTTGAATGAATTTAAGTCCAAATTGACTATTGTCAAATGACCAAGACATATCCAAGTTGGACTTAGACAAATGAAATCAAATTGGTTTTATACAATTGTTTTCAAGTTCCCTTATCAAACTAGATCAATAGGTAATTTGATTACCTTTCAACAATTGAACTTGATTCAATCGGATGGTGTTAATGAAGCCCATTCATTGTGCAATAGACATTGTGATTTGAGAAGTGGTTATACAATTGTTTTTGTGATTGGACCATGGGTGGATGGTAGTCCATGTTGAACAAACAAGTTAACCAATCCATGATGTTAATTGAAAAAATGTTGCAACTAGGATGGTAGGATAGTGCATCTAATTTATGTTGTAACTTGTTGATTTTTTTGGTTTGAAGTTGGGAAAAAATGTGCGAAGCTACAAGTTCACTTGTAATTGTGAATTAGTTGTGATGTAGTCACAAAGTCTGATTGCAAAATTGGCCGATCTATTATGTTGCATCAAGTTGTTCCTAAAGATATAAAAGATGACACCAACGTTAAATACCAAAGACAATAGGTGAAATGTCACACAAGCATACATGCAACATGAATTGTAAGATTCCAAGTAATGTAGGAAGATTTGAATAATATTTTTCACTCCTTATATCTTTAAGTATGGATTTCAATGACAATCTAATTTGTGGGTGGGATACTCTTAAAGAAGCTAGGTTATTAATAGTTTAATATGTAAATATCAACTATGTATTTACTATTAGTTTGGAACTTGAACATACTTAATTTCCTTGTTGTTGGGGAAGATTGATTCTTACAACAAGACATGGGTTTTGAATTTTATTTTATTTTAAATTGAGTTATAAATTTAGGAGTTTTTATATTTTGTTTTGTAACTAATCACATGTTGATGAATTCATGTACAAGTATTTGCTAACCTTTGTTTTAACCATATGTTTAAATTTTGGAATAAAAGAATTCCATTTTAGTATTTTTTTTAATGGTTCAAACAAATACAAAATTAAATATGAATCAAAATTACATTCTACCATGTATCTTCTCATGGAGATTGATATTGACCAATTACCATCTTATCATTCATTGTTATGCATTATTGAAGTTTATAGAGATGTTATGGTTGAATGGTCAATCTTACTAAAGGTCTAAACATGCATATGATTATTGTTGTTCAAATTGTTTTTTTCTTTTCTTTTTTCTTTACTACTTTTTAGAATTGGGTTTTCATCTTTTTCCTCTTAGTTGGTATGTGGTTAGATTTGGAATTTTTATAACCTTTTTATTGGGTCATTTTTCAATTTTGTTGAGGTTGACTTTACTTGTAATCATGGAGAAGTTTTTGGTATTTATGAAAATAATCATATGGAAAATGATGGATGTTTCCTTCATTTGTGCATCATGAAAATATATTGGGTCATTTCAAAATTTGTTGTAGTCATGGGTGTTCCAAGTGCAAAATACGTTGCATGAGGCTAGTTTTTATGTGGGTGAGTGCAAGAACAAGTGGACAAATGGGCTACAAGAAATTATGGTGTTTGAAATCCAACAAAAGGGCTTTTATGGGTTGAAATGAATTACAAAGGTTTTCCATTATTCCTTCGGCATTTTTTCCATTTAATCTAATGCACATTTAAAGGTCCCTTTTCTTAACACATGTGTTGGAGAATAATTCAAAAACATGTTTTCCCTAATATTTTATGAACTTTTGAAAAAACTTTATTTTTTAAATTCTTCAAACGCCCATAAGTACAATTTTACAAATGATATCATGAAAAAAAATTCAAACTTAATTTTTGTAATATGTTATCTAATTGAAATCAAGTCCTTAATCACCACATCATCAATGATTGGACCATTTCAAAGTCCATATAAAAAATTGTTGTCAATATTATAATCCATAAATGTTTGACTTTGAAAGTCCATATCAATTTTTTTTCTTGATTATGAAAATTTAATGAATGGAATAGATACATATTCAAGTTGGTGTCCTTAAACTAAGTCCCTATTAAGAAAATTTGAATGTACCTATCAAATATGGTCATTCAAATGACAAGCATTCTACAATTTTTTTCAAAAAATCCAAAAATTGGTCTACTCATTCTTGTAGAAGCCAACATCTTTGAGTTTCAACATGAAATTGGGAAGAAGGTGAGCCTCATGACAAATTTACATTTAACATAGTATTTCCATCCTTTTACAAGTTTAATTTTTCAAATTATCTTTTAGATTTAGTGGAAGAATATGATATGTCATGGTTGGTAGTTATTATTGATTTGCAAATCATGTGAACAATGGGTGACAATTTGTTGTGTAGATTTGAGATACACATTTGGCTCAATTTAATTACATTTTTATAGTTGTGGAGGAAAAGGCCAAAATTGACAATGTAATCTTTGATGTATTGAAAAAAAATCCCAATGTGCCATTGTATAGAGTTGTTTATGCTTGTGTCTTTTATAATATCTTAATTTTGTGGAGGTGATCATAAGATGAATATGCATTGATATGTGTGATGTTTTGATCATGGCATGCTCATTTTGAATTTTAGCTTGAATGTAATTGTCTTGTTTAATATTCTCAAAGCTTTAATATTTAATTGGCACATGTTTAAACTATTGTGGGTGGGTAGGATTCACATTTTGCATATTGAATTACATTTGTTAATCAATAGTTTTAAAAAATCATATTTAGATTTTTTTGCCACATCTTTTACTTTGTGGAACACTCGGTAGCCACATTGATTCAAGCATGAAAAAACATGTATCCACATTACCAAACATATGGTGGGTTCTTGCCACATGGTTATGATCATGTATTATTTAACATAGCTTCATTACAATTAGAGTTAAATATTTTCTTGTGTGATCAATTGAACTCTCGAGCCGAAAAAAAGAATGTGCCATCTTTGCAACTAAAAAACCAATTTGGTAGCCATCTTTCACCATTTTGTGAATTTTTTTGAAAAAGGAACATTTTATCACAAATTCATTATTTTTTGAAAAACTTGCCCAAAAATGAAAAGAAATAAAAGATTGCAAAAATTCACTACAATTACCCACACAACATGAGAAGTGCTTAAGATATACTTAAGATTTTTCTACTTTCATATTGTGACTATTGCCATATTTGGCAAAATATCCCTATGGATGGTCGCGACTTGAGCAACATGACAAATTTTATTTTTTATTTTTAAACACTAAACCATCTAGTTTACCTTGGGAAAATGAAATAGATAACCTTGAGACATTAAATCCCAAAAATCTAATTTTAATCTGAGATATATTGCAAAAGCTTTTGTGGTAATATAGTAAACCCCCTTTATAATCTCACCCATTTTAATCACATTCTTATTTGTGTCACACATCTTTTGATAACCATATATTTTAGTAAGAAAAACCATTTTTTTGAGTCACTACTATCACATTCATTAGTAGCACAAAACATTTTCAAAGCTTTTTTAGTAAATATGACTATAATGAAAAAAAATCTTGGACAAATATTAAGGTTTTATAAATTGCAATTCCCTTTGGCAATGTTAATGTTCTTATGTGTTCAAGTTGTGCAAACCAACAACAATAAATCCAATTTAAGAAAATAAGAAAATAAACAACTTTCTATTGTAAACAAACAAAATATATTTGAACTTGCCAAGAAAATAATAAATCTTAATTATAAAAATTTAGTTGACAAGTATATGAGGAGCTCAAACTCAATTAAATCGTCACATTAAAACACACAAAAATCACAACCTTCTTCAAATCTAATATTGCATGGTAGAGCTTGAAATAAACCATGTCAAAAATTTAAACAATTGTTGACAACTTAATTCTAGCATACAAGGACTATTTTACAAAGTTTTGTTTTTCCTATACTCACAATGTTGTAAGGTCTTGCATGGAATGTGACTATACACATTTGAATCACAATTCATTAATTTCACAAAAAAAATGGTCATCAAGGGTTTGAGTATAAAAGGGGTTTATTGTATATATTAAGAGGATCTCCACTCATGCTTAATATGTCACTCTGGATAATAAAATAAAATGTTTAAGTTTAGTTTTTTTTTTTTTTT
>Ga0209208_10005746_pt1 | contig 17209 bp, 11 predicted proteins | sample S1TSphfallax_3_FD_187694 | JGI IMG/M metagenome (GOLD analysis project Ga0209208, IMG submission 187694) | Host-associated microbial communities from peat moss isolated from Minnesota, USA - S1T2_Fd - Sphagnum fallax MG (SPAdes) (version 2) | ecosystem: Host-associated > Plants > Peat moss >... | reverse complement strand
AGAAGATTTTTTAAAAAGGTGTAAATGGGATAACATGAGCCCCACCCACCTATTATTTTACTACTTTTGTGATTATTTTTTGAAAAATATTCCTAGAATATTCTTGAAATATTCTTGGAGAAATCTTCGAATTTTTTTAAAAAAAATTTAAATTTTTTCTCCACACTATTTTATTAAAGTTTATGTTAAAAATTTGGCAAAAAACATTATTTTCAAAAAAATTCAAATCCATTTTCAAGTCTTTTTATTGTTTAAAGTAAGCATTATAATGTTTAATGAGTGCTTTTGCTTATTTTTTACTCATTGGATTAATTTCAAATTAATTCACATGTTTCCATGATATATCAAAACTAAAATTATATAAATAACTTTTATAATTTCAACATAAAATTAAATTACAACTTTAAAACATGAAAAAACCAAGCAAGTGTTACACTTGTTATGGTATGTGTTATTCTGACTACACCCAAGAAACATTGTTGAAGAAATGATTATTAGATTAAAGAAGATGATGAGGAACAAGGCTTGAAAGAATAAGTAGTTTTAGAGATACGGAGAAAGTTTTGTAGATTTATAGAACAATTTTGATAAGGAAGAACAATGTTACTATAATATGTTTTTGTTTCCATATAATATGAAGGTCTGATTTTGTTTTCAAATCATTGCAAAAATCATAATTGTATAAATTCTATGTTCTATAATGGATTTTTGGCTAAGTTTTATCTCTAAATTCTATAGTTACTATAAAATAGAATTTGTATGTGAAAGACAACATGTTTTAAAAAAAATTCAAAATAAACATAGTGTTGGAATATTAATGTTTACTAATAATTTTCAAGATCATTTTTAGTCTTTTACGTTTTTTATTTTATGCACCTTTCACAACCTACCTTTGGGTCATTTATCTAAGTTTTGGTAGCAAAAATCATCTTGACCAAAATTTTCCAAATTTGTAAATGACATCACAAAGAATTCAAGATTCAAAGATGAAAGAAGTCTCAATTTGTTTCCCAAATCTTTTTAGAATTTTGGTGAACCAAATAAGCCACAAATGGGAATGTTGTTGCATTTGATCTCCACCATGTCAAAGGCTCTTACACTTCTCCAAGCCTATTGAAAAGGAATGAAACAAAAATAATTCCTTGATCACAAATTCTTTGGTCATCTTTGATGTTGATGTGCACATTTGAAAAAGGTCAAGTGTGTTTGGGTGCAATTAATCATGTTCCTAATCTCTTTGGGAGTCAAAAAAGGCATGGTCCAATCATTGCCAACCATGAACATTGGTATAAAAACTTTCTAGTCAAATTCTTCAACAATGGAAACAACAATTTTTCTACCATTGGTTAAACTTGAACTAATAGAGGTTAAATCATTAAAAGAAAAATTGTCATTTGTAATCAACTTTCGCCACTAAAAAATGTCATTTGCAATTACTTTTAGTTGCAAAAATTGGTTGCAAATGATAATTTTTCTTCTAGTCAACCTTTGTTAATGTTAAGTTAATCAAGGCTTGCAAAAGTTAGACTAACACTAAATTAACTAAGGTAAAGGTAGGCTAAACCTAGGCTAATTAAGGCAAATTTAGGAAATTCAAGCTTAACATTAAAAAATTATGAATAAACTCAAATTAACACTTTGATAAATTGCATTCATGTTGTAGTTTATATGTTCTTTAGTCAAGCCAAATAATTAATTCACATAATTAATACAAGGTTTATATTCATTTAACCTACTTCAATTATCCAAGGTGAAAGCATAATTATTCAAAGACTATTTGGATGTCAAAATTGTAAATTTTTTGGATTATAGACAAGCTTAAAATGTAAAGCCATATTGAACATTAACATGATCAAAATTTAAATTATTAATGTTGTAATAGAATTTATAAGGAACCATAATAAAAAACATGGATGAATTCAAAACAAATAATGGACTCATAATGAGCTTTTGAAATGATGAAATGAAGTTGTTCATGCACAAATAAAATGAAATTTTTTAATTCAGAAAGTAGGTCATAGTAATGTTGAAATAAAATTTGAAAAATAAATCACCATCAAATCAAGGATTTAAGAATAATATGCATGAAAACTTTCTCAATACAAAAAGTTATAAATCATTTTTAAAAAATGCCATAATGTTTTTCAAATTTTGGTCATTTATAGCCCATTCACATCAATTTTTATAGCAATCACATGTTTAATGAAATCTAAGGGTGGTCTACTAATTGACTTTTAATAAAAAACATAGGGGATAATTATAATATTTATAATTTGATAATTATTATATTTACATGAACTTTAGCTATTGTAAGATGTAAAGTTTCAAAATGTCAAAAGTCAATCACCTTATATCCATGAGTCCATTCATGGTTGGGGTACCAAAAAAGGAAAAAAAAACTTAAGGATTTTTTAAAACCACTTTTAAAAAATAACATTTACATGAAACAAGATTAAGTGAGAAAAATTGAATAATCCAATATAAGATAATTCATGTGTTAATGGTGATTTTTCACAATCATACATAATTATGTATGAATATTTTAGTTTAATGCTAGAAATGCAAAAAATCCCAGAAAATCCCAAAATGAGTTTCAATGGACATCCAAACATGTTTTTGGCATGTTTATGTCCTGCACATGTGACCTACATCTAAAACAAAACATTTTGAACCCATTGAACATAATTTTTTTATCAAATGGTTTAAAAAATTACCTTGCAGCCCTTTCTTTCAAAATTTCAAGACTTATAAATTTTTGAATGATTTGGATTTTCATTAAGTTCATTTAATGAACATGTACTTTTATAGAAGGGGGCATGTTTTTGTTGTACAATTTTCTTGAAATCAATTGTATGATTTTATGCCTTCCTTTTGATTACTTAAAAAATAAATTACTTTAGACATTTGATTCTTTTAATTTACACAACTCAAAATGACCTTAATATAATATCCAACTTATTTAAAAATATTTTTATTAATTTAAGAAGACATCATTTTATCTATTGGGAGACAACAATCCATTACAATTATAATAATGTAAGAAAAACAAAAATCCAAGTTGTCTTTTGCAATCCATTTTCAGTTAAACACTCCTTTTTGGTACCCCAATTGTGAATGGGCCCCCATGATTTTACCCTCCACAATTTAATATGCCAACCAATTTAAGGAATTTTCACAATGCTTTTATTCCAAGTTTGGAATATTTGAACTATCATGTGTCACCACTATAAGCCATCATAGCTACACCAAATGGAGAGATTCATGTTTTTTCACAACCATCAAAACAAGTATATGTTCCATTTGATTGTAACTTTTTGACCATAAAAAATAAAATGTTTAAATACCCTACACCCATGCTTTACTTTTATACAAGAAGTGTCATTTTTGTTCTATTTGATTAATCTCACATTTGACCACTAGTCAAAACAATCATTTTCGTCACATGATCTAGCAAAAAAACACCCGTGTGCCAAATCAAGACTTTTAAAAGACCAAATTTTTAGTGAGAAATGACAACCTAGTTTAGTTGAATGGCCTAAAAAAATGTGATTTTTTGTCATGCAAACTTGGTTGCAAGTAAATGAAAATTAGATTATTAAATTTCAAGTTAATGGAGACTTAAAAGATACTTATGTACTCTCAAATTGGGCATATTATAATCATAATATATCAAGCTTCGAGAGTAAAAAATACATGTAGTTGGGCTTGTAACATTTCTTGTCCTATATCTTGACTACATGATGGCACACCAAGATCTACTTGCCCCTCAATTCTAGATACCATGTATTCACTATTACTTGTAGAATCTAAAATATCATGAGGTGGAGGAGATAAACTAGAAATTGGTCATGCAAACTTGGCAAACCATCACTTGAAGAAACCATAGCTCAATAATGGATAGCAACCACCATTGATGTAGGAGGCTAGACTATAATGCAAACCCAAAGCACCATATTTGTTTCACACAATAGACAAACAATTTCATACTTCATACACACATTTCACAAGATTGAGCAAAATAAAATTTCAGACTTGAGGATGAGTGCTACAAGAGGCCATACCATAGCCACCACCACTTTCAAGCATCAATGTTCATTGCCACCACTTGAAGGGTTGCCGCTCCACTTCCAAGCATCGATGTTCCCTCCTGCCACTTGAAGGGTTGTTCCTTGAAAAGGTGAAGGGTGAACCTATTCTACCTTACCTTTCATAATTGAACTGATTTTGCCATGTTTCAAGCTTCCGAAGCAGTGCAAGGATATACATAACCCCTTTTCATAATGTTCCAGATATTTTTCCAGATATTTGACACTTCTATGAAGCCCGGTGTTTCAAGTTATTTCACATTGTGATGTCCTGGTTGTGTAAACCCTTAATTGGTGGAGAACCATCCAGGAACCGGGACAAATTCTGATATCCACCTAACACTGGAGAAGACCCAGCAGACAGCGCCCAGTGAAGGAAGAAAATTCATTAGTTTTTGCCACACCAATATCTGCGGATAAACTGATGATTATGATCCTATCAGTTTAATGGTAAGACAGTCTTTTGGAAATCTGAACTGTGTACATAATTGGTACTGCTACTGCAGTACAAGATGCAGGTCCATTTAATGTCTGGACATAACTCCAGGAGGGAAGCCTGCTTGGTAGATGTTACATGTTCATTTTTGTGCTATTCAGATCCGCTCACATTGAGTGATAATATTTATCCACCGGTTTAATTTCTAAATTTTGACTCATAAGTTACAAAATGAAAACCCCTTTGTAGATTTTCACTAGCTAGGTAGATTACACATAAGCAATGAGCATATCTAACACACAAGCATGCTGGAATCTTTTCAGGCCTTCCAATCAGTAATGCTCCATCTACTGCACTAATTCTACTTTTCTACCAAAATGGTTCTCAATCCAGTGATACTACCTATACTCCATTAATTCTAATTTTCTAACAAAGTGGATGTTAAGCTTTAATATAGTTAATTGACCATGACAAATGCTGGCATCTCCATCCAAACCCCCTATTTGGACCTCTACTAGTGTTGACGACATCCACCATAAAGTGTTGATTGTTTTGTGTGGACATCCTCATTTATTTGCATCAAATATTGATTAGTATAAAGTGAGAGATCATGTATTTTCTTGGTTCACTAGGGTGGACCAAAAATGGACAGGTATTTAAAGAGTTTAGTATTCACTCATGAAATTTACATTTAAAGTTGAGATATTTCAAAAATTATGTTGATATTTGATAAATTTAAATACTAGTTGAATACCATGTAGAAAAAATTATAAATTTATATTTTTGCATTCTGTTTTTATATATGGAACTTGCCATATTCTCAATTTAGGTGTCCAAATTCAAATAATCTATATCAATCCATTTGAAAATCTTTTACTAAATTCAACAATGGACAATATATTGTGATCACTTTAAAAAAAGATGACAGTCATTGACGACCAGTCATTATGGTGAACTAATCAAAATCCAATCACTTCCTTTTGCTTAACCTTTTGAAATTGAAAGATCATTATTTCTTGTGCATATTTACAAGTCCAAACTCAGCAACTCACACTGGTAAAAGGCTATACTTCACCTAAAAGAAATTGTGTGGATATTCTTGTACTGCTGCCAGTGAACATGCTCTTCCAAGTCCCATCAATTGGTAAGATGAAACGGAAAATCAATCCTCAGAACCGTTAATTTAAAACTTGATCAATTGCTACACTTGAAACCCACTGAAGTGCTAGTCAATGGGCGAGAGAGTGACGCTTGTGCAATTAGTATTGTCCACCATATATGTGAATCTCAAGTTTTACATTATTTGATCAGTGATAATTTCTAACTTCAAATTTTTGTCAAGAGTTGAACATGAACTACTAATAGGAACAAAAATTCAGCAAATTCAAAATGTGAGCCACCTTAGTGTGCATTGACATCTTAACAAAATTCGACAAATTCAGAAAATGAGTCTCTTTGCTTGCATTGATACAAATTCAGAACGTGTCACCTTAACTTGCATAGACATCTCAATAAAATTCAGTCATATTCTCGAAAAGCGAGCCACCTTAACTTGTATTGACACAGCAAATTCAAAAAGTGACCCACCTTAGGTTGCATTGACACCCCCATTTTCATCTAGTCGTAATAATAATCGTGAAAGATCCCACCAGGCTGCCGCAAGGAGTAGTAATTGGCTGCACTTGAAGTTCGCGCGTATGATCTGGAACCAGTAGTGTGATAATAATTTGACGAGCTCAAAGAATAATCTTCGTCGGGAGGGCTACTGGGAGGGCTCATGTCAGATGGGCTGTAATTGCGCAGATATGGACTACTGGGACGATTGCGGAAAGTATAGGATTCATAGCTCGGCCTGGGACGTGGGGCTACGAACATGGGCTCCTGAGATGAAGCTTGATAATATTCGAAATCCGCATGAGAGTTATTATACCCGTTATTCAGTGCCGGAAGAGGAGGCGGATTCCACATCGTATTGGAGATCGTCGATGTTCCAAGCTGGCCTGCGCTAGTAGTAGTGGAAAGAATGCGGGAGTTTGGTTTCACCTTCTTCACCTTCTTCAGCAACCTTCTGGGTGAGACGTTTCCGGAAACTGTTACCATTTGCCTCTGCAAATCGCAGGAGATTTCTAGCACACCTGCTTGCAGCTTACAAATATTGCAATTGTTAATTATTATATCTCAAACATGTGTTTTTTTCTAGATTGACACAACACGATGTATCTAGAAGCTGAATGTTTGGTTCAAACGTGAAATAAAACAAGCTAGCTACTGCTATGTACTTAATTCTCTTGGTCCTTATATCTTGCCCGTATTGTTGTACTAGTCGATCAATACATGTAAGATGGAGTACTCAGCAAGTGACGTCCTTTAGAGATTCAGTACCACTTTAGAGATTTGTCTGACAATATATCAGAAGAAACTTTTTTGGATTCCCTCTGGGAACATCAAGAAGAACTTGAAAGTTCCCCTACGCAAAAATGAAATAGTTTGTTTGACAATGGGAAAATACAAGGGTCCCTTTGTTTCACAATGGGAAAATTAGAATAAAAAATTACACCATTTGGATATCCAAGAAAAATATCGGAACACAATGGTCCCATGATTCAATTGGAGAGCTTTCCGCATGTTTTGTTAATTTTAACTTTAATTCGTCAGAGGTTTCCACTCTTCTCCCTACAGAAAATGCCAACAAAGTTTGTTGTGCATGTAAGATGGAGGAGGATTCAGCTTGACTTCCTTTAGAGATTCAAGTAATACTGAAGTCTTCTCCTGAAATCCCAACTGAATTTTTATTATAGAATGAACCATCGCGATTAAGGCATATTATGCTACGCAGACTGAAATCACTTGCAGTTCTCCATCGTTTCATGAGCCCACGCGGAGCCCATGAAGCTGTCAGGAATGAAGGAAAATTGCACAATTTGAATCTGTCATCAAACATCTTACGAGATTGATCGAGCCTGGAGTCCTGTACTAATATTGTAACATGTTCAAGCTGTCATCGACAGTATTGAAACAACAAATTTTTTTTGCTGGAATATTGATTGTAGCTGCGTACCTTTGATCGTCAAAGCCCTTCTCACCCTCGCGATGTCATCGTCAGTCTCCAACGGCACATGCAAGTGAAGATCCTGGAGTACATGACGCACATTCAGAGACCACGTGAGAAATAGGCCGATGGAGAATTGACAACTATTTCCAATATTCGTGATTCAAGAAGCTTAATTGCACATATATGAGAGGGTCGAATGTCACCAGACGATGTCCAAAATTGTAAACAGCGAGGACTCGCATAGACAGATGATGCCTCGATGAAAGTGCAAGAAGATCAATACCGGCAGCATCGGCGGTTGAAAGCCGGGTTCTGAATTCCCTTCAAGTTGATTAGTGTCATCTGATGATGTAGTACTACTACAAATGTCCAAGTCGTCATCACTGTCTTCAGATTCTTCACACTGACTACATCCGGACATCTCGTCTGCAAGAGATGGCACAAATATGTCACTCGGCGGTTGTTTGACCTCAGGCACGCACAATCCAGATAACTTCTTCATTAAGAGTTGGGCAATATTTTGCGGCTCCTGATTCACAGTAGTTGGCGCGGGAATAGGAGAAGATGAGCATGACTTCGGCGTCGACGCATCAATTGTTAAGGGTATATCCTGCTCTACAGCAGGTTGTTCAAGCTCCAAGGTCTGAATTACCTCCATGCCGTCACGAGGAGCTTCGTTAATCTCGTGTGGGTATCCACTCGAAACGTTGGAGTCCATTTGCTCCAGTTTAAATCTCAAATGAGTATCGGGTCCTGTTACTTCAACGATTGTCTGGCGCACGGACCCCTGAATCCACAAAAAAGAAACATCAGATGACGACTGCACGAGAAGATCATACATGGTGGCCACACCGAATTTCAATGAAGCCATGTATAGGGCCAAGATCGCTTCAAATACCTTTTCTAGCATAAATATCGAGTATCAGTATCTCAGCTCGACTGAAGAAACAAAGACTAAGTTAATTTCGATCAAGATCACGACTTTTTAGGACCACGTGCAAGGGACTGGACTCAAGGAGCTCGAGAAAAAGGCCCAGTTAGTTTGAGTATTCCAACTCGAGCTACTCCTTGAAACCATCTGTTCGAACTACGATTTCCGGAAAGAGCCAGAAACTCTCTTCAAATGACTGTACCGCTTTGACAGATGTAGAGAACCTAAAAGCTCTTATTATTTCATGAGTGAGGAGCTCAGGGGACGTCTCTGCAGTCACCAAACGCTCCACGAAAGGGCCAAAAACATACCTTGTCTTTACTATATTCTTGTTTCAGTTTACAAGTTTCTCTTGATCTCTCAAAAAGTTCAGAATATATATATTCTCTGCGAAAAAGAGATTCTCATCAACGTCTCATGCACTCGGGCCACAAACTTCTTCGAAAGGCGGAAACTTAAGCTGATCCCTACAGTACTTTACTCCTGCAACATCATAGGATTCTGCAACAAAAGGGCTAAACATCGCTTCAAGATCACATGGCTACTTTTTAGGGAATCCACAAAGATGTCACAATAAGGGCCCAAAAGATAAATTACTTCAAAAATACTACTTCATCTCCTAAAGGTCCTTGTGCCGATCAGCTTGGGCCACAGAAGACCCAAAAAAGAAACTAATTTATTCGAAAGTTGTTACAGTTTAGTACGGAATCTACTTGCTGTTAAATAATTAGGCCGATTTCACAAACTGCAGTTTGCAACTAGATCCACTCTTTGAACAAAGTTCTGATGATGTCGCTACACGACTCATTGATTAACAGAAAATCCAGGCACCTGCTCCAAACATACGTACCGCTTGCAATAGCTAGGATCCACAACACTCCCACAAGTGAGCAGCAGCAATATGTGATGAACTAAGGTGACCAAGGTGAAGCTTGCTTGATAGACCCGTCCGTCCTGTAGCCAGCCAGCTCTAATTTACAGTTTGCAAGCTCCGATGAACTTCTCTTTTCCACGCCCTGCAAGTTGCAGATCTACACTCTCAATGTGATCAGCTTAAAAAAAGGCTTCAAAATTGAACAGATGAATAAAAAGTATTCCAAGGCTCTCGATTTGCCCCCGAAAAAATCCCTCTCAAGTACAGAATATTTCAGATCAAAAGAAACCATTCATTCAGAGTCAAGTTCCTTGCACCCGGATGAATCATCTCAGGATTACAAATAGGGATCATACAAATTCACTACCGCTGTTGAACGCCCATTCCACACCCGGGGGCCCGACGGTTGTCCAACAAGGCGACGCCCGAGGTAAGACCCTCGTGATTCCCCCGTATTGTCGCATGGGGGGGAAGAGTTTGCGGTGCGCGCAATGACTGGGCCCTCACGTGTCTGCCTTTCAGACAGCTAGCTTCAGGAAACATGCATTATACTTTCCAGGCGATTATGACGCCGATTGGGTATGTGCCACCTTGCACCTAAAAATCTGTGGGGGGAACGGGGTTGTAAAATAACTCTGGTCGACTCTGTATGCTGCCTTGTGATGTTCAGGCATCCAGAACCAGCATCTACGTGTGATTGAAAACCATTTTGATGATACTGGCAGTTGTTTCTGCCCTATCCCCACCTAGTAAGTTGAATGCTAGGTGATGATATGATATTTGCATGGACATGAGCTTTCCTGCTGGTGATCAAGTCCAGTATTTTTGTTTTGGGTTCACTTAGCCAGTTTACACTTAGCCAGTTTAGAGGCAACTGTAGAACATTCTGAATTGGAAATATTGGATGAAGTACAACAGATTCATTAAAAACCTGTTTTGGGCTTTTAAAAAGGTACATATTGCATAGCTTTGGAAGAGCACAGTACATAAGAAATGATTATTGTTCGCTGTTTCTATTGGTCAATCATAATGATTGGCTTAGATCATGACATTTATATTGTCTTTCACTCTATTTTATTATTTAGTTTTTTTTGTTTATGGTTGTTTAGGGGGAGGACATTAGATATTTTAGATGTGACAAATTCTGGTTGAGGCCCAAATTGAGGTTGTGGGTGGAGATCCTCTCATATCGAGGACATTTCTCTAACTATGTTTACACCATTTTGCACTTGTTTTCTCAATAAAAGGATTTAGAGTTGATGCTACACCAATCCATATGTATTTCATGTTTTTTTTTTGAGTCTTTTTGCTGGTGAGTTAATGTCGTGTTATCGATTGATAACATTTGCACCTTGGTTGATGTGATAATTGTCAATGATATATGAGTAAATTCATCAACATTCGATGAATGCATTTTTTTAATTTATAATTTTTAAAAAAAAATTACATCAATAAATAGATGATTTTTTTAATTGATGTGTTAACATGGCATGATTCGCAAAGAGCATTGGTGACTTTTTTTTTTTATGATTCTAAGTTTTCTATAGACATAAAGGTGTCAATAACTTTGCAAAAAGTGCAAGTCACTCTTATTTTACTATGTGTCATTGTTGCAAGTGAGGATTTTTCTAAGCTTATTGCTTTTTCAGGTTTTCCTTCCCTTTCCTTTTATAATATGTTTCTTGCAACTGGTGAGGGCTTTGGAACATAATTTGTTCCTTTGCCCCTTTGTGTCCCATTTTGAGTTTGCATTTTTGACTTGGACTTGGGACCTGCTCTCTTTGTTCTTCCTTTCCCCCCTTCGTTGAATATTTTCTCTGTTGGAGCTTGTGAAGGTCTCATCATATGTATTCCAATGATCTAAGAATTAAACTAGAATCACACCAAATGTTAGTGCCTAATTAATCTATCATATATCATTATTGAAATGTTACGACATCCACATCAAATGGTGATCACACTATTTATGAGCAAGGTGATGTTGAGATAACAACCAAGTTGGTTGGTTATCAAAAACAAGAATAGACCCCTAGGTTATCAGGATGGCTTTTAGGGTTGAAAACAATAATTCCCAACCAATCAAAGAAGCACTCTTGCTAAATGATCATGGTTCTCAATTCTTTTGAAAAAGTCAAATAGGGGGCTATTATGAAAGCGAGGGGGTTCTTTGTGGTTTTTGAAACAACCTCAACCAGCTGTTTTTTTATTCTGATTTGTTTTCAAATAACCAGAACCAACTGTTTTAAATATGAAAAAACTCAAAACTGGTGGTTATTAACAAAATCAAATACCTGCCCAACATTGGGAACCAATTAGTTGAATTTAAAGGACCAAAGAACTAAGAAGCATTATGTAATTTGGCCTGGCTCAAATTTGCTATTCCTCCAGCTTTTGTGAATAGCTACTGTACAATCTGCTTTGGACATTACAAAAAAGACCCCAGATGGCTGATTCTGTCAGGATTGTGGTCACCAAGATCACCCAGCACGAGGCCATCAGAGCATGGTCACAATGAGCCTGGTAGAATTGCCCACCAGGGTCATGTTCCTTGGGATATATAACGGGGGGGAACCAAGGTAAAAAGTCAATAAATGTCTGGGGAACTCCCTGGAATGCCATCTCATGGCCCATTCACCTGGAGAGTCAGACCGCAAGGAAAACGGAATGGCCGTCCCACTCTATTTTCTTAGTCAAAGAGGAATTCTGCCATCCTCTTTACTCAATTTTGGACGCCTGCTGATGTTGTGGACAACAATGTGGCAGTTGGTAGCTGTAAAGTCCAGATCAATTTTTTTTATATTTTTAGGTCCCTTACCTGCTTGAATTTCTCACTGTACCTTCCGGATTTTATAAGGTATAGTACAGCCTGTCACCGGTCCTTCCAAAATCTAGTAGGTATAGTTTTTGATTTCATGTTTTGGTTTTGTTTTTCATCATCGTTCTTTTACTCCTTTTCAATAAAGATGGCCCCATGTAGCCTGTCAGTGTCGTCCTTATGCCTTGGGAGATCCATTCCATTGTCATGATATCGCATTGAGGTGTCTCAGGAGATCCACTCCTATCTTTGATTAGGATAAGGACGTAACCAAGAAAAAAGCCAGAAAGAAATGGAAAGAAAAATTGAGCTGGATTTCATTTAGGAGAAGGTTTTGTAACTGGTACCTTTCAGGTTTTCGACCCCTCCCCTTCCGGCCTCAGGATGGTACCTCAAATTCAAAAAGTATGGATTACAAAACCTTCTCCTATACCAGAAAATTGTTTCAGGCATCTACCACAAATCGAAACCCTCTGGATGACAACCCTAACCAGAGTTCACCAATCCCTATCAGCTACTTCTTTTTTTCCATTCTTTTCTCTCATGTTTCATGCACTGCCAGAATTTTCGTAGCGTATCTGGAGGGCACTATTCAAGCCAAATCTGTCCTCTGCAAAAGACACTTTAAAAGATGTTGGACTTCTGAAATGCCTCACCTCTTTTTCATGTTTTTTTGTGATGCGGTGTGGATACCTGCTGAGTATCATGAGAAAAAATGATTTTTTGTTTTTTCTTGATGTTTTACTCAGGATGACACCCTTGGAGGGGGGTATTTCCGAAGTAACCAAGGGGTGCTTATTTCAGGAATGCCCCACTCTGAGGGCATTCCCCTACAAATATGGTTGTTTTTCCCCTACTGTTAGTGAACACCACCTTTAAGCATGGAGTAGTGTTATGCATGTAGAGGGTTTGGGACTTACACTTCGTGTAATTGTCAATCCCATAATGTAATAACCATCAATACATGCACTCACAACTAATTAATATGGATTTACAAGAAAGCATGGCTATTAAAGATGTATAATATATACATGTACACAATGTCATGTAAATGTCCAAAAACATTTATATGAGATTATGTAAATGTACTTGACAAATATTAACACTAGTATTGTGTAAGCGTAAAAGGTTCAAATGTGTGAATGTAAATGATTTACACTTACATGAGATTTACATGCTATATGTACATACTATTGACACTTACACATACAACACTGGTGTGGAGGCACCTTACATGCTCAGTACAGAGGTCCCTAGCAAGAAACCTGATGTGGGGACAGTTCTTTTTACATATAAGTGCTTTCAATTGTAATCATTAACATTGTAGGAGGCATTTCAAAGATAAATTACCACCACAGTGGATTCATAAATATATTCACAGTTACTATCAACCTTACAGTCGCAATTGTAACATAATGAATACTTACATCAAGGTCCAGGGGTGGCAGATTATGTCATTTTCTCAACCACACTATAAGACATATTTTTCTGATGATGATCATGGATGTGTAATAGTGACGAAAATGTGTTTGTTGAACATAACTCTTATTCTAAATGGTTTGCCACCCCAGACCTTAATGTCATGGATTGGCCTCCCCCCTCCCCCCATGATGTTGGGTGTGTCACCTAGTTCATCCTAATGGGCTCACTGGCACTTTCCCATCATAATGGGCATGGGTGAGGCCATTCCATAATATGTGCAGATTTGTTCTTGTAGATTCACAAAATTTGGCTTTTTAGCGACTCTTTTGTGTAAATGTGTGCACAGTAGTGTCTAGAGAGGTTCTTTGCTTCTTCCAATAGTGCCTTGGACATGTGTCACTAGCTCACCCTAGTGGGCTCAATCCAGTACCCTGCCCAAGGTAATGGGCAAGGGCTTGATCATTCCATAGTGCCTGAAGGTTTGTTTCTTCCTACTCACAAAATTGGCTTTCTAGCCGCTCTTTTTTCTAGACGTGTGCACAGTAGTGTACAGAGAGGTTCTTTGCTTCTTCCAAAAGTGCCTGGGGCATGCTTGGGACAGTTACCAATCTTTCAGGGTGCCTTAAGAAAGGCTTGAGCTGACAAGTGGCCCCTCTCCTTGACATTCGTGTAATCTTTTTATAAAGTGAGACAGATTTTCACTATTTTGGAAGCTTCATGAATTGAATCTTATCAGTGTTAGCTGGATATTGACAATCTATTGGGTTATCAGCCAGGATCTGGGTCAGATCGTGAACAACAGCCTAGGTCAGTTGCAGATTAATGTAGAGCAGATAGGGACCCTTCTCTTCTGCAATTCGCTCTGAGGAGGACCCCATACAAAAACCCTACTAGGCCTAGCCCATACACTAGTTGGATCGACATTCTCTGTGCACAGTTCATTGCAGTAGGTTATTTCACCCTATTTTACCAAACTTTCAGATGGCAGTGGTTTCAACTAGAGCTCTACAAAATCTTTTTGAACTTCAAAGGCAATGAAGAAATATTCTAGAATTTGAAGCTCCAAATCATAAATTGTTTTAACAGGCCTACAACTGAACACTGAGCCTCCTTACTTGAAGACCTTGTATCCTCATTTCTTGTCTTCTTTTATTGCTTTTCATGGATATTGGTGGAGGTCTACGATAGCTCTTTGAACTCCAGAAGCAATAGAGAAACATCCAAAAAAAATTAAGCTTTCTAATACACTAAGTGTATGGTCATCAGCCCATCTACCCTTGTCCACTTCACAAAGCCTCTGCCCCATGTGATATTAGTGAAATATATGGTCGAACCAACACTTAACCACACCTAATTGTCATTTCATGACTGTAGCCTCTAGTGAAGAAAGAAATACATTCTTGCTTATGGAAAGCTGAAAGCTCAAGCCCTTCCGTTTTGTGTGGTTCATATTTCCTGGTTTTCACCTCGTTGCTCTTATTAGGGTTAGAAATGGCTGCAGAACCTTCTGTAATCAAGATCTTTAGTGTCTGGAAAAATCCGGAGATTCTTACAAGACCCACATAGCAGAAAACCAACCCCCAATGCCAGATGTTACATCTGCTCACCACAGCACTATCGAACAAGTTTTACTACTAATGCAAGTGCAAAATGCTGGGCCCTTCTTGAACTCAAATCCAAGGTATATGAAAGCTCCACATTGTATTGGGTTTGACTGTACTCTGTAAACACAAATCCATTGATTCACCTTCTTTAGATATCTTTTGTTATCTTCCATCTCCCTTCCATTAGTTCACCAACACATCTCAAGCTTCTAAGTTCTTGCTGGTCCCCATCCCCCACCAAGTGGTCAAGTTCACATTGGGTGGCGACTTGTGGCTTATAGATGAAAGCCATGTCATACTTTTGGTAAGTAGTAAGCCACATGTGAGGAAATCTTCAATTGTGCTACTTTCATCCAAAAAAGTCTGGGGAATCTACCCACATTTGTGGGTTCAAACTCAAGTTCTACTTTTAGTTATGAGACCCTGAACCAAAGCCCAAACTGATTTTTGTAGTCCATTAATTGGAAATGTGGAGTTTCCTGTAAATTTCAAATCCCATAGCAGAATCAACCCTGGTTCCTTGAACCCTAATAGTGTTGACACTTGACAGCAAGCCAAGAGTTCCCTAAATTGACCAAAAATTTAGGGTTGTACGAAGTGAGATAAGTATGTTATAAATGCTACATTTTCCTTTCTCATACTATAAAAATTACTCAACAACCTTAACAAAAAAGTTTTCACAATATTAAAAGTAAACAAGGATAAACATGTGTAGCCTGCACCATTACCATGTAACCAAGTACTTTACTTCATTTCATCACCATCAACAGTAAAGATTTGCAAATGCCACAAGAAATTAATAAAGAAACAAAAACAGGGGAAACAAAAAGCCTTGAATGTTTGATTTAATGATGAACAAACTAAATGGTGGAACTCCATATATACAATTGGTCTAAAAAACCTGGATCCAGGTCAACAATTCCAGTTTCATCTTCACAAGATGACTTATGCCCACTTTAGACAAGGGTCCAGGGTCCAATTTCCTAGGAACCAATTTGAGGAAAATTGAATCCTTGAGTTGGACTATACCTTAGTCCCTAGCCTGATTCTTGGTTCTCCAAATTGGGAGCTCTCCTTTTAGCACTGTTTTTTCGTCCAAACCAATTTATTTTCCCTCCAAAAGAGGTGCCATGTAGGTTTAGCCTCAATTTGCCACTTTTTAGTCTTGGACCCTCATCTAAAGGCTTTGGGACCAATTTAAAGCTTTCAACCAATAAGATTGCTTGAATTCATTGGTCCCTAGACATTGGGCCCTCATCTAAAGTTGCCCTTACTAGTTGTGAGTGTTGGCAAGATTATTTGTTATGAGGGTTATGAAATCATAACAATGAATATGGATGGTCCCAAATGTTTAGAACTAGTTCCATATATTTTGATGATGGGCAGGCAGACACATAGAATTCCTGAAAAGTTTGCAACAACTAAGAAATGAAGTGCTAAACAAGAAATAGAGTAATAAAATGCTGGCAATTGCTTCCAAAGACAAGAACAAACCAAATGAAATTTCATAAAGTAGCATTCTATTACTCTATTTCTTGTTCTGTGCAATAAACAATTTGGCATTTTGTGAAGGCTTACTCATGACATCAAGCAGCACTGAAGATACATACTAATAAAACGGGTCAATAATATCCCATTCAAGCTAAACTGCAAGAAGGTTGTGAGGGTAACTTTTCATCTTATTTTGGCTTTGCCCAACAAGGAAGCCCTAGCCCATAATCAAAACAACATAGATTGGCACTCCACCATGAGTATATCCCTCAAGATTACCACTATTGCATACTTGGGGCACTACATCTGCTTAAAATACTAATGTGTAACAGTACTAAGGTTACCAAGCAAAGCTAATGCCTTGGCCAATGGCAAGTTGTAATGCTGCTACTGTCAGTGGCATATGCAGGTGACAATTTCTTTCCTCCTTAGATTTCTTTTTTCTGACAAATATATGTTACACATATATCTCTCCTTTCTCTGCCCAAACAGCTCTTAT
>Ga0209208_10005745_pt1 | contig 17209 bp, 6 predicted proteins | sample S1TSphfallax_3_FD_187694 | JGI IMG/M metagenome (GOLD analysis project Ga0209208, IMG submission 187694) | Host-associated microbial communities from peat moss isolated from Minnesota, USA - S1T2_Fd - Sphagnum fallax MG (SPAdes) (version 2) | ecosystem: Host-associated > Plants > Peat moss >... | reverse complement strand
TGGTGCTATTGCCTGTGCTGCTGCATGTGCTTGGGGAAAGGATTGTTCTTTGCATTGGTCTATTGGGCTATGGACTGCAAGTATGACTTCTAGCCATGCACTGCTCTCCTCATTATTTGAAGTTCAAAGAGACATTACTTTTACCTCACTTTTTTGAGCTCAGAGTGATATTTTGGCATTAAAATAGTAGATCATGGATGAGGGTTATCATCTACAGCAGTCAACAAATAGTGCCACAGTGATATTCCAATCCAAACTATCTATAACACAATCCAAGATTGCAGTGTCATGTAAGGAGGAAGAGAGAATGAGAATGCAATACAATGAGAAGACTCAATTTGAATTTGGCAGATCAATAAGCCCATCAAGTGAAAGAACACAGAAGAAAAAAATGAAGGACAACTTTATTACAAGACAGGATCATTTTTATTCCAGTTCAATGATACATGAGATAGATGTCTATTCAAGAGAATGGATCTATGAGAAATTCGTAGAGATCAATTGGTGTACAAGAGCTAATATTCTTGTCATGATACTTGGTGATGCAGGCATTTCTCTATGGTATTGCTTGGGCTCCCTGGGTATGACCACAACCTTCTGAAGTCTGATATGTTAACAACGAAAGCACATCAAGTTCTTTTTCTGTTCAATTAGCAAAAAGTACCACACTGGATGTCACAGCCTCATTATGGTGAAGAATGAGGGTACTTATTCTTAGTTATTGGTGTGATCTTGGCAGGTACCATATCTTGCAGCATTCTTTGGAATTTTTGTAGTATTCGTATATCCTACTGTAAGTTGGATTGCATCTGAAAGTTTGTGCTTATTTTCTGAAGAGGCATTTGTTTAGATATAATTGTAGATTCAAGATCCCTGAAATCCCCTGCAGTGTTCAGTTCATATTAACAATGATGACTGAAAGTTTATATTTGTGTTGTGCAGATAGTCACCATAGTATCCAAAACAGCACCACCTGATGAACAGGTGTTCAATTTCTTGTCACAGTACCCTTAATTATACAGTTATCAACATATTTAATCCTTCTGTCTCACCTCCAGCATGCTTGTATACATCATTTTGGTTTCAGTTTCTCACATGATCCACCTCTCTTGATACAGGGAAATCTTCAAGGATTTATTTCAGCATCAAAGTCCTTTGCCAACATCGTAACACCATTAGTCATGTGCCCAGTAACTGGTATGAATTCTTTTTCGACTCTTCGAATTCTACCTGAAATTTAACTAACAGCAGGTGGACTACTGATCTGTTACAGCCTCTGAACTATCTTATTGTGTGAAGCAATATTTACCAGACTGTTCAATGTTTAACAACACTCTTGCAGACTCATACTGAGTCCATACTGAGTGCTCAAAAAAAAGTTGAGATTGCACATGTTGTGTACATATGGATACTCAGGATGAAGTCTTACATTATTTTAATTCCCAAACATGTGTTTGTCCAATACATCCTACTGAAAGTTAGTTCATGCTGAACACCCATTTAGTAACTGCCAGCTTCTGCACCATCTTCTGATGAAAAGCAGCTTGTTGTTACTTTCCTCTGGGTGACTGCCAATGTAATACTGACTTTTGAAAGTTGAAACTTATGTAGCAGAATTTCTATCAGTAGTTACCTTATAGTCATGTACTATTATGGTACTAAAGATGCTTGCCTTATGTGCAGCCCTGTTTCTCTCCGATCAAGCACCCTTTCACTTCTTAGGCTTCAGCATCTTTTGTGCTAGCATTCCCCTGGTAGGTTCCACTCCCACATCATGCAGAAATATACTTGAATCTCATGGATGATTCTCTCTTGCAGGCAAAGAGCCTTTCTTACTGCAACTTGCCTTCTATTTAGCTTTCAGACCAATGATGTCCACTGTAAATGATCACAGTACATGTGCATTCATTTTGACGAAGTGTGACGTTCAGAAGATGCCTGAAATTTAGAGCACTGGTTTCAGAGGATTGACCCCTCAGAAACTGGTAGAAGTATTCTGCATTAGCCACTTGTATCAATCAAGACAGTCTGTGTTAAGCAGCCTTCACCTGCGGTAAGAGAACATTGCTTTCAGCTATGATCGAAACTAGTCTAAGGTGTTTTTGGGTGATTTTGGAATGCAGCTGGTGGCATTTTTCCTCTGCTGTTTTATTGGTCCATTGCCCCCTCCCCTTCCAAGCACAAAGACAAACCAGTACATTGTAGTGCCATCAGATGAAGTGGAAGATTGTAACATATACAATGTCCTGCAGTAACTCATTTGACAGGTTCGTCTTTCAGTGAATTCAACCAGTTTTGACTTTACAGTACCTGGTGCATAATTTCCATAGACAAAGAGTAATGATTTTATAAAGAAGGATTTTAAAGCTTGCTAGTCTGTTTGTATGTATACAAATTTAGATTTTTGTGCTCTTCCTCATGTGCAAGATGTGCTCATTTAACATATAGTGCACTCTTGATAGTGTGATCTTTTTCATTTAGCTGATGATTATCAATGCAGGTGAGTGTTTGTCCTCAGAGAGGAGGAGGTGCACTTGCATAAGCAAGAGCTCCAAGCATTGCAGCTGTCGAACATATGACTGCACAACTTATTCACTATGGGTTTATCCATCCATCCAACTTCTTTTACCAGTATGCAAATATATCTGCCATGATATCTTATCATAACCATCAAACCCACCCTTAGATTAAGAAAAAAACTCCCTGTTTACTGCAAGGAAATCTCTTGGAGCTGGCTGCAGTCTCTAAGTCGTGGAAGTTCTGGTGCCTGGTGTATATGCTGTCTATACATTTTCACTTGTCTGGGTGAAAAAGAATAAATAATATGTGCCCTAAAGGAGCCATGTATTCTAAGCTCTATTAACTCAAAATGATCAAAACAGCAAAAATTAGGCTATGTAAAAAGCAGAGGGTTTGAGAAGAGAACCAAATCTAGATTGTAACCATATAACATGAGAAAATTTATATGGCTAAGCAGCTAACAAACTTGGGGTTTGGTGTACAATGAAAGGGGATGTTTTCACATAGCCGCTGATGTATTCAGAATGACATGTTGAAGTCTAATTACAGTGCTGGAACCAACCCCAGAGAAAATGGGTCAGTTCATACCATAAACTGTAACTACCATTTCTTATGAGCTCGTTGACTTAAGTATAAGTGTAGCATTTGAAATGAAATTTGTGTAAATGCGTAGTGTAAGATGGACTCTAGCTTGATATAGTCTATGAATGTTAAAAACTGCCAACTGTTTTTTTGTTGTGTAACTTTGGCATTCCTTCAACTAGTGGGTGCTCCAGATATTAGGACTGTGGACAATTTTACTTAGAGAATGAAAAAAATCCACTAATGACTGAATAATCTATAGTCCAAGTGTATTGTTTCTTTCTTCCTTGATATGTGTCTCTCCTTGGCTGTGCAAAAACTTGCTTGATTTTTATAATTTTTTTCACTCTTCTGATGAGTATTTGTGGAAACTTTGCAATGCTGGGTGGGAGTGGGAAGATGAGTAGCCATTTACTTTTTAAAATTGCAGAGAAATTTGTATGAGGACGACTAAACAAGTTTTATTGAGGATTAAACAATCTACACTCATACTTTGTTCCACACAAAATTGTGTTAATCTTAATCTTGTTGGTTAGTGCTTTGTCCTGTATGCATTGTTGAAATGCTTTTCCAATCTTCCAAAAACAGTAAACTGTGGAAACATTGCAATTCTGGGTGGAAGTGGGCAGATGAACAGCCCATTTACTGGAAAATTTGCACAGAAACTCTTATGAGGACTAAACACTTCCCACTCATACTATGTTGTTCAGCACAACATCATGGTAGTCATAGTCTTATTGATTAGTGTTTTGTCCTGTATGCAATTCTGTGTATTTGCCAAACAAAGAAGGAGAAGATTCTTGGCAATCTTAATCTTGTTGGTCAGTGTTTTGTCCTGTATGCAATTTGTGTGTATTTGCCCAACAAACAAGTAGAAGATTCTCAAAAGTAGATTTTTCTTCTTCTGCTATCAGACATGTAAAAAACTGACTCGACCATCATAAGGACCCGCTGCCCAAAAAACTCTCATATCAGTAGGAATGTGTACTAAGGTGCTGTCACACATGGTGTTAAGTGACCAAAAAGTCGGTGTTAAGAAATACCAATTTTTTTACTAAGTCACACCTACACTGCCTAACACCAAAAAGTCCTAAATAAAACCCAGAAAAAGAAGGTGTTAGAGTAGTGGGAAGCTGGTGATAAAACTACCACCAAATCTTTAAAAGTCTATTCTGTTGCATGTGGTAAATGCCATTAGAGGCCCAAATAGGGGTCTGGGGGAAAATATTGAATTAGTCCCCTGGTTGAAAAGATAATTCTGTGATTGATATCCAACGAACCTGTTTCTCCCTCTAGTCACAGAGGCCTTTATATGTGAAAATTTGTTGACTTAGAATTATTGTAAGATGCTCTGAGATTCATTGGCATCTAGGTGTTTAAATTTATTTTTTTGGCTCTAGTTAAGTTTGACACCTAGTCAAATTTATTTATGATTATAGCTTTTGATGTTCATATTTTAGGGACATGTTAGCACAATTCCAAGAAACTCAAGTTGTTGGGCAAATATTCCACCCTATAGAATAGAGCTTTAAAAAATAAATTCAATATACAGTTGTGAAGGTGTTTTTGATGATTTAGTAGGAATATGTTGACTATGCCCAGACCTAGAAATTACATATATATAATCAAATACATGCTCACTGCTAGTTTAACTTGGTTCCTATCAAAAAAAATCAACATTAGGCAATATGTTCATAAAAATTTCTGAATACTTTAAACATTTATAATGAAAATTCTCCAAAATTTGCACATCTTATTAAGTAATTGTTGGACAAAGAACAAAAGTATGTTCAATTTTATAAATTTTGGATCTTTTAATGGTGATAATGACTAATTATATGAATTTAGATAATTAGTCACTTGATAATAAATTATCTGAAATCAAATAATTAATTATTTGAAGTAACTAACTAACAAATTAGATGAATTAGATTGACTATTTCAGTAGTTTTTTATTTAGTTTTTTAGAATAACTAATTATCTAAATTTAATAAATAACTAATTATTTGCATCAGAATAAATAATTTAGATAACTAGCTCACTGGTTAATTAGTTCAAATAATTGATCCAAATAATCAATTATCAGATATCTAATTCAAAAATTTGGTTTTCAGATAAATATTTTAAATAAAATCAGATAAATTATTTTGATAATTAATTAACTGAATTAAAATAATTAATTTAAATAGATATTTCAAATAATTAAATATTAAATAATGAATTCACATATATAAGTATTAGATAATTATTAATTTAATTGCATGATTTACATAATGAAAAATAAACACAAAGCATGTGAAAAAAAAATTATGTTTCCACATAAGAATACACTTATCATTTTGGGATGAGCTCAAAAAAGTTTAACCCTAAAAGCAAAACACAAAAGAAAATAAAAATATTTACATGACTATTATTTAATTCACTTAGTCTTGTATTTTACTACCTATTTGTTTACCTACGTAAATAAATAGGTTTTTTTTTCTACCTACCTATGTATGTAGGTAGGTAGGTAAGTGTGAAATGTAAGTATGTAGATCCTCAAACTTGCAACCTACCTACATATGGTTATGTACCAACCTACCTAGCTATTAAAATAGATATTTATTGTAAGTTTTTCTCAAATTTCAATTAATATGCCATGTGGCAAGTTTTTATTGTGCCACATGTCATAATTTCATACCATCATAACAAACAATTGAAACCAATACTTCCAAAAAAAGTTAGATGTAAAAAATTTCATAGTGCACATGTCAAATTTTTATGAATGGATGAAAATTAGTAATGTCAACATGACACTATGGTTGTAGTTGTAGTGGAGTTGCATAATAGTTGAAAATGAGTTGTTTTGACAAAGATTGAATTGCAATGAGTTACATAGTATATATGGTGAATTGCAACTTTACATCCATTTGGTTAAAATCAATGTTGTGAGTGCAAATGGGGTGCAAATGGCCATGTATAATTGTCATGGTCATGTTCATTACAATTGCAGTTACCCTTGTGTATATAATTTCATTTACTTTTACACAAAGATCTAGTGTAAATCATTTTCACACATATACGAGTCAATGTAACTAATTTGTGGGCATGTATATGTAAATGGGTTTTGTATTCCAATTGAACTTTGGAATATTCACGTTAACATTTTTTTTCTAATGTGCCAACTCAATGCATTCATTTTACCTCACAAATTTTGCATGTTTGATTTTGAAAATCATTGTGTACTTAAAGTGTATTGGCAAATATTAAAGAATAAATTAACATGAAAAAAAACCAAGTACACATATTTTGCAATTATAATTTTCCTACTTTAAATATATTCTTAGTTTTGCATGGGTTGGTATGGCTATTATAGTGCATGTAAATATCTTTGTTTCCACTTGCACTTTAACATGGTTTTATATAACATCAAATGGCATTGTTGTGCATTCCTATGTTGGCACCTACAACTATCACTATCACCATACATACAAAACATAACATGAAAATACTTTAATTGATACATCATATTCAAATGAAACTAAGATTTGCCTATAACAAAGTAGGAATCCAAGCCCAAAAAACAAAAGGCAAATCTCAACACAAACTATGCAAAAGAAACTTGCATAACACAAAAAAATTACAACAACAAACATGTGCTCTAGAATTTCAAATCACCAAAAATGATTAGAGATCACACAAACTACAATTATATCCCTTGCACATAACATCGAGTATATGCACAATCGATTGGTTCATTTTTTATTAGTGTAAGAAGTCCACATAAATCAAAATTATGGTTTTCAATAATAATTAATTAGTTACATGGTGTATTTTAATTGGTTAATGTGATGTCATGGACTCCTAGGGGGGGTATGTGGTTTATGTAGGAACATGTACACGATTTACATGGGGAATAGCAAGTATGTTGTCACAACCCTAGCCTTAGGCTCGCGACCAAGGCAAGGGTTTGCAAGGTTGTGGGCCAAGAGGGAAGCCAAAAATCACACAACATACTCCCGGGAATGTGAGAAGGTGTGAGGGAATGAACCCTCACACCCCAAGGGAGTTCCACTTTAGGGAGTTAGAGTCCCGATGGACTCTCGAATTTTCAAAGTGCGATTGCAGGGGTCAAAACTCAATGGCTTGAATAATTCTTTATATCAATGGAAATCTCTTGGAACGTAAATATCTAAAATAGGCTTGCATCGTTCATTTGGACATCTAAAACACAAGTTATGGCCAAAAGAAAGGCCGAAAGTCAAATTGGCAGTTTGACTCCCGACCACTAAAAGTTAGGAATCGACCCGATTTCCGTGCGTACAGATAACGTGCGACATATCGTTGGAAAGATGTCGACCAGGGCTACAACTTTGCCTCAAACCTCATCTCAATCAGAGGTTTTTACGAAAAGTTATGGTGCCCCAAAGTTGCAAAAGTTGCAACCTTGGCAATTTCGGGACTCCCACTTAGGAGTCCCAAAACAAAAAATCGTTTGGATGTGGGCCCCATGGAGAGGTGCAAATTATATTATAAGGGGGAAGGTGGTGGCTTCCCCCAAGTCTGGGCCGTGGTGAGTCTTGTGTGTCCGTGTTGCCTGTGGCTCCTCCTTGCACCAAAGGTGTTCCAATTGTGCACTAACCACCTTGTGTTAGTTTTGTGCAAGTCCGTGTGAATGAGTGAAGCTTGTCAACTCTTCCTAGTCCCATCCTGAAACTCCAGCATGCCCCTATACCCCTCCAAAATGCTACGAGCCAGGGAGTGTGCCCCGACTCCTTACTCTTCCGTTGTTTTCTATTTGGGACTCACATTTGAGTCCCTCAAGAAGTTGGGAGTGTGTCATATGCGATATATCTAAGGAAATTTTCAAAATTTTGTGTTAAGAGTTTTGGCTAGTTCAATCATAGTTGCCCACCAAGGTTTGGGACATATGCGCCTAGGGAAGATCCTCCATGCCTTCCTGCTCATCATGTACTGCATTACTCAATTGATGCACATGTGTTGTGCTCTAGCAAAGGTTTGACCAGGGTAGAAATCATTTAAGTGTATCATGTCGATATTCTAGTGCAATTTTAGAACTTGACTTGTAAAAATGTTGTTATTAGACACTAGTGCAAGTATAAGTGGGAAAATCATGGTGAAGGTGAAAATAAAAGGAACTACTACAGCATGTTATGTCAACAATTGTATGGAACAAAACTCGACATCATTTTTGACAAAAAGATCAAGCTTCCTTGAAGAAGTTTTTTGGAGAAATATAGCATCTATAACAACTTGGTATAGCACCAAAAGACTAAAAATAGGGAAGGAGATAGAAGAAGCAGAGGTGGTAGCATTATTTGGGCCTTGTAGTTGTAATAACTACAAATACTACCACAATGAGGACGAAAGTTTGATCTCCAAGGTAGAGACCTTGTGGATGATCTACATTAAAAAACCTAGGGGCCCAACACTTAAATTTGATTAACAAAGCTAAAGCCCGTGGGATTGCTTACGAAATTAAGACATGCAAGAAAATGAACTAGTGCATGTTGGTCAAGTGGACAATACGAAGCCAACTTTATGGATTACAATCTCTAAAAACAGCTCTATGTGGCAAACTAAGGCCAAGAGTAGATCTATATAGTTTTGTGGGCTCAAATAAAGAGGAGGAGGAGGAGGGTCTTACGCCATATTCCAGCATGCCCAAAGCATTGGGCAAACAAGTGATTATTTTTAAGGAGTCTCCAATCTAGTGCATCAAGCATTGGCATGATTACATGGCCAACCTTTTACCTTCCAACCTTAGAAAAAATCATCTCCTCGTTACAAAAGGTGAAAAAGGAGGCCCAAAAGAAGTTTGAAAAGGTTAAAGGTCAAACTAAGTACGAGTTGAAGGACATGCACAAGTGTCTTAGTTGCTTGAAGAACTTGAGGCATTGATCAAGAAGATTGCAGATCTTCATAATCAAAATAGTGGAGAGGAAATAATACATGCAATTTTTGTTAAACATGAACTTTTGCAAAGAAAATTTGATACCCAATTGTGCTTAACTGAAAGTTTTTAAAAGTTGTACCAAATAGGGGACAAAGATAACAAGAGGCTACATGAGAAACATTTGTCAAATAAGGAGGCATGGCATCCTGCACTCTTGCCAAATGGCTAGAAGCAACACAACTTTACACTCAATGTTCAACTCTAGTCAATGTTGAGTGCAAATCAACACCCAACTTTTGCCCCATTGCCATTGCCTTTTTTAGGTTTGGAAGGTAAAGATCATATTGACCACCGATGTGTTTTAAGGATTGTGCCTTGCCCATTTTGTCATAGACTATTTGGGCCTACTTGGGATGGCAAAATTGTGTCTTGCAAACATGTATATCATTCTTGGTGTGCGTTAAATCATTTTTTTACATCTACTAAGTGTTTTCTTACGGGTTATGGGCAAGAGATACATCCCTTGTGGTGGGAGCAAGCAAGAATAAAAAAGCTAAGTGTAATGGATTAGACTATATAATGGCTCCTACTTTGGGTGATTGGGATAGTGATTTTTTTTACATCCCCCTTCTTTGTTCTTGTTTCCTTTGTTGATGCTCAAATTTGCAACATTTATGTTTTAGGGCTATGGGTTATAGTTTGCAAAATCCTTGAACTACCTCACTCCTTGGGGTGTAAACTACATATAAGGAGCCACTTGCAACCATTGCCACTATTTGGAAAAGTTCAGGTAGGTCTAATTTCATTTTTCAAAATATGAAATAAAAAAATATCATGCACATGGTAATAATGTAAGACATACTATAGTTTGAGATCATTTGATTGAAAGTTGATTAGTTGTAAACACTAATTTCTTGATCTAACCATTGTTCATGTCCTTTTTCCAATCCTTCATATTGCATATTTGTTGAAAAGACATTGGATTGTTTTGTCATTTCAACTTTACATAGACTATGCTCACAATTTGTGATATATTAAGCACACCTAAAGTAAAATGCATTTGGTTTCAATATATGATTCCATAATATTGTGCAAATTGATCCATTTTAATCATGTATTTTTATGTTCATGAATGTTGTCCCTATAGTATATGTTTATGATTTTTAATAATACACACACACACACATGATCAAATGTTGTATATTACATATGCATGGACCATTTCAATATGTATATATGCCATGTTGTCAAAATAAAAAATATATTAAAGTATTAGCTAGAATTATTTTTTTCCCTTTATGAAAATTTTTGTTTTTAGAAAACAAATCACATTGAAAAAAATTGCATTTCTATATAGGTACATGTAAAATAAATGTTTGTCCAAGTTACTAGGACATTATGTGAAATTCATCTCTAAGGTAGTGCATATATATATGATGATGAAATCTACAAATTATTCCAAAGGAAATATTTTCACTTTGCATTAAAGGCCTATGGTCTATAGTCTAGCCATAACCCAAGGTTTAGGGGTAATGAATGTGCATTATACATTAGATCTATAGGGTGTAGGTGAGCTCGACAACCCCTTTAGAGTCTTTAATTCATGATGATTATGTAGTTTGTACATTAGGTCTAAAGTTCATGGCATGAGCCACAACTAATATTAGGGTTCAAATGTGCCACAACCATAATTAAGGTTTCAGGATACAATACTATTTTTTGCAAACTATTCCAAAGAAAAAACATTGACTTTGCACTAGGCCTAGGTATGGTTTATAGTTTAGTCATAACCGAAGGTCTAGGGGTTAATTATGAATGTGCATTGTGGATTAGATATTTAGGGGGTAGGGGAGCTATACAACCCCTAAAGTCGTTAATTCATGATGATTATATAGTTTGTACATTAGGTCTAAGGTTCATGGGAGCCACAACCAAGATTAGGGTTCAAGACAACTTTAATTAGGGTTTAAGGATGAAATACTTTCTTTTGCCTTGTAGTTGTTAATTTTTTTGTTTGCCTTGGAATTGTTGCTTGTAATCAATGCATTGGAAATAAGCTAGTAGCATTCATGAACAATTTTTCATATGTGTACACTAGTTTGAGCACAAATGTGTTGCTTATAGGAGTTTGAATCCACAAATTGAGAAGGGTGCAATCACAATAACACATACCATAACAAGTGTAATGCTTGCTTGGTTTTTTCATGTTTTAAAGTCGTAACTTAATTTCATGTTCAAATTGTAAGATTTGTTTATATATTTGTATTTTTAATATCATGGGAACATGTGAATTAATTTGAAATTAATTCAATGAGTAAAAATTTAATGAAAGCACCCATTAAGCATTGTAATGTTTGCTTTTATGTAGTGAAAGAACTTGTAAATGGATTTGAATTTTTTTGAAAATGACATTTTTTACCAAAATTTTAACATAAACCTTAATAAAATAGTATGAGAAAAACATTTTAAAAATTAAAGAATTTTTGAAAGAATTTTTCAAGAATATTTTAGGTTTATTTTAGAAATATTCCAAAAAACAATCACAAAAGTAGTCAAAAAGTAAGTGGGTGTGGCTTGTGTTATCCTATTTACACCCTAAACATATAATTCAACTTTGGTGTTCATTGTTGAGTGATGATGGAACATTTGTGCCAAGGTCACCGAGGAAATGTAGATGCATGCCATATTTGCATAATCTTTAATGCCATCTAAGAAACTTCAAAACACACTACTATTGTTGTTGAGTACCTAGAATTGCACAAGTGGGACTCCAATTGGTGTTTGCATAATAAGGTGGACCAAAAAACAAGTGTTCCCAATTTTAAAACTCCATTTTACAAGTTTTTGGATGGGCCCAAGGTGATAAGGATGATGTCATTGGTGGGAAAGTGATTGTTGTAAGTGGGATTTTTCAAATTTTGACCTAACACAATTTTGGCACACAAGCTAGTTGGATAAAATTGAGAAGTCCCATGTTTCAATGAATGTTCTAACGAACATTGTCCTTTCTAGGTGTGAAAGTTTTGAGTGCACTAACATTTCAGAGTGTTAGGCTTAGGGTTTGAGTGCTAAAAATGGCACAACCTTTGCATAGCTTGGGGGTACTAAAGAACTCATCAAGAAAAAAGTCAAAGTTGAAGGCTTAGTATCTCCTTATGTCCATGTGTTGTTTGCAGAACCATTGAAGCTCATTTTCAATCAAAAGCTCCCAGTAACATGCAAGCAATTTGCAAAGTTTATGACTTGAACAACATTAGGCCATGTCCAAATATATTGAAGTTAAAATTTGATTATTCAAAGGAGGAATTTTGGAATCAACTATTTGGGCCGACTATTAACAAGAATGGTTATAAGTATTGTTTTAGTGATGATGAAAAGTTGATCAAGCACATCAAGGAACAATGGATGGTTATGCATCAACACCCAAAAGTGTTAAGCACACGAATGATCAACAAATCTAAAGCCCGAAAAATTGTTTGTGAACAGAAGGGTTGACTAGTGAATTGGGTTGTGTTTGGTGAGTGGACCATCAAGGAACAACTCAAAAGGATAAACCTACTTTTGGAAAGAGGGCAGTGTGAAAAGACATGTTTAGAAGGTGTAAGGTCTTTAAATAAGCAAGTTTAGAAGGAGAAAAGGAGTTTGATAAAGACATGATGCCTCATGAGGTTGCATTTTTGGTGGCCTAAGAATAAGTGTGTTGTGCAAGCTAAGGCTGGACATTTTATGAAGTATGTTGACAACTTGAACGAATGGCAAGATTTTTGCATTCATTGGGGACAAAGTCTGAATAGTATGAGGAAAAAAACAAATCTTTCTTAAAGACTAAAAAGGACTATAAAATTGAGGTGATGCTTCTTGATCGACAAGTTGAAAATCGCAAGAAGTTGTTTAATGAAGTAGAGTTTGTGCTTCAATAGTTGCATCATGACATTGATGCTCAAAATTTGCTTCGAGAGAAAATCAAATCAACCCCTAGAAGCTACCAAAATGAGCAAACAAATTTGCAAACAAAAGCATTGACCATGGCTATTGGGGCCTTGCAATGAAAATGTGTTTCACAAGTAGGTATGGTCAAAGCTTTAGGTGTCCACCAAAGTCCACCAAGTCATGTAAAAGTGTCACTCTGAATTCCTATTATGCTAGTCCATCCATAGTATCTTTAATGTCCACATTGGGATTTCAAAACCCCACATTGATTTTTTGTTGGCATTCCATTGTATTATCACTAGGTAGTCTACAAGTCTTCTTCAAATTCCATACAATTCAACATAGACTCCTTCAAATGTATATCATGACTACAACAAAACCATGTCTTTTATGTTGTCTTTTATGACTAAAAAGTAGTAGAATTGGACCTTGGACAAGATAACTATTCTAGCAAAAAGACTCAATCATTTCCTACAAGCACTTGGGGGTAGCTTAGTCACATGAGCTTGACTAAAAGTGACTAACCACATCCACATGGCACATGTCTATTTTGACTAAAGAACTAGTAGGTACTAGTTAATGTGACACGCTAGTTGATGGTGACGTGTCATGCATATTATATAAAACTATATATACATAATTTATTATTTAATAAAACATAATTTCTAGGGATGTAAAATGTGAACCTAAGGAGGTAGGGCCCCTAGGCATCTAAAGCAATTCTAGGCATGTGGCCCAATTGTAAACCTCCACTAGGCATATGTAGGCCACTTGTAGGCCTTAAGTTATAAGTGCCACAAGAGGGAATTGAACCTTTCATCTTCATGGTGACAAGCCAAGGTATTAACCATCCAACCATCACTTCATGTGACAATAAATTATGTCATAGCAAAATATATAAACATGAATTCATTTTGAATTGGATTGTTTGGCAAAACTTGATTAAACTTGGCTAAATTAGTTTAAACTTGACAAAACTTGACTAAACTCATTTAGCATTGGCTAAATTTGACTAAATTCATTTAAAATAAACTATTTAAGCTAAATTAAGTTATTTGGACAAAACTTGATTGAACTTGGCTAAACTTGGTTATTTAGGCTAAACTTGGTTAAACTTGATTAAATTAACTTAATGAGGCTAAATTTGTCTAAACCGCACTAAAGTTGGTTAAACTTGGCTATTTTGGTTAAACTTGGCTAAAGTAGGGTATTTAAGCTAAAATTGGTTAAACTTGATTAAATTAACATAATGAGGCTAAATTTGGCTAAACTAAAATAACTTAGAGTAAAATAAAATAAAATAAATGAAAATAAATTATGTTATTTAGGTTAAGTTGGGTGGGCTAATTTAAGTTAAATTAAATTTGGCTAAAGTTAAATCAATTAACCTAAATAAGGGTATTATAATTTTAACCATTTTTTCTTAAATAACCAAATTTAACTTGATTTAACCTCCATACTTTAATTTAGCGAGGTACAATCACAGTTGGGATACACAAAAGGAATGTCTCACATCAAAATCATTCATAGGACACTACTTTGAATGACCATTATGTTTACCAATTCTTCTTCTCTTTTCTTTTTTTTCATTTAATATTCACGTTCTTTGTGATTGAAATGGTTGTGATTGTTTGTGATTTGGATGATTTAAAAATGTCCTCAAATGTCATGGAACACATTCTAATAACGTTGTCCCACTACACAATCTTATTGAAAAAAAATCACTAAGAATAACAATATTTGTTCAAATTTATTCATATTTTAGCCACAAATAAACTAAAATATTTTCTACATGATGGTATTGAATTTTGGTAATATAAAAAACCAGAATTTTTGGAATTGATACTAGAATCTTGAATTTTTTTCATCAAAAGGGCTACATTAATAAGTTAATTTTATTAATTTTATTAGTTAAAATTTTTATATTCCAAAGGTTTAGGGGGGGGTATGGGAGATGTGGATATTAAAAAAATGAATTTAAAAAAAAAATACTAAAACTTTGGCACTCCAAATGAGAGATTGTCATTTTGGAAATGTCTTGGAGTCCTAGGTTACCTACTTATTATGTCACATCATTTGTATCATGATTAAAATTAGTCACACTATAGTAGACACTAACACCATGCTAGTATGAACATACCATGTCTTTTATGCCATGACTAAAATTAGTCAAAAATTAATAGGATTTAATACCACATTAGCATGGTCAAATACACTTGTCACTAACATTGTCTTATATGACTATAATTGTTGGTCTACTTAGTCATAATAGACACTATTACTTTTGGTGAGGGGGAAAAATGGACAAAAGGTACCCCTTTTAATCATTTTGAAGTAGTATAAACTCCAATTAAATCATTGTAACCACCAAAAGGGGGGTGAAAAAGACATGGTTTTGTTGTAGTGTTGGAATCCATGAAGCCATGCATATTTCAAAACCCTCCATTCACTTTTTATTGGTATTCCATTGTTATCCACTTCAACCACATCCAGAAGTGTATCTTTTAAGTCCTTAATGTGCATTATAGTCATTAAAAATTCCTTAAATAATCATCCTATGTCCAAAATGGGTATGTTAATTTCAATTTTTTGTTTGAATTCTTGCAAATACCCCAAGAACCTTTATGGTTTACTCTACAATCCATCATAAAAAAGACCTATTACCCACACCAGTGAGATCTAACATTGTCAGCCTTTTAGTGGGGAATATCAAATTTGTTGCACATAGTTTGTTATAGATGTTCAAGAGGTGACATCCCCAAATCAAAAGACCAATGCCCACCATAAATTAACAACCCAATTCCCAACAAAGATAAACAAATTGCCTAATTTTTCACAACAAAACCAAAAGAGGGTGATCAAGGTATTGGATTTTATGCCACCTACAATGCAGTATCAATCAATAGCACCACAATTGGAAGGTGTGGAGGATGCCACAAAAAGTTTATTTTAGCACCTCAAAGAACATTGCATAAGTGGGCCCAACAAAGGTAATGACATCGAGTTATCAAATCTGGATGAGCAAAATGCAAAGTCTCCATTTGGTGCAATTGATATTTGATAATATCTTGGAAATTCATTCAGAAAGGTATAAACTTCATGCCCAATAATTGTGTTGATAACCTCATCTATGAATAAGGGTCCTTTTTTGTTGTTGCGTTGAACTTCCTAAAATCAACACAAATCCTCAACTTTCCATTCCATTTACAAATAACCACTATTGGAGACAACCAAGTTGATTCCTCAATTGGTTTGATAAATCCAACAGCAAGTAACTTGTTATATTTTGCTTGACAACAACAACATAATTGGGATTCAACTACCACCTTGCTCGATGAATAAGTGGTAATGTGGTATCCAATTTAATCCGATGTTGAATAATCTTTGGTGGAATACTCTTCAAGTTTTTATATGTCTAGGCAAATACATCTTTGAACTCTTTTAAAATATTGGTTCAATTAGTTGATCTATGACAATCGGTTCAAATGTAAAATTCACTTTCACCTATTGCACATTCTCTAATGCGCTCCCAAGCTCCTTAATAGATTCAAATGTGAGTCTGAGGTGAAAACATCGGAAACGTAAAGAGTTGGGGCACCCTCCTTAGCTCGCAACACTTTGGGGGTAGTGGGGCATGTGGAGCTCTAGTGACGCGCTCCCAAGTCACGGGGTGAAACCCACTTGAGGGTTTTACAAAGTCAAGTTGCGGAAAGTTGAGACTTGGAGGCACGCTCCTGGCTTCCAACTCTAAAAAGGGGTAGAGGGTCGAGTTGGGAGCCCAGGGATTAGACTTAGGAAGAAGGTTTAGTAGATCAAGCATGAATCTGCATCAAAACAAACCACCCACGTGGTTAGTTCACATTCCGGGACACCCTTGGGTGTTGGGACAAACCACGGGCACTTTGGACCACGAGACACACCACGGCCCGAACTCGGGGGAAGCCACCACCTTCCCCCATATAGTATTATCTGCGCCACGTTTCGGGGACTACATCCAAATGGCTCTTTTTTTTCCCGGGACTCCCAAGTTGGAGTCCCGAAATTGTCCCGGGTGGAGTCCCGGGACTTTGGGAGCTCATAACTCCCAACTGCGAAGTTTGATCGCGACAAGGTCTAAACCAAAGTTGTAAGCCTCATCGAGATCTTTCCAACGCTGTGCCACGCTCTCCATTCGGAGGTCGGGAAGAGGTCGATTCTCGACTTTTAATGGTCGGGAGTCAAACTGCCAATTTGACTCCCGGCCCTTCTTTTGCCCATAACTTGGGCGAAAGATGTCCAAAT
>Ga0209208_10005744_pt1 | contig 17211 bp, 9 predicted proteins | sample S1TSphfallax_3_FD_187694 | JGI IMG/M metagenome (GOLD analysis project Ga0209208, IMG submission 187694) | Host-associated microbial communities from peat moss isolated from Minnesota, USA - S1T2_Fd - Sphagnum fallax MG (SPAdes) (version 2) | ecosystem: Host-associated > Plants > Peat moss >... | reverse complement strand
AAAAAAAAAAAAAAAAAAAAAAAACCTGCCCCAAGGGTAGATTTCATGAATCTTTTTTTACCCAATATCGGTAAGGTCCATACCAGGTTTTTTTGGGGGATGTAGCCAAGGTGGCTATCATCCATAAGCCGGTTTAGCCAAAAATATTTATTAAAAAAACTATTTAACAAATAGATATATTATTATTATTATTGGCTAGCTACTTGAACTAAGTTAGAAATGCAGTGAATTTCTTTTTTATAATTCAATTTCTGGCGATTTTTCCCTTAAAAAGTCATTGAATTTGTGACAGAAAAATTCAAAAAATTTGCAGCAACAAAAAACAAAAAATTATTTTTAAAAAAAAGTGCCTTTACGTGTCACACGGAGAGTGGCTGAGAGCTGCTGCATTCTGCCTCCAGTTTGTCCCAGTGTTTGCCGGTTATTTGACTTTCAAGCAAACCCTAGTTCCCAACCCCCCCACTTATATACCCGTTGTATATAGACGGATATATAACTGACCGGGTGAAATTGTTTAAATTATGGGGGCAGGTTTGGAGCTGAGGACGACGACGGATATCTACAAGTTCAAAGAACTGCCAGTTACAGTCAGGTTATTTGAATTCTGGGTATATCCCTACTGGAGAGAACACAAGGGAAGAAAAGAGAGCTCTGAAAGAACAACGGATTGGGAACATAAGAGGCAACCGATGGGAACTCGGGGGAACGCATGAGGAACCATAAAGGGACACTGGAGAACACCTGAGAACTGAAGATTGATAACCGGTTTGTTTTTAAAATCTGTAAGGAACTAGATTTTGGAACTGGACCGACCCGGTTCAGATTGTTCAAAGGTCTAACTGGAACTGGCACAGTTTCTAAATTCCACAACTGTAACCGAAGGCTGGAACCAGTTTGACATTTAGTTGCAAAGTGCCTTCCAAGTTCAGAATTTTATTTTATTTTTTTTCGTTTTAATGAGACTCTTTGAGTGGCCCGTTGTCGCAAAAGAGAAGTTCTTTCAATGAGCCTCTTTGAATAGCCCAATAGCCCGTCACAAGAGAAAAATTGAAGCTTTGAACTCTCCACCATAGAAGTATCAACTCGAAACATAGAACCATACTAGTGTGGCCCGTTGTGCCGTTGGCCCAAGTGTGAACCCATTACAAAATAGGGAAACTCAACATGTGAACATTGTTTTGCAATGTATGTTAGCGATTTTTTTTTAACAGCCAACAAATATGAAAGGAAATCGTGCTTGAACTGAATTTTCCTTCCAAAACCTGGTTTTTTGGAATTTATTTTGAATTTTCAGCAACAAAAAAATTATTTTAAAATCAATATCTCGCACACTCTGAATCCAAATCTTACCAAATAAATTCTATTTAAATACTGCTCATCAAGATCTTTCCAACAACACCAAAGGCACATTCCAATTCCTCCTGAATTATTTTTAGCTAGGATTTACTTTTAATTTTCAGTGAAGAAATCATTCAATATTCAAGAGCTTTTGCACTACTGCAAGTCCAAACGCCAGGGAACCAAGCCCATGCACCTTTCCTCGTCAAGAGCTTTCCAATGACATCAAGAACACAATTTGTAACATCCCAATTTGGTGGTGGATCTCATAACTACAAAACAGAACAAATTACCTTCCTTCATAGACAGATCTCATTGTCAATATGAGCCCACCTACATATAATTACAAGCTCAAAATGTGCATAACAAGACCCAAAGTGTATATAGCCAACAGCAAGAAGATGTGTCTGGGTGCATTGGACATAACCTGGACATGCATAAAAAGAAGCACACAATACTTTTGCACTGCCTGCAAATAACAACTATGTGCACATATAATGTTGGAGGGGGGCTCAAAGTTGGGTTTGGTTTTCATTGAAGTTTTGACACAAATTCAAAGTTTTGCAACAAATTACTTTTCACATTAAATTAGAAGCTCATGTAAACTTTAAAACATGTCATGTCACTCATCATGTCACAGTTTGGTTTCACAAGGTGATCACTACTAACTACTGCGGATGATCTTCGTCATGGGTTCCATAACTTGCCTTGGGGTGATGATTTTGTGGCTACTCCTCAATAGTGGGAGGGAAATTATGCCTTACTTATAGATATAGGTGTAAGAACCCTCCCCACTATTGAGGAGTAGGCATAATATCTATCCGTGCCATTTTGTAAGGAGGGAAATTGATGGATCTAAGGTGCCCTCCAAATACACTATAGATTCTCTATGAGTGCTTTATGATTTTGTAAACCCCTCAAGGTAAAATGTATGTATGTATGATTTTTATTAAATTTTTACTCTCAAGGTATATATACCAAGGTATGTATGGTTTTTGTAAAACTCTTTGTTTTGTATTTCCAACTTTTTCATGTTATGAATCTTGCGTTAGTTTCATTCATACTTGTAGTAGAGGGTAAAAATGCATGTATGACTTTGTTAAACTTTTACTCTCAGGGTTTATACCATGAGGGGAAAAGTAAACTTATCACAATTTTACCCTTGATTGATTGCCTTTGGATATTTGTGAAAGGTACGTAGAATGCAAAGGCAAACATAGCCTTTCCTTTTAGTCCTTTAATTTCACAAACTTACCTTTAGGGCAGATCATGTTGTGTGGAGCTCCAAAGAGATACCCTACTACCTTGGCACTTTTGACATTAATTATAATGTTTTGAGAAATGTTGAAATTTTTCCCAAAAAATCAATTAATAGCAATTTCTTAAGAAAACATCGAATCTACAAGAATTTTTTATTTATCAAAATGAAATTTTCACAATTAATTAATTGTTCAACAAACATGTGTCAAAGCTAACAAGGTGCTACAATATCATAGCAACTTTAAAATGGAAGGACAAACACATTGGGTAATTAGGCCTATCATCAAACACCCACCCATCAATGAATGTGAAATTAGTTCATAGAAGATGCCATGACCAATTTGCCAAACACCTTCCATTGGTCAAGTCATGACTTTGACCAAACATTTGGTGAGGAAAGTAGTCTAAACTACAACCAAGAATGTTGGAAATGTGTTGGATCATGGACATAGATGTAATATCCATTCAAATAAAGTGTTCAATCATATAAAAAAGTATTATGACGTTAGGGTAAGAGGTTTCACATTCCATTGCACACAAATGTTTGCAAATTTGAAAATGTCGCAATGCATGGGATTTTAAGTGTTTGGTGAAGAATGTCATTTTGGACAAATTTGTAGATTTTGTGACTCAATATGTGATGTCATTGTTTGATAATGGGTTGTTAGTTGTCTCATTACAAAACACACACAATGACCACATGATGTTCAATGTGCTATGAAAGAAAAGGAACAACACTTGCAACATATTGGACTAGATAGGCATTGAAAAAGAGAATGTCCCCCCCCCGCCCCCCCTCCCACAAGAAGAGAAAATAGGATTTGCGATAGGTGTCTACAATTGTTCTTTAGTCATAGACCACATTTTACAATTGAATGCCAATTAGTTGCCTAAGACAAGTTCCATGTGACAAATAGTCACAAAGGACATTACCTCAAAATGATTTATCATCAACTTTTGGATGAAGACTAAATTCAATATATATGATCTTTTCCAACGGGTGGATTGTATACGTAGTGTATATGGGGTGAAATTTTGCGACTAGGCTACAATTAATAAAGTTCTGTCACATGGCAATATTTTGGCATTGTTTTAAAAGAAAAAAATTTAAATTAAAGATTTCCAATTCAAGTGGCTAACTATGATTATGACACATGGCCTATGCACAAATATTTTGGGATTTATTTATAAACAAATATGAAAAAATCTAGGTCATCCAATTTTAAATGTCAATATTGGGACACATGGTTCTTTTTCCTTTCATTCATTTAAATAAGATCATGATGTGACAATTGTTGTTTCCTAAATAAAGATTTTTTTATTTTATTGGGGATACACATTTTTCATTGGTTCATTTAGAATAACACATACATTTTGAATGTGTGTAGTACATTTTAAGGTTAATCTTTCACTAATTATAAATCCCCTTGCACCATCAATAGAAAAATAATGAAGAAAACAATGAAAGTTTATTGCATGCCTTGAAGGCAAATGGATAGATGAACCATTAAAAAAGGTCATGGATGCAATGGAAAGAAGGGTGACTTCTATGAAGAAGGCTAGTAGACATAGGAACATATACCATTGTCATCATTATTTAACCATTAAAATGGCAAGACCAAGTGTAAGAAAGTTGGTAGCCACCAAGTGTCTTAACATAGGAAGAGGATGTTATTGTTGTTATTTGGATTTTAAACATGCAAAAATGTGGATAGTTTATGTCATTGTAATAATTCAAGTTCAAGGTGGGAAAATTCATTCAAGGTTAACCCACACCATTTCAAGATGGTTTATACCTTGGAATTCTCGGTGGTATCGATTCAAGTGCAAGCATCAAGAACTATACATACATCTTGCAAACGGTTTAGAAAGTTCTAGAATCCAAGGTTTGACTAGCCAATCTTATAACTCCTTCTATCAAAACTTGTAAACATTGTATAATCAACATGAGTAAAAGACTATATCACATATGGAATTCAAATCACATAAGAATTTAAACAAGTAGAAAATTTGGAGTTTATGTTCTAGCTAAGTGAGCTTCACAACAAGTTAAATATAACATCATCCCCAAATCCAAGATCTAGTTGCCTATGAACTATGTAGTATAGTACTTGCAACATGTAAGGTTCCAAGAGGGCAATGTTGAGCAAAGCATGTGTGATCAAGTGAGGTGCTATTAAGAACATGTTGAGGAACACATGGAAAACTTGGGGAATATGCTGGGAACCCATTGGGAACTTGATAGGAACACAGTAAGAACTTGGTGGGAACAACAAAAATCCAAAAAATCCAACACCCCATCACCCTTTAAAATACAAAAAAAACTGGGCCCCTTGGGTGCATGCTGGCTCACCTCATTAGCTGCCAATGAGAATTTCTATGCCTACCTCAGTTCTTTACCAATTTTTGGCCTAGGCTAATGGCAGGGGCACAAATCTGTGGGACCTAGCTCAATTGAGTATCATACCAAATGGTGCCAAAATAGGGACATTGAGGATACTTCCATTTCAACTCTTTAGGGTTATGAGAAGGAACATTGAGTGGATTTTGGCAAATAGGTAGAGCATCATATTTGCATGATCAACACAATTCACTTGCATGGTTCTTCTTCAAGTTTGGATTTGGGAAAAAGGGTTTGGGAAGAAGGATGAAGGTAGGTAGTAGGTGCTGACATACAATGTCCATCCACACAAATCTCTTTTGCATGGACTCTTGGGGGAGAGAAATGAGATTGCCTAATTCATTACGCCACATGCCAAGCAATGAAAACACTTGAGGGTTCCCAAGCAAGCAAGCAAAGCAAGCAAGAGAAATCCTCTTCATCATCCTAACCCCCTTCATCCCATGGTAGCCTATGGGAGGAAGTAGAATACAAACGTGAGTAACCTAAAAATTTGGCCCACCACCAGGTTTACTTGCAAGGATCCTCCCCCATTGTGATAGCATGATGCAGGTGGGTGCCTTTTCATTTGATGTCATATTCCCTTTGAAAGAGGTGGAGTGCCAAAGCATCCTTTCCAAATTAAAAGGATGAAACATGTTGTAAATTGAGTGGCAGATTGAACTAGCACCCATCATCAGTGCACCATGCAGTATGGATGATATTTGTGGACAGGAAACTATTTTTTCATTCTAATCATGTCTTGTAACTAAGCCCAGTGGTTTGCTATGTACTAACCATTCACATGCATCTACTTTACCTAGTACCCACCATGTTTGAGGGTTCAAATCATAAACCCTAAACCCTAATCAGATGGCAGGTTCAAATTTTAAACTAAAAGCTCATCTTACTGGATCTTGAACTTTTCCTCTCAATGCATGCACATCTATGGAACATGCCCATCCATCATATGCCCACATAGGACTCCAGAAGTCACACATACCTTGGGTCAAGTTTGAAGAAAACCCTATAAATAAAAATCAAGGATGGGAACCCATCCATCAAAAGTACAAGGCAAATGAAAAACACAAGTAGACACAATCCAAAGAAAGAAAGAAAAAAAGCAAACAATCAACAAAATCAGGTAAAAACCATATGCAAAGAGGACTCATAGCTACAAAATGACAATCAACGATAACAAAGAAGACCTAACACAAAGGAGTTGTCATCTGCCACAAATTGGCTAGTGATGGAGGTGCAACCATGATTTTTTGGACAGGTAAAATTATATTTCTCCTTCTTTTCTGACCAGATTAAACCAGCACCCATCTTGCACCATGCAAGATGGATGGCATGGTGCAAGATGGATGGCATATGTAGGAAACACATTTTTGTTATATTCTTGTCCTCTAGCCAAATTATAGTGGTCGGCTATGTACTAAACATCCACATGCATGTGGATGCATGCATCTCTACCAGTGTTGGAAGGGTATCTGGATCATCATGTTTGAACTAACAGTTCCAGTTAATCTGAATCTGAAATCCAAATCAAACCCTAGAACCACCTTGGAACCCTAGTCACTAACCCTCATGAAGGTGAGAACTAGGTTTGAACTGAAAACCCGTGTACTCAATGGATTCATTGGAACAATCCAACATAAGACCTCACTAGGGTTTAGATGTTAATGCAGGTCCAAGTATTCTTGGGTTTAGGTTTTCTTATCAACACCCCCCCACCATGGGTTTCTCCTCTAAGTTTTTTCTTCTAGAGTTTTTTGAGCTTTCCTCCTATTCCTAGTTTTGCTTCCTTATTTTTGTTATCTTTTGTTGACATGCCTCAAAGGGCCAGTATCACCTTCCAGATCTCTCGAGACTACAACAAAATGTGAAAAAATAAGTGTCATTTGTTTCAAAGCATGTACTTCAATTTGTTCTTGTCTTGCTATATAATGTTTTAGACAATTTGTATGATGAATAGAAAAACTAGTTCAAGGACCCAATTTGAATCAAATCAACACTTTTAAAAGCTATAACTAAAAACTCAAACTGCACTTGAAAATGCATCGTTTTCAAAATACTTTTGCCTCTACATACACCACCACCATGTTCGAGGAAAGTAATTACTCCAATTAATTCTAACCAGGTTGCCAAGACTTTTGATCAAATATCTGAAAAATTGGTCAAATGAAATTCACTATTTATGAATACATGGAAATATTTCTATTTATAATTCAAATTTATGTATTGAATCAGGATGCCATATAGTTGCCCACTTACAAATGAATTTCACTATTTATGATTTTTCAAAATTATTTTCAAAATGATATCAAATTTTTCTAGGGTACATCATATAAGTCATGCATTTCCCATTCACACAATTTGAAATTTGCATTCGAAAATTTCATGACCCATCGACTTGTTGGATATGTCATTGCAGCATTTTCAAATTATGGTTAGCCAACCAAGTTCTTGTTTAATATAATTAGGCTTTGCATCATTCAGCATTTAGTGTAACCTTTTTGTAGGCTTTTAACTCCAAATTTGTAGAAGGATGATGATAATCAACCAAAGTTGCCACAGTTAACCTCCAAACTACACTTAATAATTTTCATACATGCATTATTCTAATGAGTAATAAGTTTCCGTAAAATTAATAATGCTTTTTTTATCTAATTGACCAAAATTTTCATATGCCATTTCCTAAACATGCTCACAACCCTGATTTTTGAGCTTGCACAAAAACCACCAACACAACACCACATATCTTTGTTCCATTTAATTTGTCCATGTATCATCCTTTGTCAAGGGTTGTGTTTCCAATAGATTGATAGGGTCTTTTTTGATTTCATTGTGTTAGTTGTAATTATTTTTACCTTTGCTTGTACACCAATTGATTTGTTGGGTGTGTGTTTCGGGGTTTATTTATCCTCATGGTGTGGCTCTAGAGTTTCATTTTTCATTTTTTTGAAATTTCAAAGCACACATTAATTTTGTGCTTTGGATTTGGATTCCTTCAATTTACAGATGAATATTTTGTGCTCATGTTTTCAGTAATGTTGCGCACTGATCCAATAGCACATGCACTGATCCAATAGCACATGACACATGATCAATTTCATGTATTAACTTTTACAAGATTCATCACAAGCTTCAAGTGCAGGGGGAGGGGACCCACATGGCAGAACCTCCTCACATGGCAATCTCAGAAGATCATATGGTTCTTGAGCAGAGCTTGTGTTCATAGATCCAACAGGAGCTTGTATGAATGTTCAACAAGATGCTCACTGATCACTGAAATGTTCAAAACTCTGAAATGGAGTAGTGATCTTCTTATTATTCACTGGAAGGCTTTGATTCAATGGCAGTGCCATTAGGTGCAAAAACTGAGAGCAAGATCAATGAAACCAGAAAATGCAATGGTGCTTCAGTCACATGGAATTTGTGCACCAACAGACACACACACAGCTCATGTTTTGGAGGTATCAATTTTTCAACATGAGCCCCAATTGTGACAAAATTGTTTGCAGGATCTGTAATCATCAACTCAACTTCACAGTGAAATTTTTAAAAACTCGCACAGATTGACCCAGCCTCACAATCAACAAACCCATTCCAGAAAAGCTACCAGTATCTTTGGAATTTTGAGCAAAGAAGTTACAAAATCCTTTCTAATCCTTTTGACACAACAACAAACTGCAGCTATAACAAAGAAACAAGAGCTGAAGTTTAAATCAATTTACAACCTACCTCTTTTTTCAGACAAGAGAACTAAACAACCCTCCTGTATCTTGCTAAGTTCAAGCTACAGAGCTGTGTTCCAACACCAAGAAAAATTGAGTTTGGACAGGTGAGCATCGAATCTTACAGTAGCAAGAAAGTCCAGTATTCTGTTGGGAAAAATTTTACATTCAGAAAGATGGGCTGCAACATAATGTAATCATGGTGGACTCCTTAGGTTCCTAAAGCAACAGTCCACAAGCTGTAACACTAGTGTGGAGTGTAGAGGATCAAGATTACTACATAAAAGATACTGTAGAAGTTCAGCCAAGATGACAAACCATTTGAAGCGCTTATTTCTGTGAAATAGGACTGCATCACAAATGCTGCTGTTGTGTCTCCAAACTCTAAGACTACTGCTGCCTCTCATACAGCGTAGCAGAGAGGCGAGGTCTGGCAACTGCTTCAAGCGGCTTTGACATGAAGGTCACCACACCTGGCCGCTCAGTCATGTCAATAGACTCTGGATCCATACCTGGAGGAGGTGACCATGAGAACTGGTGAAGCAAGCGAGCAAGCATCAACTGAACCATGTTCAGACCTAATTGTGCACCAGGGCACACCCTTCTTCCAGCACCAAATGGTAACAATCTGAAATCATGTCCCTTGATATCGATATCCTCTTCCAGAAACCGCTCTGGCCGAAAGACTAAAGGCTCCTTCCAGATTGCCGGGTCCCGTGCAATCGCATACACATTGCAGTGCACAATTGAGCCCTTGGGTACATCAAAACCTGCAATTTTGACACGTTCAGTGGCTTTATGGGGAAGCATCAGTGGAGTTGGTGGATGTAACCGTAATGCCTCTTTGCAAAGCGCCTGCAAATATGGTAGCTTCGGAAAATCCCCTTCAGTCACTACTCTGTTTTGTCCCACAACCTGTGAATCAAAGGATATCAGAGATCAGTATCACCTGGTAGCCTGAGCCAGTCTCAAGATAGAACAGTGGAATTGAGAATGTTGGAGTTACCACAATAGTCAACAAGCTAAAGTCACAAGGCTTTCTGACCTGATCAAGCTCTTCCTGAGCTTTCAATTGCACATGTGGGTTACGCACAAGCTCTGCCATAGCCCATTCGACAGAAATTGCTGTTGTGTCCATTCCTGCTGTTATCATATCCTGCATTTGTTCACCGGCCATTAATCAATCAACTTCCAATCCAATGAATTCTCTTCCCTCCAGCATTTGAAACCAAACTGCAAATAAGATTCCTGAGAAAGTCTTGAGCATTATACTAGTTCAGACAACCATAGATCCTTCAGCCAGTAATTGACCACCTGAGAGAATACAAGATGAACACAGCAACAGATCTAAGAATTGAAGAAAGGGAAGAAGAACAAATGCAAGTGACCAGGGAGGGAGAAAGAGTACCCAAAGAAGTCCAATAACAGTGGTCTCACTCAAATCATATTCTTGCTGCAATGACAATAGAGCATCAACAAAATGTTGCCCTGCACCATGCTTCTCACTCTCCAATCTGTGCTCCAACATGATGCTTCTGGTCAATTTGTCACGGCGGGCACCATGCTTTGCAAACTCCTCCTCTTGCAAAGGAAACATCCATCGGAGATAAGGGATGTGCTCAGACATTTTGAGAGAGGCACCCAGCTTCATGCCCTGAGCAATAACCTCTTTGAATTCCACACCTTGCAGATCAATGTTGCCTTGGTCAGTGACAAACCTTTTTCCAAAGACGATTCGGGTGATGTTGTTGAATGCCATGGCAGACAAGTAGGGTTTGACATTCAAGGAATACTTGGCATTCTCCTGCTTCTGTTGCTGCTGCAACAGCATGCAATCCTTGAATATGGACATCACCATAACCCCCACCTCATCCTCACGCACATGCTTTAGTGCTTCCAGTCTCTTGGGAGTAAAAAGCTCCAGAGTGCAAACCTTCCTGACCTTAACATAGTGAGGTCCATAGTCAGCCCAGATCAAGTCCTGCCCATTTCTGCTAAACCTGGCAGCAGCTCTTGTCAAGGGTCTGGATGATAGAGCTTGGTCTTTGTCTTTGAGAACTTCTCTTGCTGCCGAAGCAGATGAGACGACCACATTGAGAGTTGGACCCATCCAGATGGACATCACAGGCCCATACACTTGTGCCCATTCCATAAAGCATTTGAATCTTACTGGTGCAATGCTGAGAAGATTGCCCACTACTGGCAATGGCCTTGGACCCGGAGGCAACCGATCTCTTCCCCATGTCAACTTGTACGTTGCAAAACCTAACACTGCAATTATCGCTACCCAGACAGGCAGTACCCCTGTTGTGTCCGACATGGAGGATTCCAAAAGCACCCACAGAGTGAAAAACCACTCACCCACAAAAACACCACCCCACCAAAAAAAATACAAAACAAAAAACAACTGAAAGGGAGCTGAAACAAGGGAACTGAACTTGCGCTACTGAGAAAGAAGCGACAATGTGCAAGCTGCAAGTCCGATACAAACAGCAAAAATGCATCACCAGGGGAGCTTTGGATCAATGAATGCGCTTGGTACTTATTGCTACTATCTGTATGTACTAGGTACCCGTGGCAACAAAAGTGCCAAGCCCAGAACCCTACTTGGTGGGCTATCTTTTATCAGGTGTTGAAGGGAAGAAAGAAGTACAGGACTACCGTGTCAATGTTCAAACTCTTTCCCCGAAAGTTGCTTCTATTTTGGGATGGGAGGAGATCATGGGTCGTGGTGGTTTACGATTAGCAGCAATACAGAAGAAGAAACAGCATGCATGGAGTCCAGACTACTTACAACAAAATCATGAAACCTACAATGCAACAACACCCATTAGGCAGGCAGGCAGGCAGGTAAGCAGGCATGATTTTCATGCGATTGGGATGATTCAAAGGAGGAAGGAATCCTGGAAAGCTCTTGTGTCCTGTAGCTGGGTGGCTCTTAAATGTGCAGCTCCGTAGTATGAGGGCTGTCTTTAATGGTGGTAATGGGCAGGTGACAAAAGAGCAAAGGGGATTTAATGGAGTCATGACAACAACATTTGGGTGGCAACATACATGCCCCACACTTCACACTGCACACTCTTGTCATGGATGTGGTAGGTGTAATAGCCTACTACATAATTGTCAAAATTAATTCCAACTTGGGAGAGTTGTAGGGAACTTCAAGCTGAGTCTTTTCGTTCAACAAAGAAATTTGGTTGAGGAAATGGAAATTTTCTATGGCTGAAAGTGCAAGTCTACTAGTTAGGGACAACTTGCAAAGTTTCATATCTTTGGAGAATTTGATCAATCAATCATGTTTCATTGATGGTAAAAAATTTAAGTAGATAAAAGGCATCCATATGAGGTTGGTGAAAAGAATTGCTCCATTTGGACTTGGGATGAGGGAAAAACAAATGGTCAAAGGTGCACATTCAATGAGCATTTTCACACAATCAAAAAAGCCAACCTTTTGTTTTCAAGTACCTCCACTCTTCCTTGCCATTCCCATATTCCACTACATGGAACACAAGCAAAGAATAAAACTTGGGACATAGTTGCTAAACTTTCATCTCACATTGCCCAAGCTCAAAAAAAATCTTCAATGAAACTCAAGAGATACAAATGAGAGACATCACAATGGTGTGAGAGAAGGAATGACGTCTCTTACAATATAAACATGTAAGAATTTGGCTAGGAGGAATCTAAGTAGTAGTGGGGTAGAAAAGCAACCGAGCATGTTATGTCCGCTAAGCTTAAAGTCTAAATGCCAAATTCAAAATTTGAATAAAAATCATGTTCATCAATCACATTTTGGTCATTATTAAGATGATCGCATGATTATCATCAATAGATTATGTCATATAATGTGATTAAAAAATGACATAAGTTGCCACCCTAAACCTTAATTTTTATAATAATATTTTAAAAGAGAAAGGGATCTTAGCTTATTATTTACGCGGAAGCATCTTATGTTTATTCTCTCCTACCTCATGATCTACAAACATTTAGGTTACGATAAGGTTCCCTTTTCCTTCACATGAAGTAAAGTCCACAAGTAGATCACATTCCCAAAATAAAAATGCAAGGTAACATTCAACTACCATTTCCTTAAAGCCTTTTTGTTTTGAAAATGTTTTCACCCTATGACCAATGCAACATGAAGGATGGATGGTAAGTGGTCAAGAAATAATTGTCTATTGGGTTCCAATTCCCTAACTAGCCATGGTGGTTGGCTTAGTTGCATTTTTTTTTATTACCTACTAACAACCCACCAAAAGGTTGTTTATAGGTAGGTAATAAAAACATTTCTTACTTATGTATAAACCAATGTTGGGTGGGTCTTAAAAAATTTGGGTAATAATCGACAATTCTAATTCCAATTATACATACCCTACCTTAACCTTGACCTCTATTCAAATACTTGAACTTAAACATTACCCTTGGACCTACCCTTATATTGGATCCAGGTTTAACCTTGGAATTGAATGACCAATAGTTCCATTAAATTTTGATGACCTTGCACCAGCAAGTGTTTTCCAAAAGCTTAAAGTTTCGGTCTTTCCTAGCCCTAAGGTTTAGGATTTTGTAAATAAGCTTTAGCAGTAGGAATGAAAAACATGGGATGACACATGTGATGTTGAGGTTGGCATTGGCAATCGGACTACTAAAGAAAAGTTCTTTAGGAATATCTTGTCTCTTCCAGATCATTGCATTATTTTTCCACTTTCACTATCGTTTCGCCTTCAAAAATGACATTTTAGTGGATAAAGGTTTTTTTACAATGAACTGAAGGTAGCTAACTTCCATTCTTCTTACCATGAATAAATTGTTCTTTGACAACATGTATCTACATTGGCTCAAGTTTGAACAACAAATTTATCTCAATGATTTTTCAAATCTTTTTTTTTTTTTTGCAAAATGTAAACAATTTTTTCTTTTGTTTGGCCTATGCTATACAATGGGGCGTAATTTGAAACATATTTGCAAAAATCAAAATGCTTCAAGGACATATAAGATTTGATGTGGTTGTAACTACTTTTTATGGTGTGATGAAATATAGATAGAAAATGATATGTTCATCAATCAACCTTCTTCTCCTAGGTTTTAGGGCTCTTGGTTATCAATTCAAGTTGGTTTCTTACAATGGTGGTTCTATCATCAAGATGTTTAATGAGAATATAAAAAATGGATTTTTTAAGTAAAGTAACTAGTTGTTGACTTAAACAACATTGCAAAAAAACCTTCACAAAACATTTTGAAGAGAGTCATCGAATCAATTTTAGCCAACCAAAAACAAACATAACAAAAACGAGTGAGGTCATAAACTTGAGTGTCAATCACACAAAGTATTAGACCATCAACTCCATCATGAATGATAGTGATTAGGTGCCATTCATCCCCCCAGGGGACATTGGTAAAATACAAATACATGAGTAAAAATATAAGGTGCAATATATTGGTTACTGGGTAAAAATTAAAAGTTAAATTAATTTTAAAATAGGGTACATTTTATTCAAATAATTAATTTAATTATAATATAAGGTAGATAATAATTTGAAATAATGAATTATAAGTAATATAAGGTGGCTTTAATATGTATATATTTGAAATTTTGATAATAATAGGGTGATACAAAATAAGTTGGACATTATTATTTAATACCCTTCCTAAAAATGGCCATTTGATGCACATAGATCCCAAACTTTACAATAAGTGTCCCTCTCGAGTAAGTGTCCTTCTCGAGTCAACCCCACTGCTCCTAAACCTTTCATCAACTCTTAACAATAAGTGTGGCTAATCGATAATATGCTCAAAACTTAGGGAAATAAATGTATGGAAAGATGCATCTTGAGTTTCCATTACTATTTGTCACACAAGTGTACATGACTATAAAAAAAAGAACTTTTGCATAAAATAGTTGGTCACAATGAATTGTTTGAGAAGACAATGTCCTTTCAAGCACAAAAATATACACATGCAAGAAAATGCAAACAAGAAATTCATATGCACATGGGAGGATATAACTCAAAAATCACCTCTTGGTGTGAACCAAGGATTTTAACTTGCTTTTATTCAATTGCATGTGCAACTACTAGCTCTACGCATTTTTTTTTGCTTCAACTTGAGAAACCACTTTTGTATTAGAAACAACTCAATCAAACACAATATATAAGTTAGGCCTATTTCATTTTTACTTTAGTTAAGTTCATGTTGATTTTTATTCTAATGGCTAAAACATACATATTACAATTGAATAATTACTAGTGATGTGTTTAAAGGATATGTTTAAATTACAAGAGGCCCCAACCATTACCTTCTATGTAAACCTCTCCATGCCATGGGCTTAGATACTTGTTGTACCTGGGCAAGCTAAAATGGAATGATGTTGTCTATCACAAGCTTTATACAACTTGAAAGAAGATACTATTGACTTTTGGATTATCTATTCCTTTTTGGGCAATACCAACATCAAGATTAAATCTTTTGTTTACATTTGTAACAGCCATTTATATTGGACAATCTAATCCCTAAACCCTAACCATTACCCAAACTTACCCTTTTAAGAAAACTTAAACCTTAATACTCAAAAACCCCCCATAACTATTAAAAAAACATTGACCTTAACTAGAGGTTGTAGATTTTTAAATAAGATCCCAAACCGTACTCGAATTTTCTTTCAAAAAATTATAATAAAAGGTAATCAACCCCTAAAGTTTTCCACAAAACAAAGAACCGCCCAACATTGGTATAAACCATCTACATAGCTAGTAATTACCTTTTTTCCAAACTATTTGCCTAAATATGAAAGCCATGTTTTACAAAATTGGTTTCCAAAGTGAAACCAAAAATTAATTCGATTGAGGTTCATCACAATTAAATAATAACGAGCATCCAATGGATGGTGTGTAAGTGGGTGTTGGTTCATTGTGCCCATTGTTAAGGACCACAATTTTAACATAATTTTCTTTTTGAAAAATGTAATCCTTGTATTACAAAAAGGTGAAAAAATATCCTTTATGTAAAAGAATGGGCATGCCCTTTACTAATGTTTTTTTCCAATTTCTTAATGGAGCCAAAGTGGAGAACATCCCTAGGAAAATCTTGATTTAACTAATGACAATAGACATAAATGTGGCAACACCCTCCCTAAACAAATAATTTTCAATCATTTTTAGGCAAAAAAAATCTTTAAAAAAATTTGTGACAAAATATTTAGTTTTTCAAAACCTTGTCACCTTTACATGATTTTTCACCAAAAATAATGATTGCCCCTAACCAATCTTAAGTGCATTTCCAAACTTGCATGTAGGTTTACTTAACACAATGATTAAGGACTTGCTCATTGTCTAATATGTTAAAGTGAAACACACATATTTAGGCCTTCTTTAAAACTTATAATTGTGTTAACTTAGCCTAATTTCTTTTATATTTATAAGTATTTAACAAAGGCATAATTTTCCTCCCATCCTTTCAAGCAACATAAAAATGCGTAATGTGCCTCTAAAAGGTGGCAAATTCAAGTTATGCCCAAAAAAAAGCTAATCACAATTGCAATATTGCCATGTTGCCACGTAAATGAAACATTCCTTGCAATTGCATATATATTATTTGAGGGGCATGAGAACAAAGATGTGAATTCAAAGAAGAGGACTAAGGGGAAATTACTTCCATTTTTTCCAAATGATGTGAGAAAAATATATAATGTAACTTATTGATTAAAAATAAATGTTAAGAACAAATGTTAAACCATGCAATGATTTTTGCCAACTCCTATGCACAAATGCTAGCCCAAAGTCATATTATTACCCCAAATTAGCAAAAAAACTTAATAGTTTTCATCCCAAACATATTGTGCAATATGCCAACAAGGATGTTCTAAATTCACTTTATCCTTTTTAATACAAATTAAAACTAAGTGTATATTTCTTTTCAAAAAAATTTGAAATCATTATTAACTTCTTGTATTCATGTACAAAACCATTCAAATTAAAGCATAATGCATATGGATGGTTTTTTAAAAAAAGTAACAATTCTTTAATTTTTAGATTGAATTTTTTAAAAATTCACAAATGCAAAGTGAAATTCCCTATAAATATGTCAATTAATTTGTTAGTTAGTGACAACATTCATTTGAACCTTAATAAGGTTCAAACAAATGTTGGGCAATTCTCATTTTATTTAGAAAACCATTGGTTCCAATTCTTAGAAGAAATTAAAAGAACCAACTTGATTTTTGAACAATTTTACTTTTACAAATTTTGTACATGTTTTAGTTTTCAACGTGTCCCTATTGTGTCCCTATTAAAAGAACCATTGGTTTTCAAGGAAGACTAGTTCTCACCTTTTTGAATTGAACCCAAAAATCTTAAAAGATGATTAATGTCTGAACCACAAGGCACAACTTTTGATATGCAACAATTTTGGTGGCTATTTTTATTTAAAGTTAATTTATGTCATTGGCTTGAAAATGAATGCCATTGTCATGTGTAAACTTTAAATTTTTCTACAAAA
>Ga0209208_10005743_pt1 | contig 17211 bp, 20 predicted proteins | sample S1TSphfallax_3_FD_187694 | JGI IMG/M metagenome (GOLD analysis project Ga0209208, IMG submission 187694) | Host-associated microbial communities from peat moss isolated from Minnesota, USA - S1T2_Fd - Sphagnum fallax MG (SPAdes) (version 2) | ecosystem: Host-associated > Plants > Peat moss >... | reverse complement strand
TAGTACTTGGTGTCATTGCGCGAGCTGCGTTGGCGCTTTTATGTCAGCGTGCTCGTCACCAGCCTTGACCTTAGTGCAGCTGAAGAAAGCACAGAAGTTGCAACGCACCAACGTGACGTGCTTGTTAGCCTCCTCGATGATCTTCAGTCCGAATTGGAGGCAATGCGTCAGCTGAAACGGCATGGCAGGCTTCTTCGACATTTCGAGCCATCGACGATTATGAACGGCACCGGTGCGCAACCCGTGTTGCACGAAACCGCGGGAAAACAACCCTTCTTAGTTTATGGATGGCACCGAAGCATAGTTTATGGATATCCGTAAGGGTTTTCGCCAAATCCGTAAACTTATGAGGCCAGGGTAAAGGGGTTTGAAAAGCCAGAGCCTTTATAGCTATTTGGATGAAAAATTAGTGTGATGTAGGTGGTTATATTGCAGCAACAAAAGTGCAAATTTGGTGAAAAGTTTTGAAGTTATAGAAGTTCCAGGTGGCTCCTATTTGGACATCTGTGTGAGTAGGAGTAGGCTCTACACATGTTGGTGGGGCAATCAATTTTTAAGCTTCCAACAAACAACTTTGTTATGGAATTTGCTAACAAGTGAAAATTACAAATATATTTTTAAAATACAAACTTCTAACTCTAAGCACTGTGTGAGGGATTTGAACCCCAGTCACAAAGATCATGCCCATTGCAACACAAATACCAATAGAAGTCAATGATGTTACTATATTAATGATACAAAAAAGACAAAACAAGGGTATATACTGAAAAATGCGTTCACATATACATCCTTCAACCTTGCATCCAAACTCTAAACCTTGAGCCCAATGTTCAAGCATTCATTCCAACCTTGGCCTGGTTTCCATCATTTCATTCTGTAATAGTTTGCTGAAAAAAAAAAGTTTCTTTTATTTAGAGGTTCTAAGCAAACATTTGTATGACAATATTCATATGCCTTGCTAATTGATTTCACAACTTGGACTTCATAAAACTAAAAGTGGAAATTATTCATTAATCTTTCACGTTTCCAATGTCCTAAACAATGGCAAGTTCAACAAGTTTTATGAATTTAAAAGGACAAATCACCAACTAACTATTTGTGGCAAGTTGATGCGATAACTTAATCAATGGATTTTCATCTCTAGGTACTAGGGGGGACATTTAGTGTAATGTTTGGATCTATGTGCATCAAATGACCATTTTTAAGAAGGTATCAGATAATTGTCAAACCTATTTTTAATCACCCTATTATTATCTAATTTTCTGATATATACATATTAAAGCCACCTTATATTAATTATAATCCATCATTTCATATTATTACATATTTTATATTATAATTAAATTGATTATTTAAATAAAATGTACCATATTTTTAAACTAATTAACTTATAATTTTTACCCAACAACCAATATATTGCACCTGATATTTTTAGTCATGTATTTTTTACTTTTTTTTACTAGTGTCCCCCTCGAGCTCTAAGTTTTGCCATGGTTTTAGAGGCTTAATTTTTCATGGTCAACTTGAAAAGATAATTTTATAAATCTAAAGTATCTTCTAAAAGTGGCTTTAAAACCCATTTACTATCAATAGTAACTTGTTTGGATGTACAATAATGTCGTTTAATCAATGTTAAATGGTTTGCAAAAGAGAATTCACAATCTAGTTGGAACTAGTAGTGTGGGTAAAAAATCCCAAAAACATTCATCAAATCATGATTTGGAAACGTGCACTCCAATTCAAGGACCAACACATCGCACATAATTGAGCTTTGACACTTTTGATAGTTTGATCAAAACCTTCTCAAGTAATTGCAAAATGCATAATAGTTATGGAATCAACATAATGGACCATGCAAAATTGTCCAATGATATGAAAAGCCAAATCTTTTATGCCACCATTTAGGTCAATGACCCAATTTTGAGTAATCTTACAAGATGTGTTTACAACAACATTTATAAACTTAGTCCAGAATTTTCAAGCTAGGATGAAGTGGTGGAATCATTGTACATTTTGTACATATTAGTTTGGCAAATTTCATCAAGGCATTGATAGATTCCAGCATAGGCAAAACACATGGCAAGCCCAAGATTTTGCCAACATCACACAAATTCACCAAATTAGCCTTGGATGCCTCCATAATGCCATTGTCAACTACCATTATAGCAATTAAGGTCTTATAATCTTTCCCAAACTTTTTGAAAGGTGCTAGCATGTTGATCCACCTTGTCTTAACATTCCAAAGAACTTTCAATCCCTCTATTTCCATAATTTCAACAAGTTTTGTGAACCCAAGGTGGTGTTTTGGGGAGCCAAAGAAAATACTTGTAATGTGATCGAAGGAAATCCTCCAATTTGGACACCATCAACATGGAAGACAAACTTTACATTGTAAGGTTTGTTCAATATGCCATACAATGAATTCTAATGACATAAGGTGTTTATTAGGTTTTCATTAAGACAATTACTCCAAATCTGACCCCTTGAAACATGTACATGCCATCAACTCCTAAACACACAACCCATTTAACAATTTCCTCATTGGTCAAACCACCATACATAATGAGAGTAGCTAAGATCACACATTTTATATTAGCAGTAATCCCACCTTCAACCAAATGTTCAAATGTGAACAAAATAGGGACATGTCTCCAACTTGCCACCACATAACAATGGACTAAAATCAACTTTGATTATCAATTAAAGCGATTTCATTAACAAAGATAGATAGAAAAATTAAAGCCAAAACAACCATTTTAATGGCAATCAGTACCACATGGTTTAAATATTCAAAATCTCCCATCCAACACAATGACTCTAGTGCTTGGATGGGTGAGTAAGCACCTTAAGGAATGCAAATAAAAATTGCATATGTTCATATTCAATCATGGGCCAATTTCAAAAGCAAGTGGAAAACAAGAACAAATTGGATTTTTTTTTTCCTTTCCACCACAACCTCTTTAACTACCTACTGCCAAATAATATCCTTGCATTTTTGCACATACAACTTTTCATTAATCATGTGTTGAATAATTTTTTTAAAATACAAATCCCCCACTACTACACACACAAATGCAATTATGGCCTTCCTTCGACCAACATGTTTCCAAAAATATTCCAACTTGAAGACCATAAGCTTCTAGTGTCTTTCCATGACATTGCAAACTTTGCATTTTACATGCATTACCTTTCCATTAACACCCACAACAATTTTTGCCCAAGGACGTTATGTAGGCCATCAATCTTGGAATCATCAATTCAATTCATAGATTTTTTTCCTTTTCTTGCTTTAGTTAAGTTTTCATTTGCTTGGGTTATATCAATAATAACATCAAGCTTAGTACTAGTACTTGCAACATTAGATGGATCAATAAGAACATGATCTAAAAAGAAGAACTTATGCTTGAATTTTTTTTTAAATCATGGTGGTGCCATGATTGATTTAGGTTTATAATAACAAATTCAATAACTCATACTTCAATCCCAAAAAGAAAAATTCAAGTTCAAACTTGAATTCCAAAATTAAAAGCTTATAAACTCAAACCTTCATTCGAAAAAAAACCCATTTGACTCATAGCTTCATTTCAAAAACAAAAGGTCAACATATATATAAACCTTAACTTCAAAAGCAAAGACTTAAATTTAGACTCAAAAGTTCATTTCAAATGCAAAAGTTCCTAGACTTAAACCTTAATTCCACAAACAAAAGTTCATAAACTTATAGCTTTATTCCAAAACAAAATATCACAAACTTAAAGCTTCATTCTAGAAACCAAAGGTTAAACCTCAAAATATATTGAAACCTTAATTCCAAAAACAAAAGTTCAAGCTTCAACATATATTGGAACCTTAATTTCAAAAGCAAAGGCTTAGAATTAAACAAGTTTCATTCCAGATGCAAAAGTTGATAAACTCATACCTTCATTTTGAAAACAAAAGATCAAAGACTTAGAACTTCATTCCAAAAATTGAAGCTCAAGTCTCAACATATTATACTAAAACCCTAATTTTAGAAACAAAAGTTCAAGCTTCAACATATACTAAAACCTTAATTCCAAAAGCAAAGGTTTAAATTTAAACAAGTTTCATTCCAAAATCTAGATGTAAAAGTTCATAAAAGTTCTTACCTTCATTCCATAACAAAAGTTCACAAACTCAAAGTTTCATTCTAGAAACAAAAGTTCAAGCCCCAACACATATTGAAACCTTATTTCCGAATGCAAAAGTTCATAAACTTAAAACCTCATTCCAAAAACAAAAGTTCACATAGCTTAAGTTTTTTTAGTTTGAACTTTGAACTCTAAAAAATCTAGATTTTAATTGTCAAAGACCATGCAACTCACCTAATTCATGGAGTCTAACAAATCAATGTTATATTGCATAATCCATATTATAATGTGCATCGAACTTACACTTTGGCAAGTTTGGAACAAACTTGAAAATCTAGACAATAATGTTGCAACTTGTATTAACGTGTTACATCCATACTCCATCATGATTCACCAAATCACCAACAAAATCTGAATAACCAATTTCCAAGGGTTGAATCCAACTGTTGGCAATTACATCGACTTGGATAGTGGAAAGGACCAAGGCCTTGAGCATTAAACCTTAACCTTAAGAATGATCGGCAAGTCTTGAAAGGATTAAGGCTTGCAAGTTGCAACCTTCCTACAAGTTGCTTGAACATTAAACCCTATTGTTCATATTTGTAGGAAATTCAAGCTTCAAGGGGAAAAGGTTTAAACATTTGCACCTTGTAAATTGTACAAATGTTTCATGAGGTTACGTCATTGTAGGTGAATGAACTTCTGTTCTTGTAAATAACTTTGGTGATTGAAATTGCATAAAAAAACAATTGGCAATGGCGTGCTCAAGCATGTAAGGAGCTTTGACAAATCAAAAGAGAAGATCATTGACATTAAAAGCAACTCCTTTCATAGCATAGTCATGGATGTGGTGAAGGTAGTGGCAAAAATGAAAGAATGAGAAGGTGCATCCTTCCCAAGCAAGGTCGAAAATGGCAAACCTATACCCTAGGGAGGAGCCATCTAACACATTCATATCAAAAGCGAGGGCCATATGATGGTGACATGTGTTCATTTTTAATGGGTTCTCTTGTGAGTCAAGTGAAGCCAAAAGGAGATATTTGACAAAGTTTTTTTTTTTTCAAGCTTAAAAATACCAACTCCTTTGAAAGGTAAGCATTTGACTAAAATTCATGAATAAAAGAAACAATGTTGGTAGTACTTGTAGTGTTGTGTTATATTGGGCACACAATCAAAAATATAGATTGAGGTTTGGGTTAGTGTTGTGCATGTAGTAAATGGTTTGGGACTTACATTTTGCATAAATGTAAATCCCATAGTGAAATTTATTTTGACTTTGTGTAAGTGTAAATGTAGAACACAAAATGTGTAAATGCAAAACTATGTGAATCTATTTTATGCCATGTAAAATGAGGTTTTTACTTTGGGAGGGGGTATTTAAATTTTCTAGTAATAGGTCAACCAAATGGCCCATTACAAAAAAAAAATCATGAAAAGATGCACGCACAACTAATTAATATGGATTTGAAAGAAGGCATGGTCATTAAGGGTATTTAATAAAGTTATCTATAAAGTAAGGAAAACATTAACATTCAAGAGGGGGTGACTCTAAAAAAACCATCAATTTTTATGGTAAACTAAGTTTCACCTTGTCTCTCTTTTTGCTTAACACCTTCACTAATATTGTTACATTTATTTTCACTACTACTACATATACAACTACTATGATTACTTTCAAACCTTGTGCATTAAGTGCTAAGTTTCAACATTCCATGCCCATTTTTAATAAAATTTCCTTATTTTATAGATACCACTAAAAAAGAGGTTGGGGATCAAAGGAGGCCTAGTTGCTTTACAAATAGTTCTAATATATATACTTAAATTTACACACCCCAAAAAAATTACGTGGGGATGTGTAAATGTATTCAAAACAAATATTTGACATTAGACTCATGAAAATGTAAAAGTTTGGACATGTAAGTGTATGAGATTTACATGTTGTATACATAACTATTAACATTTACATGCACAACATTGGTTTGGGTGTCCTTGTGAGGTTTGGGATATAATTCATTAGTCCTTTTATATGTTGATTTAGTATAAGTTGGATGGTTATAATTTTAATGCATAATTTAACAAGACTTTTATCTTAGATTTTATGTCACTTAACTTGTTTAAAAGGGAAATGGTAATTGCAAAGGTTTGTAGTTTGTTTTAAACAACCTATACAAATTTTAGTAATATGACACACATTTCCTTAATGTTTATGAATATTTTGCTACATGAAAGTACCAATTTGATCCATGCTAACATTATAAAAGTATGAATTTCATTTTCCATTCTCTAATTATATTTAGGTAGAACCATTGCATGCCTTCATGCATTTAGTTAATTGTCAAACCTTTGACTTACATTTGACATTAATTAATTTTAAGAAGGCCAACTAAAAAAAAAGGTAAAAAAAAAAAGAATGAATAGATTCTTGAAATTCTACATAATCAAATTTAATTCAAAACACAGTAACTTTGAAAATGGTGAACTTAGAGACAAAAAATTTTTTGTTGAAATTCTGAAATATTTAGATTGGGGTTGCTACACCCTTTCTTTCAAAAGAAAAAAAATCTTTTAACAAGATTTGTTGAACACGATTCATAGGTATTGTGTATATCAAGGTAGGGAATATATTGTGGTTACTTTTTTATTCAAATTCTTGTTGTGTAAATGTAAAACAAATACACTCACAGCATCTCCACCCCACAAATTGTAAATTGCAATTATAATTTTTTATTATTAATGTTTAATATTTAATGTACTTACCCATAAACGTCCAAAAGTTCACTTTGAATAATAAGAAACCATTTAAGTTTCTACATTTAAACAGATCATTATCATTGACCAAAATCATAGTAGGATTTTTTTCAAAGTTGTCCTTTGCGATCTTGATATTTTCATCATATTTAGTGTACAACTAAAAAACAATTCACTATCCTATTACAAATTATAATATTGAGGGATGTTTATTGATGTGCGGTGGAGATATTCTTACATGATTTTACATGACATAAGAAAGTTCTTTACAAAGATAATAAAACCTAAGAACAAAATTTTGGGTTTTAGTAAAATTGAAGAGGATAGTCAAAATGCAAGATGGTATTATGTCAAAAGGAAATAAAAGTGGAGAAAACTCAAATTTCATTTTAAATTCATGATGATTTGTGCTTCCTTTTATTTATTGTGTTCACATAGTGGGCAACCTAGGTTATGATATACCTAAGGGTTATTTAGAGAAGTTATATAATACTTATGGGGTTAACTAGGGATTTCTTAAATTAAAAGATATATAAAGATTATTTAAAATGCTACCTAGGGCTACTTAACATTGATTCATAGTGCAAAAGTTATATAGGGCTTATATAGGAGTTTACCTAAGGATTAGGTAAGGAGTTAAATATTGTATACCTATGGGGTTAACTAGGGATTTCTTAGACCTTAGGGATAGTTGAGGGATTATTTAAGAAGTTCCTTAAAATGAATTCATAATGCAAAAAGGGGCTATATAAGAAGGGGCTAACTACTTAAGGGCTACCTAATAATGATATATGGACCTACCAGCTAGGACTAATTCATATTTGCATATGTAAACTTTATGTAGCCTTTAGGTATCCTTAATTGAAATAAATCTTTAAGTGGTCCTTATGTAACATGTTAAATAGTTCCTATGTAATCCCTATGTAAGTTTTTGATAGCATTTATTTTATATTATAGTCTCGAAATGTGCCAAGGTAGTTCTTAACATAAATAATCCCCTTAATAGTTCCATAGGTAGATCATAGGTAACCCCTAGGTAGGTCTTGATTGTACAACCCTAGCCTTACCCAATTTAGAAATTTGTTGAAGCTTGTAACAAAAAGAACATGTAAAAGAAATTCACTCATAAGGTACATTGGCCAAACTAGCCAATCATAGTACATTTAAAACATAGAGGAACTTTGTGATCTGGGTAAACTTCTATTGCCTTTGGGGTCCAAAAATGTGTTATAGAAGAGGTTTGGGTGCACCTAATGTGCTTTAGATTGTTGGATTTGGACTAAAGATGTAAAAGATCTGGCCTCTAGAAGTTCTTGGTCTCATTGTCTAAAAAAAAGTCACCAAACATTTTTTCTATTTATGTTCACGCAATGGAAACCTATTAACAAACATCTTTGCATCAACACATGTCACAAATCCACCCTATCGCCAAATAATCTCATGTTCAAACTAATCATGTTCATTGAAAAAATTAAACACCTTTATTCAAGGGTTGAAATTAAAACCTTAAAACAAGGCAAAACAATGATTAGTTATCAAACCCTAAAGGTTTATTTGAACCCTAAATTAACTACCATCTCCCATGTGGCACCAACACAGAAACCTGCTACCCCCTCCCCTTTTGTCTCCTTTTAACTTTCAAGTTAGAAACCTATGATTGCATTGTTCATCACCTTTTCAATCTTTCCTCCCATGTTCATCTCCTTTATACACACAACCCCCGAGCTTTCTTCCCCTATCCATCTCCTCTTTATACATGGGTCAAGTTTTCCTCGACTTGATTCTCACTCCCCCTTCTTTCACCTCTTTGCACATAGGTGGAATTCCCCCTAATTTGATTATCGGTCCCCCTTCCATCTCCTTTCTATGCATGGGTTGGGTTTTTCTTAACTCAACTCCCGTTCACCTTTTTGTGATGTAAGGTGCATGGTTTCTAGTGTGAAGCTTTAATGCACACGCAAATGTCTTGCAAGTATGGCAAGGCCCAATTTTAAATATTGAAAGGAGTTCAAACCTCACTTGAACTTATTGCTCAAGTTTTTCTAAAAGCAACATGAAATTGTTTTTCAATTTTGATGGTGTGTTTTTTGATAAGTAGTTCAATAGTGGATGATCTTGGTTTTTGTTTGCTGCAAGTTTGGTTTTTCCCATTTCATTTGTTGCAGCTTGATGCATTGTTTGAAGTAGGTTGTTTTGCATTTTCCAAATTGGTGGCAACTGAACTTCAACTTGCCCTTCATTGATTTCAATTGAAGTGTTACTCTTCATTAGTTGAAAATGTCTACTCTATTATAGTGTACTTCTATTTGGGTTGAAAACATCATAGATGCAATGGAGATGATACATTTTTATAATGGGGATTGTTGTGATGATTTGGATTCTACATAATGCTAGTGTCTAGTTTTTAAGTAAGTTGTTCCACCCTTTAATTATTCCACCCCCATAGTTCAGTTGTCCATTTGTGGTTGTTACAGGGATGTTGCAAATTTCCTTCTAATTTGCATTCCAAAGCTTGTTGTTGAACTTGTTTATGCACCTATGTTATTTCATTAAGATTCACACCTATGTATCCAAGAGGGTGAAATTGTAATGAAATCTATTTCTTGCCTTTCTAACTATTGAAGATGACCAAGGTACAATGAAATTGGCTTGTTGTTGTTTTACAAGTTTTCTTTTAGCCATTTTTTCAGCTACAATCAACATTATAAATGTTTTTCTTACTTCCTTTCTTGTCTTGTTTTTTTTCTACTTTCTTGGATCTTTTTTTCTACTTCATTATCCATTGCCTTTTGTCGCATAATCCTCAAATACTTTTTTGATGTTACAACATGGCTTTGAGAATAATCAATTAATGGTTCTCTTCCATTGGTCCTTCTTGCGACAAATGTGGCAATGACAACAAACCGTGACACCCTTGTGTTTATGCCACTTGAGTTGAACATTCAAAATTTCTGAGCTATGCAATTTTATCCAATGAAAATTATGCCAAATTTTCAACCATGTTCTTTGACTTTATTACAGATGCATGGTTAATGACTGTAGGAATTTTAGGCATGTTATAGGTTGATTTTCAGATAGACTAGCAATTGGAAATTGTGTTCTTGAACCTATGTTGATGAATTATTTTGTAGTTGTATGTTCTATCTAATCTTGTTCACCATCCTCCTACTCTGATTTTTTTTCTTCCCTAGCTTGATTTTGCAATGTGTATAAAATATTTGGGCTAGTTTTTGAATCCAGAGACCTAGGGTTAAATGGCCAAAACCATGTACCTTTAAACCCTGACATGATATTTTTTCTTGTAAATGTTAGGTTTAGTGTTTTGTTTACCCATCTTGCTAATGCTATCTTATTTGATTTTGTGTAATTCCTCCTAACCATTGTTATGTATATATATATATTTTTAATAGCAATATTGAAAGGTTTGAAACAAGTCACATTTAAGGGCTTAAATACATGAGATGTATGCAAAGGTATAATAATCATATCCAACCCAAACTTTTGAGCTTGTTCAATTGCTTCAAGGGTAATATGGGATCCATGCCCATCCAAAATGAACCGATGCCTATTTGTTATGGATATTCCACTTGGTATAGACCTTTTGAAAAACAAAAACAAAAATTCTTTGAAAAGGAAAGTAGTCATCCATGCCTTTGATTACATAGCCATACAAGTCCCTAGTTTACAAAGTTGTATGTAGTCATCACATATCCTCTCCTCTCTAAATATGTAGAACCTTAGCAGTGTTATTCATGTTGCAATGGCCACATAGTTAATAATCAAATCTCTGTAGATTTTGGGATAATGTTGTACACTTGGTGTGAACCTTGTTTTGCAAGATCTTTTGTTCCTAATTGTCTTCCTACTTGGATGCATGTTTCATTAAAATTATAAATATGGTTTGCAACATATTGTGTTGTTGTAAAGGGACTATAAGTTCTGGTAGAAGCTTTGGCAATATTGAATTGTTAGCCTTTGTGTTCGGCCAATATCTAATCCTTTAGCTTGACAAATTTTAAGCTCAAGATGTCTCCTCTTGAACCAATACCACCAAGAGCTCCTTGGTACCTTTCTTCGAAAAGGTGTTGGCCTTGTTTGAGTCAGTTTTGCCACTTTCATTTTTTACTATTGTAGGTTAATTGATAGCCCAACTTCCTGCATAAACAAAACCCAAGCAACCATAGCTTGATTTTTTTCTATTATTAACATACTTGCTAGTCTAGGTTTCCTAGATTTTGTTTTCCCATACAAATGATCAGACAATGAAGTAAAAGGTATGTTCTAATGCCTACTTACTATCCTCAATGAATTTTTCCCATTTTCAATTATATCCATGGCCTCCTCCAATGTTTCATTGGTCCATTTGCTTCTAGTGATTAGAGGACTACATTTATTAATTCTCCTTTATTTTCTTATTGGTTCATGTCTACAAGATGGTGGGACAACAAACTACAATTTCTTGGAGTTGGATAAAATTTGCCTTTTTAATGACTACCTAGATTATATCTACAAATTATGGAACTTAACACCTAACGGTAACATAAAAACTTCTTGAACTTTTGGTTGTAAAGTTGATCTATTGTAAAATTTATTAACTTCGTCCTTCTACATCCATGTCTAAATCTTGAATTCCTATCTATTCATTAATAACACTAAGATCTGATCCTTGATGTTCAAGTTGTTGTAGATCTTCAATAGTTACTCTACTATTTAGATTCTATTGATCTACCTTTAGTTTTTGTAACTCCTCTTTAGCTACTCTAAGATGCCCTCCTTGCTTTGGTTGACATGCTAAAAAATTTATTTATGATTTAGAACTTTCTACAATACCTACATTATTTTCCCTTTGTTGGTCCTGCCCATATGCTCTCAAAATGTTGATGAAAGATTTCAAACTATCTCTCTCACAATTTGGAAGCTCTAACATGCTAAAATAAAATTTCTTGTGAATTTGAAAAATAGGATTGTGATCCAAACCTTGCACCATAACCTTGTGAATTTGGCAAATTAATTTTGGTGGGAATGAAGGTGTGCTTGAATTTGGCGGGAAAATGGAAGTCCTTCCCTAATTAATATGTAATTGCTATTCTTGCATTAAATTCTTGTAAACCCTAATCCTTGTTTATGGTTAATTGGGTGTTATTTAACATGACCTTTGCACCCCCATCACCATGGTGATACTCATTTTAGAGTGCACTCCAATTGCTTATGTCCAAACACTCATTCTCACCCCAAACTTGGGGCTATTGTCAAATTGGACCATTTTTTCTCATGACCAAACATTAAAAGTACCCTTCATGTTCCCCCCTTGCATAATGATTTTTTTTTAACAAACATGCCCACCTAAACCCTTAATACCAAATACTAAAATTTTGATGGCTGGTTGCTACTATGAAAAATCTAGAACAAGTTTTTTCTAAACCAAGCATTTGGTAATGGGTTAAAAAGACAACGCCCATAAGCAATTTTTTGTTCTAACATAGGTTAGTTCCTGCACTACATGGGTGCTCAGTGACTGACCTCTGTTTGGTGATGGGCCAGATAAAATGGACAGCAACAGATTCCATCCGCATACAATATGGCCACAAAACAACACCCTAATCAAACAACATCACCAGTAATCAACTAAAACTAAGGGTTGCAAGGGATCAACTCACTCCAACATTATTCTCTTGAACACAACTGGTCTCTTCAAGGCCAAGCCCGTTGCAAACAGACACCGACACCCCAACCTCACAAAAAGGAACATGACCAAGGCCCACCACATAACACAGACCCACACAGAACAATGCTTTTGATTTAGTACTCTCGCCTGTTTGGACACAATAATTTCACAAACATTCACACAGAATCCCTCTTAACAACTGTACCAAAGAGTGCAACAAGGTGAAGCAGTGCATGGGATTCCCAAATCCTGTCCCAGCGCAGAACCTCAGAATAATTCCAACCCCGGAGCTCCCAATTACATGGGTACTCTCACACTCCCAGCAACACGGCGATCGTTCATTGAACTAGAATAACCAGACATCCATACCCAATAGAACTTGGCCACAGAGACCGCTCACAATGCCTCTTGAGCCTGTAATCATCTCCCTGGTCCAACCCAGACCTTTAAACCTCGAGTCCTGCATTTCCTATCTAGAAGCACCATGTGCATTTCCCATGCGCAGCGGATCTCCAGTACTTCTAATTAAGGATCCACAAGATGAGGCATTTCTCCTCCCCTCAAAACAATGTAGACAGTCATTCTCACACAAACATAATCGTTTTCTTCCGCTCAGCCAACAAAATCATGGTACTTAAATTTTTTTTTTTCACACCATCTGCAGTTCTTCCATATACTGCTGACGTCCTTGTAGTGCGCTTGTGAAACCAATTGCATTGCACCCATTTTCACCAACAATTGAGGAACGCACGTCCAAAATTCCAATGCCAAGCACCGAAGAATTCAATAACCCTGCTCCCTGCATAAACAACGGCAAAGAAAACCACAGCAAAGGAAGGAAGAAACAAAAACATCTCAGATCATCATAATCTGTAATGTCCATCCATAGCCGGCCTATTCCCTCAATTTTGAATGATGCCAGCCAAGCACAAAGTTGCGCTGCAAAAGTGGACATTCTACAAACTGCCTCAGCCCTAATTCCAAGTCACAAGCCTATTTTGACATATTAAAATCAATATACCTGGCCAACATGGTTTTTTTTTTCTTTGGTTACTTTCCAGTTTCCATTTCTTCCTCTTTTGTGTAATTGAACTAAATTTTTTGCCAAGTTTACATCATTTTTTAAGCACCCAGAAGATAGGCAAACTCAAATACATTTTATTCATATACCCAATTTCCCTGTTTCCACATTCATATTTGCAACAGTTTTGAGCATTTTTAGAACACAACCCAAAACCCTAATAATCCAAAACCCTAATTTCTGACTTTTTTTTCTTCTCTGAATGCTTTGTTGTTGTTGTTGTTGTGGGCGAGATTGCGTCGCATCTCTCTGCATGCTTCGCTCTCCTTCCTCGGTTCTCTGGAGATCAGCTCCTCTGCTTGCTGTAAGTCCTCGTCCCCTCTCTTCTTTTCCCCTTCCTTCCCTCTCTCCAACTATGTATTGAAAGCGGTAGACGTTGTTGGGTTGCAGAAAGTGATATATTGAATCGGAGACTGTGATTGTCTTTGTGTTGTTGTTGGTGTTCTTCTTATTTTTTGCAGGCTCTAATTTATGGACAGAAGAGAAAATGGCCCAATTTTCTTCTTTTTAATTGCATGCTATTTTACAGGCTTGTTCAATTGCATGTGAAAAATGGAACGGAGTAGAAACACCCATTTTCTCGTTCTCTTTTTAATCCTGAACTTTAAGTTTAGGAGACAAATTGGAATGCTCTGTGGAGAAGAAGAGCTGAGGTTGTTAGCTGCCTGTTGATCAGGTGCAAATGTGGGTACAATTGTGTGCAGATTTGTGGTTTATTGGAGTAGGTGAAAAACATTTTTTTCAAATAGAGTCCTTTCATAATCAATTCTTTTCATTTCTCTGTAATGTTGTTTGATGCTAATGGGATTGATTTTGGGAATGCCTATTGTCATAGAAGCTTCATTTTGCATCAATTTAGAAGTCTCATTTTCTGAATATCCAGTAAGCATGCTGGAAGTGTGCATTGTGGAAGAATATTCATGCCAAGAAAAATGGAACACAGAGCTCATAGTGTCTTTCCATAGTTGCAGAGGGCGAATGCCATGATGAGTGCACGAGCTTGCAAGTGGGTTCCTACTTTTGTTCCCATCCATCCCACTGATCATCATGCTGTCGCTCCTCATCCCCCTTGTGAGGCTCATCAGCATTATGTGCATCACAATTTCTTCCTTCCTTCCTTTTTACTTGCTCTGTGCCAAAACTCTAAAGCCTCTTTTGTTGTGCAAACTGGATTCATAGGAATGTATGGTCTCCTGCTTTTGATTGATATAACAAACCCACAAGCAAGCATGAAGCTATATTGATATTGTTGAAAATGGGGTTTTTCTATAAGTCAGGATGTCCCCTACCCATTGGAAACCTTGACTCTAGTTCAGGGCACTTCTGTTGCTTGAAAGCAGGCAAAAAAAAATTGTTCCATAGTCAACAACTGTAGCATTCATATCATGATGTTGCAAGGCTTGGGTAATTGGGGGATGGTGCAGCATTGATTCGGATAATATCATACAATATTCTTGCTCAGGCTTATGTAAAGAGTTCATTATTTCCTCATTCTCCATCATCGTGCCTCAGGTACACCAGTTGTGCTCAAAGCTGCTATAATGAAACTCTTTCCAACTAAAACTCTCAATTGAATAGACTACTGACAACTTCAGTTTAATTTCTTTAAACCTGTGAAAGGCTTCAGTGGAGGCTTAAACCTCATTTTCAAGTTTCTTTTTCACTTTGCAGGAGTCTGAGCTCATACTTGTAAACCTGAAAGCTTTCCAACTCCTGTTCTGCTGTGTGTATACATAACATGATTGTAGATTCTGACCAAAAGACCAAACTCTCCCAATTTTGATGTAGACTGTTTGCTGTGGCAGATGGAAGGCAAGGTCAGAGGCTATATTAGAGCGGTTGCTTTCATTTGATGCTGACTTTCTTTGTCTTCAGGTTATTCCCTCCCTGTTCAATATGTGCACTTCTTTCCAGAATGATACTTTGTAAATGTTTTACTTGAAAAGAGCTTGTTGGAGCTTGTAGTCAATGCAGAATGCGGGTTGGTGTTGCAGGAGTTGGATGAATTTGAAAGCTTTTATAAATGCAAATTGGACAAGCATGGCTACAGTAGTGTTTATGTTCAACGGAGTGGTAGAAAGCGTGACGGCTGTGGTATTTTCTTCAGGCGGGCACGGTACATGCCTTTTATGCTTTCTGTAAGCCTCAAACTGGAAGGGATTGAGTTCTGGCCAACCCCAGCTAGTGACTAAGTTTCAGCCTCAAAAGGAAACTGTTGTGTTGTATGAGTACACAGGGTTCAGCTGGTTGAAGAACAAGCTATTGACTACAATGATCTAGTGCCACCATCTCCAATAGAAGGTGACAAGACTGTGCCAAGTCCAAGTGCTGATCTTCTCAAGGACTCAAATTCCAGGAATCCAGGAAGCACTTATGTTGATTTACCTCCAAAAGGTGATATTCTTGTGAATATCAATCACTCAACAGTCCTGTTGAGAGGTGTGATCAGATCTTGATGTACCTGTGTCTCACTCTGCGGCAAAGTGTGTTGCCTTCCCCTCTTAACCAAAAGCAGCAGATGGATGACATGCTTCTTAAATGACTGTTGGAATTATTTTTTTAATCTGCCAATAACTCTGGTGCCTGCAGGGCCAGAAGGGAGAGGAGATCCAAGTGATCCTCGTGTGCGGCTCAAACGTGACTGTGTTGCACTCCTTGCTGCTTTCCGTCTCATAGATGCACCTACAAGAATCTTCATCCTTGGCAACACGCAATTATATTGGTATGTGATTCTCCCTGCGAAAAACTCTTTCTTCTCTTTATATGTATATTTCTCTCTCAATGTTTTTTGCCATAAAATGGTTGAGATTGAGATGTTCACAGCTTACTGGTCCAGTGTTAAGATGAGGATCTGCATGTGCATTGCACTTCAATGAATTCAAGAGATGAAGATGGGAGTTTGTTTTGTTTCATTGAGTGTATAGGGATCCAGAATGGCCTGATGTGAAGTTGGCCCAAGCATGCTATCTTTTATCATGGCTTGTCAAGTTCAAGGAGAGTATACAGAGCAAGTCAGACTCTCCCCCTCTCTTGGTGATCACTGGAGATTATAATTCACTACCAGGGGATCAGGTACCAAGATACCACTTACCAGCATTGCAATTGGACTGTAAATTCCTGAGTGTGCTCTTTGACAATCCACATATATGATACTTGATTCTCCTATAGTGGCTATTGGGTGTGTATTGCTAACAATCCTTTTATCAGGTCTACAATTATCTCACTTCAGGCCTTGAAGAAAATGACACTAGTCAGCAGCATACAAGAGAAAGGCGGAGAGATGATTTTGAAGACAAGCTCTTAAATGTAATGCCAGGTCCTGTTCAATTCCAAGATAGTTCAGTTAAGCATGATCCAAGGATGACACTGCTTCGGGCACCACTTCCTTTAGTTAGTCTATATGGACTTGTGCAAGGTGTACATCCTAACACAAATGTGACACCTGGTTTTACTGGCCCAATAGACTACATTTTCTTCTACCCATCAGATTGCTTGCAACCCAGAAGCCTGTTGGCACTGCCCCTTCCAGGGGCACCTGACATTCAAGGGGGGCTTCCTAACCATACTCATCCAAGTGACCACCTGCCCATTGGAGCTGATCTTGCAGT
>Ga0209208_10005742_pt1 | contig 17211 bp, 10 predicted proteins | sample S1TSphfallax_3_FD_187694 | JGI IMG/M metagenome (GOLD analysis project Ga0209208, IMG submission 187694) | Host-associated microbial communities from peat moss isolated from Minnesota, USA - S1T2_Fd - Sphagnum fallax MG (SPAdes) (version 2) | ecosystem: Host-associated > Plants > Peat moss >... | reverse complement strand
AACACCCCACTCATTATTTGCAAGAAACCCAAGTAAATTTCAATCATTTTCTACTTTGTTCATAGTTGAGTTTGATTTTTATAGTAGAGGAATGCAATATGTCTCCTGATGTACATACTATCAAGATAGATGCTTTAGTTGATGGACACTTCCATGTTAACCAATCAAGTTTAAGGGGTGGTCACTATACTAATTATCATGGGTTGAATATTGGTTTAATGGGCCTTCAATTGGTTTGATAAGTACTAAATACTTGATGAACATGCTTTAACTTTTTATCATGTAGGTTGGGGTTTTATACGAGTATTCATTACTTGCAATTGAGCCTCGAGTACTTGTGTTCAATCCATAATTACTTGTTTTCAAGCCTTAAATACTTGGGTTCAATCCATAATTACTTGTTCTCAATCCTTAAATATTGCCCGTTCAACTTCCATTTTGTATCTTGTAACTTGATTACTTGTACTTGGTGGTCATTGTGGCCCTAGTTACTTGTTTTACAACTCTTAATATTTTTTTAGTGTATGCTTTACTTGTCATGTGCAAGTTGACTATTCACATTTCATGCTTAGTACTTGTCAAGATGCCAATGGTACTTGGGCTAAATCCTTTGTTGCTTTATTGTCAAGTATTTTTTATTTCACATGTAGCTTTAATAAGACTTCCCTTAAACATGAATGATTAACAATTGTAGGTTTCACATGGATTAGGAAAAAATCCAATATTTTTTTATTCCACATTAAAACCAAATTTTATATTTGCTTCATTTTTTTGCTTGATCAATTCAGCTTCCTAATTGTACTTCTTGATATTAATTAGTTTATTAGTTTGTTTTCAATGCAAATTTGATGTTAAACAAGTGTTGTGATTTCGTAGTGTAAATGATGCCAAATCTGTGTCAATTCTTATATGTAGCCTGAACTTTTCATGAAACCATCTTTCAACTAAGTTGTTTCCCTCTTTAGCCCAATTCAATAAACTTTTTGATTATGCTCCTTGAGTTTGTGTGGGTTTTAAAAAATGAAAATGATGTTGAATAAGTGTAATGTTTGTGCACTACAAATGATGTACAAAATTTGTCTCAATTCTAATAGTTGCTTCAACCTGATTAGATTAACTTTAGTTTGTTTTTATTGCATATGATGTTGAACAAGCCAAGTGTTTTTGCAATATAGATGAGATGCACCAAGTTATGTTTCAAATCCACTAACCTTTCATCGCAAATAAAATTTCAACTTTGCTTCCTTCTTCAACTTAATTTAATCAGCTTCTAACTTCATATTTGTTTGTCTTCAATGCAAATGATGTCAAACAAACTAAGTGTTTTGCTAATGCAGAATTGATATGCATCAATTAGTTGTGTCTGGAATCTAATAGCATTTGACTACACATATAATTCCTCACATTTTCAGTTTTGCTTCTCTCTTCAGCTTGATTAACTTTTAAATATGAAAATGGCATATATCTTTGATTTGTTTTCAATTCTAATGATGTTGAACAATTTTGTGGTTTTGCAATGTAGATCATGCATACATCAAATTTTTTTCTATTCTAGTAGCTTCTAATTGCACATGTGTATAATGGTAAATATTTTTAGCTTTGCTTCCCTCTTCAACCTAATTAAATCAACTTCAAACTCTACACCTTGAGTAGTATATGTTGTTTTGTTTATTTTCAATGTAAATGATGCCAAATAAGTTAAGTGTTTTTGCTATAGAAATTTGATACATGCATCCAATCATGTTTAAAATGTAACAAAACCTTCACATTTTTAGTTTTGATTCTCTTTTCAACTTGATTAACTTCCTAATTATATGCAAGATGATTTGTATGTTGTTTGATTTGTTTTCAATGTAAATGATGTTGAACAAATTAATTGTTTTTGCAATGTAGATTTGATATGCATTAATTAGTTGTGTTTGGAATCCAATAGCCTTTGACTTCACATAAAATTCATTTCATATTCAACTTTGTTTCCTTTTTCAACCTAATTAAATCAACTTTGAGCTCTACACCTCAAGTAATAAATGTTTTTTTGTTTGGTTTTTATGCAAAGGATGTTAAACAAGCTTAGTGTTTTTTGCAATGTAGATTTGATATGCATTAATTAGTTGTGTATAGAATCTAGTGGCCTTTTACTACACATAAAATTCCTTTCATTTTCAACTTTCTTTCCTTTTTCAACTTGATTAAATTAGCTTCTTACCTTACACCTTGAGTAATATATGTTGTTTTGTTTGTCTTCAATGCAAATGATGCCAAATAAGCTAGTGTTTTTGTAATGCAGATTTGATATGCATCAATTGGTTGTGTTTGGAATCTAGTAGCATTTGACTACACATAAAATTCCTCACATTTTTAGCTTTGCTTCTTTAGCTTGATTAGTTTCCTAATTATATAAAAAATGATATATATGTTGTTTGATTTGTTTTCAATGCAAATGACGTTAAACAATTATTGTGATTTTACAATGTAGACAATGCATGCATCAAATTTGTCTCTATTCTAGTAGCTTCCAATTGTACATGTGTATAATGGTACCTATTTTCAACTTTGTTTCCCTTTTCAGCCTGATAAAATTAACGTCTAACTCTACACCTTGAGTAGTATATGTTGTTTTGTTTATTTTAAATGCAAATGATGCCAAACAAGTTGTGTTTTTGAAATGGAAATTTGATACATGCATCAAGTTGTGTTTGGAACCCAATAAAACCTTCACATTTTTAGCTTTGCTACTCTTTTCAACTTGATTAGCTTCCTAATTATATAATAGATGATTTATATGTTGTTTTGTTTGTTTTTAATGTAAATGATGTTGAATAAACATTGCATGGTTTTGTAATGTAAATGATGCCAAGTGTTTTTTAATTACAACAGCCTTTAATTGCACATAGAAAGTAATCTTTTAGCTTTGCTTCCCTTTTCAATATGATTAAATTAAGTTTCTGATTTTGAGACCTCGATTCCTTGATGTAATTAAGTTGTTTGATATGTTTTCAATGCAAATGATATTATTTACAAGCTAAATGTTTATGGAATGCAAATTGTATGAAATTTGTCTCAATTCTAATGCCTTTTAATTCCACATACTTATGTAATCAGTCATCAGGCAGTGGGAAGGCATATGAAATGTTACACTATAAACAATGGATTCACTCAAGAAGCTCACAATTTGCGTTAGACCTATAGCATATTGTACTCCAATTAACATCAGCAACATACCGAATTAATATGTTAGCAAGTTTTTATTAATTAAATCCCTAGCACCGAACTCAAAACTAAGAAAATATATGGAGGCCTTGTAGGCTGACCATAATAATCATACCGTTTTTTCAATGAACAAAATTGAAAGGTTGTTGTGCAACCAATGCATGTTACCAAGTCGCAAATTCAATGAACATAATCAAGCAACATGGTTTCAAGGAATTCTGTATGGTCTCAAAATTGATTATGTCTAAACCAAGTTTAATTTGATTTTTGTTGTTAGGGGCGACCAATTATTGCAATATTGCAAAATCCTACATTAAATTTTGTAATATGGCTATAATTGTGCAAATCAACAATCCTCAAGATTATTAGGTTTCCCACTAATTCACCTTGTCCACTTCCCATAGATCCTTGTTCCCCTTTTTGTCTATGGAAATGATTGGCTTCAAACAACTAAATAGGTAATCTTAACTTAAATCAAAACTCTAAAAGTAATTCAATTGTTTCACAAAATTAATGGTTCTGAAAATGCCATGTCAACCTACAAATACACATTAAACACACATGTTAATATTTATATAGGTACATATTTGACTATAAATCAGACAACACACAAATTCAATTTCATTTAACATTTCACACACACCTAAGAAAGAAAAAAATGCAAATTTCATTCCCTCATACACATGTGTGCTTTTGGCCAAGCTCATTTTGCACCACATTACCCTATTTCATTATTGATTACATATGCACAACAACAAAAAACATGTAGAACATGCATGGTATTGTTTAACTAAAAGACTTTTGCACATTTTGCACAAAATTAATTTGAATGGATGGGTGAGTGATGATTACATACCTCTATTGTCAATGAAGACATTGAACACTTGTGAAGATCGAATAAAAATTACTCTTTTCATAGTTGGCTCAATAGTCCTACGTTAAGGTTTTTTGCCCCAAATTCCATTGTTGTTGAGGCCAAAGACTTTACTATTGGATCATTTTTAGAACCAAATATGATTTCATTCCAACTTTTGTTTCTTTGACCCAAGCCCTACAAGTCTTCCAAGGATTGAAGGTTTAATTCTTATGACCCATGGGATTTCATTAGTTACAGGTTTGGTTGTTATAACATGTAGGTTCTCATTGGTTACTAAAGCTTCAGAGTTACAAACATTGACTAGAGAAGTATTTTACTGCAGATTAATCAAAACCATTGCAATTAGCTCAATGATGGTAGTAGAATCATTGCCTATAGTTATAATAGGTATTGTTGTTGTAATGTCTACATTTGCTACCACACAAACATGTGTTGGTGGTGTAGAAGAAGCATAAAGGGAAATGTTTGGAAGGGCATGATCTATATCATTTGTAATAAAATAATCACCCACATCAAAATTTCTAGGGCTATCTTCTTTACCAGATAACACATGGACTTTTTCCATGTTGTTTGAGTCCATAGAGACAGTAATGTTTAGTGACTAGTTGGAAATAACCAATGGAGATGGGTGTTCAAGTAAATCATGAACTTTCCCCTTTTCATTTGCCACACTCACAAGTCCAATGCCACTAGATGACCTTGAGGATAGGTCTAAAATTCCAAGAGCAATAAAAGTTGTCCATTGCATAACCACCATGGATTCACATGCATCAATATTTGTGACTTGCCCCTAAAACTTATTCATTGAAGTCAAATTTCAAAACTACAAGTAATTAACAAATTAAATTATTCACATAATTAAAGGTAAACATTAGAAGAAATGTTGTCCATTCTGACGATATTTTTGCAATTAGTATGCAACTAATGTCCAAACCAATTGATTTTATGACTAGTAGTGTGTTAGTCTTATGTGTCCATGTGGTTGCAACTTGTTGTAGTTGCATATGCAACTACAAGAAGGGTTGAACCAAATTCTAGTTGTAGATGCAACTACAACTTATAACTAATATTTTTCATTGAAAATGTAAATGAAAAGTGAACAATGTCATCCAATTTTGATTGCATTCATTGATGGATGATAACGTAGTTGTTTTTGCAACTACAAATGAAAGGTTTTTCAATTGCAATAATATATTCTACCACATGAACAAAGAAACATAGACCACATATGGCAAACTTTGTTATTTCAATTGGACTATTATTCCTTCAATGTACCCATCCATGGGTCTTCCATAATATAAAATCTAATAACTAATAGTTTGCTAGAAAAGGATATTATAACCTAGTTGGTAAACTAAGCTAGTTAAACTTAATAGGTTAGATTAAACTAGGTAGACTTATGTACATTGGTAGTTTAAGCTAACTTGCATACTTAATTGATTGGCCTAAGTTATCTATAGGTAATAGTAGGCTAGTTTATTAGGTGTAGCTAATAGGCTAGGATATGAAGGTTAGACCTAATTAGGTTAGGTAAGCTAGGTAGGTAGTTGGTAGGCTAGGTCATTAATTAATTGGTTAATTAAGTAGTAAGTTAAGTAGGATAAGTAGTAGGTAGGTTTATTAGTTTCACTACTAGAAAACATGATACTTTTTTATTAGCAAATCTAGTAAAACACCCAATTTGAATAGGCGTAAAAAAAACCACTCCATCATTTTGGACAAGTTAATTTCAACATGTCGATTGTGATTGGGGTGGTTTTTTTTTACTAGACCATTTGATTAGTCATTTTGATTGGTAATTTTGATTAGTCAAATTTTTACCCGAATAAAAAACTTTGTGGTAGGTAGGTAGGTAGGTCATAAAAAGGCAGGCATACAAGTAGGTGGGTCATAAAAAGGCATGTAGGTAGGTAGGTAGGTTGTAAAAAAACAGATAGGTAGTTGGTAGCCTACCTTACCTTACCCTATCCTATTTGACCTATCTTAACCTAACTTAGTACATCCTACTAAGCCAACCATGCCTACCTTAACCCCTTAAGCATGTACTAACGCACTCCAAAACTCCTTAATAGATTCAAATGTGAGCCCAAAGTGAACACAACAAAAGAATGAGGAGTTGGGGTATGTTCCCTAGTTCGCAGCACTTTGAGGGTAGAAGGGCATGCTAGAGCTCCAGGATAAGGACTAAGAATAGTGACAAATAAGTCAATTATTCACATGGACCTACACAAACTAAACAATAAGTTGGTTAGTGCATAGTTCGAACATTTTTGGTGCACAAATGAGCCATGGGTAAACATAGACTCATAAGACTCACCACGTGGCTTGGACTTGGGGGAAGCCACCACCTTCCCCCTCATAGTATTCTCCCAAGTTGGAGTCCCGAATTTCCCTAAATTAGGACCTCCGTAACTTTGGAGGCCCATAATTTTATGTGTAGACCTCCGATTAAGGTGAGGTTTAAAGCAAAGTTATAGCCCTTGTCGAGATCTTTTCAATGGTATGTGACACATTACCTGAATGGAAATAAATATGGGATATTGTTTACTTTTATTGGTCGAGAGTCAAATTGGCAATTTGATTACCGGCCTTTTTTTTTACAATAACATTTGTTTTAAGTGGCCAAATGGGTCATACGAGCCCATTTTGGACATCCATGTTCCAAAAGCTTTCCAATGGTATAAGGAACTCTTCAATCCAATGAATTGTGACCCTTGTAATTGCCCTCTAAAAATTCGGACTCCAACTCCCACTTGGGAATCTGGGGTTCATTCCCTCACACTTCTTAAATTCTTGTGAGCATAAAATGTGACTCCCGAATTTCACTCTTGGCCCACACCTTTGCAAGCCCTTGCTTTGGTCACAAGCCCAATGTTAAGGTTGCGACATGTACATAGTAATGTTAAATTAAAAACCTTTGACCTCCCCAATGATAAACCAAGTTTTTAACCAATGGACACACTATCAAAAGGTGTTCAACTTTTGTTAAATTTTTTTATTCCACATGTTTATTTTGACATTTCACTATAAGATTATGACGTATGAAGGTAGGAAGGTAGGAAGGTAGGTTGTAGGAATAGGTGGGTGGGTGCGTAAGTAGGTAAATAGATAAATAAGTGGGTGGGTAGGTAGTATGTAGGTAGGTAGGTAGGTGGGTGGGTGGGTGGGTATGTAGGTACATAACACATGTATGTAAGTAGGTTTGTGGGAAGGTAGGTAGGTAGTACATCTAGGTAGGTGGGTGGGTAGGTAGGTAGGTAAATTGTAAAATTGCAAGTGAAAGGTAGGAAATAGGCATGTGATAAGCATAAGATGTCCCATTGGACTAAAGAATAGTAGTCATTTTGACTAATGATGTCAATTTTTTATGTTCAATTTGATTAAATGTTTCATTTGACTAAAACCCACTGGCCATTTTTATTAAAGTTGTATAACTTGACTAGATGTATTGGCCAAATAAGTCACCTTAATCAAGTTGATTCGTCAAAAAATACATGTTTTTGGGCCTTTACTCAAAATGGACATGTCCATTAGTAAAATAAGATGAGTTAATCAACTTAAACCATTTGAAAACCATGTTTTGTAGTAGTGTTTATTATGTGAATATGTGATCATGTTTTCATATTAATTAATTAATTAATTAGGTTAGGTACTTAATCAATTAATTAATTAGGTTAAGAGTATGTAATAAGTAAGATAAATATTAATAGGTAGTAGGTAGGTAGGTTATAAGTTAAGTAAGAGGTATTTTATTTTGTGGATATGTCATAGTGTTTTTGTATTAATTGATTAATTAATTAACTATGTTAAAAATTTAATTTATGAAATGTAGGCTAGGATATTAATTTATTAAATAAGCTACATAATAAATAATAAGTATGTAGCCTAGGTAGTATGTGATAAGTAAAATAGGTAGTAATAAGTAATAGGCAGGTTAGATTGTAAATATTTTATTATGTGCAATACTACAATTCATGGTCCTTTAAAAGGTTGAAATTCACTAATTTATCATTTTGATTAATGGACATGTACATTGTGACTAAGGGCCAAGGGCTTGAATGACACATGTATTTGTTGACTGATCAACTTGACTATAGTGGTTCATTTTATTAAATACACATAATCAAGTTGTACATCCTTAATCAAAACGGCCAATGGTCTTTGGTCAAATTGAACATTTAGTCAAAATGGCCAATGATCATTAATAAAAATGACCAATGTTCTTTAATTAAATTGAATATCTAGTCAAAATGGCCAATGATCTTTAGTAGAAATGACTAATGTTATTTAGTTAAATTGAACATCTAGTCAAAATGGCCAATGATCTTTTGTAAAAATGACCAATGCTTTTTAGTCAAGTTGAACATTTAGTCAAAGTGGCCAATGATCTTTAATAAAAATGACCAATGTTCTTTAATCAAGTTGAAGATTTAGTCAAAATGGCCAATGATCTTTGGTCAAATATGACATGGTCTACTACCCTATGAATCTACCTCTTACCTATTCATCCACCTATTTACTTAGTTAGTTATTTATCTACCTATTACCCGCCCACCCACCTACCTTTTATTTACCTACTTATCTACCTATTATTTTTCACCTACTTACCTACATACCTATATTTTTCACTTTCATACAACCTACTTACTTACCTACCCACCTACCAACATATTATTTGCTTCCCTATCCACCCACTTACCTACCTAATTTTAACTATTAAGTGTAACCATTAGGTTTAGCCATTATGTTTAATCATTAAATTTAACTATTATAGCTATCCAAATTTTAACCAAATTTTAGTCATTAAGTTTATTTTAAATTTAGCCATTAAGTTTAGTCATTATGCTTAGCCATTAAATTTTGCACTAGGTTTAGCCTAAGTTGAACCATAAAATTTTGCCAATAGGTATAGCCTTAAATTAAACCACTAAGTATAACCACTATTTATAACTTAGGTTTATCCAATATGTTTAACCACTAAAGTTACCCACTAAATTTAATTTAAGTTTAGCCATTATGTTTAACCAATAAATTTTGCCTAAGTTTAGACATTATGTTTAGCCAAGGTTTAGTCATTAGATTTTACCACAAGGTTTAGCCTAAGTTTAGCCATGAAATATGTTTAGCCATTAAGTTTATTGACTAAATTTAGTCACTATGTTTAACCATTACATTTAATCACTAAATTTAATCAAGGTTAACCATTATGTTTAACCATTAATTTAAATCATTAAGTTTAGGCATTAGGATTAACTATTAGTTTAAGTCGCTGAATTTAACCATTAGGATTAGCCATTATTTTAAGTTGACGAGTTTAGCCACTAAATTTAACACTAGGTTTAGCCATTAGTTTAAGTCACTAAGTTTAGCCACTTGGTTTAACCATTAATTTAAGTCGCCAAGTTTAGCCACTAGGTTTAGCCATTAGTTTAAGTTGTTGAATTTAGCCACTAGGTTTAGCCATTAGTTTAAATCATTGAATCTAGCCACTAGGTTTAGTTATTAGTTTAAGTTGTTGAATTTAGTCACTAGGTTTAGGCCATTAGTTTAAGTTGTTGAATTTAGTCACTAGGTTTAGGCCATTAGTTTAAATCATTGAATTTAGCCACTAGGTTTAGCCATTAGTTTAAATCATTGAATACCATTAATTGTCACATAAGTTTAGCCATTAATTTAAATCATTGAGTTTAGCCATTAATTTAAATCATTGAATTTAGCCACTAGGTTTAGCCATTAGTTTAAATCATTGAATACCATTAATTGTCACATAAGTTTAGCCATTAATTTAAATCATTGAGTTTAGCCATTAATTATCACCTAGGTTTAACCATTAATTTAAATCATTGAATTTAGCCATTAATTGTCACCTAGGTTTAGCCATTAATTTAAATCATTGAGTTTAGCCACTAATTGTCACTTAGGTTTAACCATTATGTTTAATGATATGAAATAAACATGTGAAATAAAAAACTTCATAAAAGTTGAACACCTTTGATGGTGTAGTCCATTGGTAAACACTTGGTTTATCACTGTGAAGGTTTGGGGTTCAATTCCTTATATTTATAACGTATGTACATGTTTAGAAAACTAAGATAGGTAGGTTAGACTAAAGTAATTCGGTGAAGTTAGGTTAGGTTGAGTAGGCTAACACCTCCCTACCAAGGTGTCTTTTCTCAACCTACCTAAACCTATTTACTACCTACCTACATAATCCAAAAAATGATTTTAATTTAGGTATAATTGACCCAATCAAATGGTCCACTATCTACTAGTCAAATAATCAGTCATTTCATCAGTCACTTTGCTAATCAAAATCACAAGGTCCAATTTGACTACCTAGTCACAAAGGACATGGCCAAAACAACTTGTCCAAATTGACAAGGTGGTTTTTTTTATGCCTATCACTTTTGAGTATTTTTTTAATTAGAAAATCTAATAAAAAAAACCCATGAATTGTAATAATGGTGGATATATCATGTTTTGATAATAATAATAATAATTAATGAAGTAGGTTAAGTAAATAATTTATCAAATGTAGGTTAGGTAATAGATAGTAGGTATGTAGCCAAGGTAATATGTAGTAAGTAAGATAGGTTGTAAATAGTTAATGAAAACAATAAATATTATATTGTGTGGATATATGATATTGTTTTTGTATGGGACAAAGGATGTGATAGTGTTGTAATGTTATAGTGTTTCCCTTTCATTAGAATTGTCCCATATCTTTTGTTTACAACTTCAAACCTGTAAAGTATTAAGTAGGTGAAAGAATGGACTAGATTCATGGTATCACTATAAACATAATGCATGTGCCATTTGGGATGAGCAAATCAAAAGGCCAACAAAATAAATAGGATCCTACCTACTTATTTAGCCTATGTTAGCTAGTCTATTCTACCCTAGCCTAGCCTAGAATAGGTTGTTTATTATAGTTTAGCTTAGGATAGATTATAATGAATTAATTAAAATAATTAATTATTGTAATTATAATATTTAATTTGATATAACTATAATATATCTTTTTTGAACAAATGGAAAATTGCCACATGTTTTATGGCCATTGGTTCTTGAAATTACCACATGGCTAAATCCTAACCACCCATCAATGGCACATTTGGTAGCATGCAACTATCCCAAATGTAGTTGCAAATGCAATTGCGAATTGGGGTTCCATGTCATACTAAGGATCATCCATGGCAATGGATGAAAAATTATGGCCTAGTCGTAAGGTTTGCGATTACGCTTTCAACAAGTCATGGCCATGTCATGTTTTTTGCAACTAACTGTCTTATGGTACTTGTCCAAGGCAAGTAGGCTATTTTTAGTCACATGTGTCCATTACAAGTATAAATGAGTCGCAAATTTAATCGTTGATTTTCAATTTTCTTCTAGTGAATTGAAATTATACTTGTCCATCCTGGCCTATAAACCAAATGTGCTACTTGGATGAGAATTCAACCACTAAACAAAATACAAACCCTATTTATAAGGTACTAAATAAATAGTAGAAAACATGCTTGTCCTACTTGTACCCTTACCATTATACTTGGAAGATATACAACCACCACTTGAACTATTAGTTGTCCTACTTGTAAGACAATAAGATTAGTAGCAAGACCAATAGACAAATCACTTGTCATACTTGTGCATTTACCATTCTACTTCAAGTATGTAGAACCAATATTTAAACTACTAGGTGTCCTACTTGTAAAACAATAGGACCAATAAACAAAAAGATTCTCCTACTTGTATAATTACTATTCTACTTTGAGGATCTATACACACTACTTGAACAACTAGTTGTCCTACTTGTAAGTTATTAGTACAATATTATTCAACTTTCAAAACAATGTTTTCACTTAAAGATCACTTGTATTGGGCAAAGTTTAAACTTCCAAGGTAGCTTATTAAAAAATGATTTAACTAGATACAACTATAGAGCAAAAGAACATCCCTTTACCTACTTGTTCACCAAGGTTACTTCCAAGTTCATTCAAGCATTATTAGATAACATAAGTTTAACACCAAGACAATCCAATACTTATATTAACTAAATGAATTTAATTACATGATATTGGTACTATGTCATATATAAATATCAACCAATCTTAATTCACAAAATTTCAATTGACAAAAGATATTGTGGAACAACTTACCATCTATGGAATCTTTTGGTTGTAGATCTAGTTTAGCAGCCATGGGAGTGGGCAACTTCTCCAACTTGGGCTTTTTGAACATTCTAATTTGCTTACATCTAGCACTTGTGATCTAGTCTTTGGACAATACTTTCCCACACTTGGGACTAGCACAAACCTCAACCTCCTTTTCAAGTATATACCCATGCAAAATGGGTGGCGAAAACATCCACAAGATGAGATAAAAATGTTGTTGCAAGCATAAAACAACCCACATATTAGACATGCTACTAAAGAGAAATCCCTTTAACACCTTTCAATAATGGTGGTAGCATTTTCAATTGGAAGGGGGATGGTGTTTACCCCATCCCCATGGGCCATGAGGTGAATTTATTGCACTAAACCATGAACACTTGGCTACTTGTTACTTTGTGTGTTAGGACCTCAAGGTCCACTTTGGACTTTTGGAATTCTTCATAAGCTTCTAAAAGCTCTTATTCTCTATCTTTTACACTAAAAGCACACATTAAAACTATAAACTCCTGAAATTCTATCTATTTCTAAAACCCTTGAAAATCTTCAACTAATCTAAAAACTAAAAGCTTTACATCATCAATAGTGGTCTTACACAAACCTAAGTCTATGGTTGAATTAATTTCAATTTTTTCATCTAGATATCTTGCTCCAAGGAGTGCTTCTTTTGTTGTAAAAAAAATAAGTTCTTTTTGGCCTTTTGAAGTGAAGTATGCATGTCCTCCAAATTGTTAGTCAAGGCTTGTACATTGCATTCAAGGATTTCTGTCTCTTCTCCCAAGCTTGCCATCTTGGGGTTAAGTCCCCCTTCGTCTCTACGGGCCTTTAACAACAACAACACAAGGGCTACTTGATATGGGAGGAAAATAGTGGCAACAGTCTTTCCACCAATTATGAAAGTTAAATCCTCATCATCCTTATTGCTGTAATTATTGCAGGTTGTAAAATCTAGCAACAAACTATTAGATTTTGAAACTTGCAAGTTACAATTGTTGTTAGGGCCAATAGTGGGGTGCATAGCCTTTTTAATTTGAAACTGTGTGAATCATATGCATACTTGGTCCAATTCACTTTGTGCGCCTTGTGTTGGACCAACCAATGTCATAGGAAGATTGTTGAATATTGCCCATAGGCAAACATAAATTATTTCATATAATTTCTACAATGCACCACAATTTGCAAGCTTCAAATGTTCATTTGGCTTTAGCTTCCAACCATTCTGAGCTATTTTCCCAAACACCTCCAATTCTACATGAGTAATAAGGTCAAAATCTAGATCTTTCTGCAAATTAACACCAATATTATTCAACTTCAAATTCTTGTGGAATTCATCCAAAGGTCTGACTTTTCTTCTCTAATTTCATTTTATGTTTCTTGTTCACAATTTTTACAACTTCCACATTTGAGTTCAAACTTGTTATAATGTCCCCTAGGTTTCACTATTGCCTTGAGAAGCCATGATTAAAAACCCTAGAAAACTATAAAATGCACAATGGCACAAAATTGGATAATAAGGTATTTCAATGTTGGTGTGACCCTAAACCACAACAAAAGCTTCAATTGGCCTAATTTTTAAGGCTATGAAGGTTAATTGAAGGTGCAATGTGTAGATTGACCTAAGTTTCTCATACTTTCAATGCAATCCAAAAAACTTAAATAAGATAATTTTTTTGACAAGAGATGAAATGAAGAACCAAAAACATGAAAGTGACATCAAAACAAAGTTGTGTGTTAAAGGGGTAAGGTGAGTATGTGATTTAGGATGAACAAGGTAGTTAGGATAGGGATTAATCAAGGAACTTTGTTAGTTTGAATTTTGAATTCTTGTTGCTTTGGATCATAATGATGTGACTTGGGATGGTACTACAGGAGGGAATTCTAGAGAATAAGAGAAAGATGAGACAAGGGGAGTTGGAGTTCTTTTTGGAGTTCTTTTTTTATGGAAGAGAAAAATAGGAAAAGTTGGAAGTACTTGCAATAAAAAACCATTGACTTTATTTTGATATAGCACAAATTTCAAATGTTGTTTTGGGATTATTTTTTCAACAAAACATGGGATTACACTATAATTTGGATACATGTTTTCAATAATACATACAAGCATAAAATTTTACAATGAATTCAATGTTCATCTTCTATGTGGATTTCCTGTAATGTTAAATTATGATGAAATGAATTGTAATTTTGTTTTTGGAATTTTTTATAATGTATTCTGAAGTGCAGATTTTGATTATATGCAATAACCATGAATCTGATGTTGGAATGAATGGTAGTGTTAAGTTTGTTGAGACTGAAGACAAAAATAATGAATATAGGCATGTGAAATGCAAATTTGTTGTTATAGTAGTGTGAAATATTTTACAACAATTTTAATTTCACTTCTACCATTTGGCAACCATCTTATGGGGAACTTTTTTTCTATTATTTCTTTCAATAATGGGAAGGTTTTCTACAAATTTTGTTGTATCCTGCAGATGAAAGTGTCTAGATGAGTAGTGTTCTTTTTTTTTAATTCAAAATTTTAAGGGGTATGTTAGAAAGTATCATAGTTCTATGCGGTTGACGCCATAAGGACTACAGAACGATCTACATACTCTAAAGACAAAGAATTGTGAAACAAGATGAATTGGACGGTGACCCTTAATTTACAACGACAATTAGACTTGGAGACAAATCAGCAAATTATTGAAAGACAGATAGAAAAGAATTTTGAAAATGGAAAGGAATATGAAGGGCTTACAAAAACCCCATTTCAGAATCCGATGTTGGATAGATGAATTTTGAAAACATAAGAAAGGCTTATGGGGCATAGGTTGTTTCTACCACAAGAAATGGTACAGCAGGACATATGGATTGGGGGTCTTCAGAAAAGGCACAATTCTAGATGACAATCTCCATAGAGAGTTATAATTAGTTACTCATTCAAATGAATGGATGTAGTATATTTCTCAGTCGCAATTTGTGGTTCAAAGTCATAGAGATCAAGACGTAACAAAGACTTCTGTAATAACTTATCAACCACAAGAAATCTCATGTCTAGAGTTAGTGACTAATCGAAGGAAGGATGTTATAGGAGGTATACAACCAAGGTTTGTGCATCAATACTACTCCTATTGATGCATAGAAATCTCAAGAAGTAATGAATTCACAAGGGAAACTGATCATAGTAGAAGAGATTTTTTTAAACATTGGTAAGTAGATGCTAAAAACAAATTATACTTTGAACTTAGGGCAATTGCTTAAACTAACTTGTGAGCTAAAGAGATATCTTTAGCAAAAGTTGAAACTAGAGAAAACTCAAAATGTAAGTAAAGCAACCATAGATAAACAAGTTGGTTCTTTAGTACCATAAGTAGGGATAGTTGATGTAATAATAGATAATCATATGGCAGTTATCCAAGTATAGATTGGGGAGAATGCAATAGAAGATGTGTTGTTGGATGGAGGTTTTAGAGTTAACATTATCACAAAATAGTTGAGATTGAAGTTGGGGCTTCCAAAGCCTAAACCTGCACCAAATAATCTAATGATGGTAGATCAAACAACCATAAAACTAGTGGGGTTGATCAAAGATTTGAAGATATATGTTCATGGCATTCCTTACATAATTATGTTTACTATACTTCATAATAGTGTGGTAGATTCGAATTATTCCATGTTGTTGGGGAGACCATGGTTGAGGGATGCTAAAGTGGCACATGACTAGGGAAGTAACATTGTTACCATACAAGGGAATGGGATAGTCTAAACAATTAAAGTTACCAACATTTGGGAAGTGAAGTAAAAAGACCAAAGGTGTTACTATGTTATAATTATTAGAATGGCATCACATATGAAGAAGAAAATATCATCTTTGTTACAGAGCCAAAATTGTTTTCCATAGGAATAATTAGTTTACCTAAGACAATTCAATCTATGAAAACCACAAATGTGGGGATCATGGATACAAATGTGAAAATGAGTATTTCAGAACAAGGATTTGAAGTATAGAACACAAAGAAGAAGATACTTGGAACATACATGAGCCAAAATAACTTTCGAGGATAAGGTGTATCCAAAGACATGCTACAAACATCAACCAAGGAATGTTGTAATGGATGAAACTCTAGCAAACATCAAAGCACAAGGATAGCAAATAGTTAGATGGACATTAATTGAAGATCAACAATTAATGAAGCTTAATCTAGGGACTAATGCAAAACCATAAATGGTGAAAATTAATGCACAACTGGAAACATGTAGGGTGTTGGAAGTGGAGTACCTGTTGAAGGAATTCAAAGATGTTTCTACATGGGCATACAAAGATCTAAAAGAGATTCCACCAAAGTTAGCACAACACAAAATTGAGTTGGACACACTAGTAGAAATCCCAGGATTTACGACTGGTGTTTACAACTAGTTTTTAGTCGCAGGCGACATTTTACAACTATTTTGCTGTTAGTCGCATAAAACAAGTCGCAAGCGACAAATAGTCACAAAAACCAATTACATCAGCATGACGTCATCAAATGGTGGATGGAGCCTAAATGTAGTATATACGGTTTCATCCGATGGTATCCAGATCGTGTGGGTAAGGAGTGGCCATGTTTTTTCCGCTTAACTAATGGGTTGTTGCCACATGGCATGATTTCTAGTATTTGGGAAACCAGATTGTGATCTTGAATTTTCTAAATCAAATGGCCAAGAAATGGCCACGTCTTTTTTGTCTGGCTAATCGAAATGTGCCACATGTCTCAATATGAGCATTTTGAGCTGTTGAATCGCCATGTGTCACATGGTCCCACTATTAGGGTTAGGGTTAGGGCTAGGGTCCCACTCTTAGGGTTAGGGCTAGGGCTAGGGTCCCACTATTAGGGTTAGGGTTAGGGCTAGGGTCCCACTCTTAGGGTTAGGGCTAGGGCTAGGGTCCCACTATTAGGGTTAGGGTTAGGGTTTAGGGTTTAGGGTTCATTTGCT
>Ga0209208_10005741_pt1 | contig 17218 bp, 11 predicted proteins | sample S1TSphfallax_3_FD_187694 | JGI IMG/M metagenome (GOLD analysis project Ga0209208, IMG submission 187694) | Host-associated microbial communities from peat moss isolated from Minnesota, USA - S1T2_Fd - Sphagnum fallax MG (SPAdes) (version 2) | ecosystem: Host-associated > Plants > Peat moss >... | reverse complement strand
AAGACCCCACCCCACCCCACCCCATCCCATCCCACCCTACCCCATCGTCCTTTTCTTTAGGGTTTTTGTTTTTGGCGTCGTTTGTAACTTCCAAAGAAAGAAACCCCTTTTAGTAGTGTAAAGGATGCAATCAGTTAGTTAGTTGATTAGTCAGTCAGTCAGTCAGTCAGCCAGTTGATTAGTTACTCAGTCAGTGGTCAGTTAGTTAGTTGATTAGGTAGGTAGTGATGCTCTTCTCTTTGAATCAGTTAGTTGAGGTAGTTGATTAGTTAGCTAGTTAGTGACCCTCTTTCTTTTGAGTGTCAGCTAGTTATCTAGTGTTGCTCTTCCCTTGAGTTTAGTTAGTTAGTTAGTTAGTTGATTAGTTAATTAGTTAACTAGTTAGTGATGCTCTCTTCTCTTGAGTGTCAGTTGATTAGTCAGTCAGTGACGTTCTTGTCTTGAGTTGTCAGTCAGTCAGTCAGTCAGTCAGTCAGTTGATTAGTTAGTTGGTTGGTTAGTTAGTGACGTTCTTTTCTTGAGTGTCTGCCAGTCAGTTAGTTAGTCAGTCAGTTGATTAGTTAGTTAATTAGTGATGTTCTTCTTCTCTTGAGTGTTTTGCCCGAGCGGCAGCAAAACGCAGGCTCCACAGCGTTCTGTGTACGTGCGGCGTCTCGTCGGACCTTCTTCGTCGCAGAGCGCGCGACTGCCCGCCCGCACGCTCGCAAGGTACTGTTTCTCTTCTATTTCTCTTGTGGCTTTGAGCACGACAATAAATAAGATGTAGTCACTGCTTTGGTTTGAGGAAAACAGTCAACTCCAATCGGAAGAGATCAGGGAAGTAGTAGCAGCAGCAGCAGCAGACTACAAGTAGTAGTATATGCGATTGGCGTTTTTTTGGGCTTTCTTGTGTTTTTGTTCTTTTTTCGCTCCCCTGCAATTTCTCTTCTCCCTTGTCAGCTCTCTGCATTTGTAAATGTTTACGTGAACAGATACAATGATGCTCTTTTATGCTTGAGGTTTGTCGTCAGAGAGTGTCTGGAAGAAGAGACGACAATAACAGGAAGGAACAAGGGCCTAGCATTTTGCTTCCTGTCGCATCGTTTCTTCTTCCATAGTAAGTTTTGGATATAGTCAGTATCTCTTTCTTTTTCTTTTTTTTGGTTTCTCGTTCTTTAGCTGGTGTTCTTGAAAGGGACGATTTGCTGTAAATAGTAGGGATGCTGCCTCGTTATGAAGCCATTTCTTCTTAATATGGTCTTCCTTGCTCATCAGGACAAATTGTATTAGCTTTGTTCTTCAGCTGTTTTTTATCGAGGCGCAGTTGAGAACGCGGGTTTGCAATTTCCTTACCCGTTATATTAGAGAATTGATCTATAAAATTCTAGATCGGTGGATTATTATCTTTCTTGAATTACGGACCTTGTCGCTTTCCGGCTTCGTGAAAGTCCGGTCGTGAATTTCATGAAGAAGCGTCTTCAGCTCAGAAACAGAAGCTTTTTCCGTTCAAAATTCTTATTATCGTGATAAAGGTCTCATTGTACAGGAAGCGAGGAGGGTAGAAAAAATGGCGCCTAACTTACCGGCAAGCGTTAATGGAGGCACTATTGCAACGGAGTCGCAAGTGGAGCCTCTGCCGGAGACGACAACTCTTCCTCCAACAAGATCTGTACCTGCCATCGCTCACCCGACCCCTGAAGATGCGTTTGGGATTGCTGCCAACATCAAGTACCACGCTCAATACACTCCACATTTCTCACCATTCAAGTTTGACCCAGAACAGGCCTTCTATTCTACAGCTGAGAGTGTCCGAGATGCTCTGATCCAGGTACCCGTGTAGAGCCTTTGTAGTTTTCTCTTTGAAACTTATCACCAATTTTCCAGAAGACCCATTTTCTGAAGCCCCATTTTTCCTTCTTCTGTGAGGATTTCTCTTTTCTGGTTCTTATAGAATTGTTCCAGTTTCTCACTCCAGCACACACAGACTGATGTGAATGTTCTTATCCAATTCTGACATTATAATATATTGGTTTGGGAAACCTATCCAAATAGCACTATACTGAACAAGTACCCATTTTTCTTGAGAAATGTTCATTTTGTTTTCTATGCTGACCTAGTGCCCCTTTTTTCTCCATTTCCTGTGTTTGCCTTCTGTGCATTTGAATCAGTTAACAATGGTGCAAAAGGTCTGGCCCACAGGTTGTAATCATTATTATTTGCAGTTCATCAAGACCATCTGGACAACACTGTTTGAACACAGAGTTTTGTGAAAGAGTGCACCATGCTAACATTGTACTCCTTGGCAATGGCAGAGATGGAATGATACATATGCTCACTTCCACAAGATTGACCCAAAGCAAACCTACTACATCTCCATGGAGTACTTGCAAGGTCGGGCACTCACCAATGCCATTGGAAATCTCAACCTGACTGATGCTTATGCTGGTGCCCTTTCAAAACTTGGACATGACCTTGAAATTATAGTGGAGCAGGTATAGGTTTTTCATCATGTACAACTCTTTTCCATGGTGAGCTTTTATTTGTGTAAGACTTCACTTGCAAGCTTGATGCAGGGTATTCTGCATTCAAGAGTCATGAATTCTAGATACATGCCATGCATCCAGAATCCAACTCACTTTCTTGCTACTAAACTCAAGTAGTTGCTCTCTCCTGTTTGGTTACCCTTTTGACCCTCCATCTCCTTTCTTTCCACTTGCTCTCCAGTTATTCTCACGTCATGTGGCTGCCATGTGTTGGCAGAATTATAAAGCAGTTCTAGATGATAGTACCTCATCATCTATTTCTTTCTCCTTGCTTGATTTGTATCAGATTACTGTGTAACAGGAGCGGGATGCAGCATTAGGCAATGGAGGGCTGGGTCGGCTGGCTTCCTGCTTCCTGGACTCTATGGCAACACTCAACTTACCTGCATGGGGTTATGGCTTGCGATACAAGTATGGCCTCTTTGCACAACGCATAACCAAGAAGGGCCAGGAGGAATATGCTGAAGACTGGCTGGAGGTTTGTCATTTTGATTCGTATAACTGGTATACATAACTATAGGTGTGGTGTAATCTAGAGTGTCCTCTTGAGAGTTGCAATTATAATGAAATTATGGCTATCAGTTCCATTTTCAGTTTATGTCTTCCCTGCACCCTTCTTCATACTCCTGGGTGCCGTGTTTAAAGGTAGCATCTAACAGACTGTCTTCCTTGTGTGCTGTTTCTTGATTTCATAGCTTTGTGTGAATCCAATACTTTATTTTGTTACATTGGAGGATGAGGTTGGTCCTTTTACAATCGTGCTCATGGAACACTGTGCTACTTGTCAGCCTTATGCGATGCTTCTCTCTTAAGCTATTGTGTGGCTTGAAAAATTTGCAGAAGTTTAGCCCTTGGGAGATTGTGCGACATGACATTGTTTATCCAATTCGATTCTTTGGCAAAGTTCAAGCTGAATCAGATGGCTCGTGAGTAAATCCTCTGCATCGTATCCTGAGCATGCTTATTGTCATGAGTTTGCCTTGGTTGGTCCTGTAACTGTCATGCATGTCTGTGAACTAATCCTGAGGTAGTGATGCTCACCTATCAGGCGCAAATGGGTGGGAGGAGAGGTTATGCAGGCTCTGGCCTATGATGTCCCAATCCCTGGTTACATGACCAAGAACACCATCAGCCTTCGTATTTGGGAGGCAAAGGCACCACCACAGGACTTCGATTTGTATTCTTTCAATGCAGGGGAGCATGAAAAGGCAGCCATCTTGCAGTCCAAGGCTAACCAGGTAAATCTCTTAGTGCGCTGTTGACTTTGAAGCATGAGAAGATTGAAACTCCACCAGCATAGACATTGTAGCTGTTTTCCTGAGGGGCATGGTTCCATGCATGTTTGCCTGCAAAAGATAGAAGTTCCTGCTGGACTAGAGAATCTAGAAACTAAATTGTAGCATATTGAACTTTCTTTTCTTTTTTCAAATATTGCCTCATGGCATACCAAGTTTTGGTTAAGTGGTGGAACTTTTTAAGTGTGTCCTAAATCAACTGACCATGTCTGACATGTTCATATAGTCATAATCAAACTATACAAAGCTGTCATTCACAGATGTTGTGATTGGGGGTGCAGATTTGTGCTGTTCTTTATCCAGGTGATGCCACTGAGGATGGAAAGCTTCTTCGTCTTAAGCAGCAGTATCTGCTCTGCAGTGCCTCACTACAGGTCTATTATTGGCCTTGAGTTCCTACCTCAATAGACCTCATTGAATAGTAGCAAAGGTTGAAGATTATGCACCAGGACCATAGGTGACCACCCTTAGGGAGATTGAAAATGTAGAGTCAAAATGTCAAGTTTCTGAGTATCAGTAACTTGAAAGTGAAGTTTCCACACAGCAGATGTGTAAAACAGAGAACATTAAAAGTAAGAACCCTTGAACCTTGGCAGCTTGCTGCATGCAAAAGATGTCATTGTAGGTTAAATGGTTGGAATTTTCCAAGGGTGTGGGTCTGAGAGCAAGGATGTAAGTGATATTATTGTGGAGATGGAAGGAGGAGGTAACTTGAGTCAACCTGAGGTAGGAGTCAACCTCAAGTTACACAAGAGAGTCTCCTACCTCAACTTGCAACATCTTGTGCTGAACTGAGAACATTTTATTACGGGTATTCAGGATATCATAGCAAGGTTCAAGGAACGGCGACCTAAGCATGCTATTAAGTGGACTGACTTTCCAAGCAAAGTTGCAGTACAAATGAATGACACACACCCTACACTTGCTATACCTGAGCTTATGCGCATACTCATGGATGAAGAGGGATTGGGCTGGGATGAAGCTTGGGCCATCACTGGCAGGTGTGCATCTTTCTTTCCCACAAATTTCTCATTTTACTGCGAGCAGTGGATGCAGGAGAGTGACAGAACAGTCTGTTGCAAACCTACTGTGTCTAAGAAAGCTTTTGAGTTTGAATCATGATACCCTGCTCCTTCACGTTTCCAGTTGTTGGAGCTCTGTAGTCCATCTATCCTGTCAGCTGGGGATACAGAAAAATGTTTGTCCTCTAAGCTCTCTGCCTGAGGTATCTTAAGGTAGGATATATATTCTGTTTCTCTTGCTTGTGGCAAGATTCACAAGTCTGAAAAACACATTGGTTGTGACAGCACTGTGGCATACACAAATCATACAGTACTACCAGAGGCTCTGGAAAAATGGTCACAGGTTGTCATGGCCAAGCTACTCCCAAGACACATGGAGATTATAGCAGAGATTGATAAGCAGGTGCAGTCTCCTAAATCTCTTGTCTATTTGCTTCTCTTGCTGCTGCTAGAGCAAAAGGTTTCAATAGCACATGTGTAGAAACTCCTTCACGGGGGTTTGCTCTCGGCGCTCAGACTCTTTACTAAACAACAGCTTACTTGAGTGGTACTTCAGAGGACCCCAAAGTGAGTCATCCTCCTTTCAGATCACTTCATCTTACCACATGAACAATTATTTGTAGATTCGGTTACTTTGATCTCTGTTGACATTGATCATATGAGAAGTTACCAATTAACATTGGGATCTTGTCTACATGAAGTTCAAGTTGGGTAATTTCGCTTACTACAATACTCATGGCATGATAACTCTTAAAATGTCTGCAAAATTTCAGTTTCACTTTGATACATAGCTCAAATGTTGTCTTTGTGTTGCAGTTTTGCCAAATGGTGAAGAGCAGTCGACCTGACCTAGTAAGCAAGCTTGAGCAAATGCGAGTTCTGGATTCTAATCCTCATAAGCCAGTTGTTCGCATGGCTCACTTGTGTGTTGTGTCCTCTCATACTGTAGGTTCTACTACGCAGAGCTCTCCTTCACAATTTGCTTATCTTTCAGTTAACTGTGGCAGTATTCTTGACATTTTGTGTCATGTGATAGAACCCAGCTGTGTTGAAATGTCTTATTGAGGCTATTTAAATGGGAGCCTATACTAATCAAGAAGAATGTTCCTGTTGGGATGGTTTCATAGGTCAATGGTGTGGCTGAGCTGCACAGTGACATCTTGAAGAGGGAGCTGTTTTCAGATTTCTGCTCCTTGTGGCCTAATAAGTTCCAAAATAAGACGAATGGTGTGACTCCACGTCGGTGGCTGTGCTTCTGCAGCCCAGAACTAAGTGCAATCATCACAAAATGGCTTCAAACTGATAAATGGGTTACAAATCTTGATCTTCTAGCTGGCCTCCGTCAGGTATGCAAAGTTTCTAGATCTCTCTCCCCATGCCACCCACTTGCTAAAGTTCTTCTCACTTCACTTTTGTGCCGATTTTGCAGTTTGCGGATGATGAACAGCTACATAAGGAATGGGAGGCAGCAAAGTTTGCAAACAAAGTTCGTCTAGCAGAATACCTGTTGAAGGTGACAGGTGTAAAAGTGGACCCAACATCTCTGTTCGATACACAGGTCAAACGAATCCATGAGTATAAGCGGCAATTTTTGAACATACTGGGTGTAATTTACCGCTACAAGAAGATGAAGGTACTGCCAGAGCTCTCTGTTTCTCTATTCCATTACAATCTAACTTGAGAGAGACATCGTAGAGGATCTTGCACAGCAAAAGCTGGAAGACATCTCTGCCTCTCAATGAAGGTGTAAATTTTATGGAGTAAGCCTGGTTTGGGCCAGCCCACCGGCCAGGAAAATCATTTGATACATGACTGCAAGGACCTCTAATGTGAGAGGTAGTTGTCAAAGTTGTAATTGTTTACGATACACTCACAATAACTTGGATAAGCATACATGACTCCATTTGTAGGTCAAAGTTAATTTCCCTTGTTTACTAACCTCACAATGTGTTCTTTTATTCTAAATGGACCTTTGTTATTCCATCATCATGGTTATACACATTTGTATATGATGGAAAGGAGAAATATGCTACTCAAACTGGGAAAGCTGTTGCATGACAGGAGATGGGCCCTGAGGAGAGGAAGAGGGTGGTGCCTCGAGTTGTCATGTTTGGTGGTAAGGCATTTGCCACATATGCCCAGGCCAAGCGAATTGTGAAACTTGTGACAGATGTTGGTTCTGTTGTCAACAATGATCCAGACATTGGCAACCTTCTCAAGGTTATCATTCCACAAACCCTGAAACTGATAAGTCTGTCTTTGACCATTGACCCTCTCTCCCTATCCTGGTGTCAGCTTCCAATCTTCCCTGATGGTTTGAGGAGCAGCAGCCTTTCTAGATTGCCAGATTGGTGTGCATGTGCAAATTTCCTTCCATCCAATTGATTTTTGTTATCAGGAGTACTCCCTTCACCAATTGAAACTCCCACTCTTAAGTTCAGGAAGATCTTATTAGGGCACAGGTTTAGGACATTTACCCAAATGTCCATGGAGTACATATGTTTCGTTTTAACATTCTGCATCTTGTGAGTATTAGCAAACTAACTGACCATTCTTTTCTCTTTGTAGGTGGTGTTTGTCCCCAACTACAATGTAACAGCAGCAGAGCTCATAATTCCAGCCAGTGAATTGTCACAGCATATCAGTACTGCAGGCATGGAGGCCAGTGGGACGAGCAACATGAAGTTTGCACTCAATGGATGTCTGATCATTGGTACTCTTGATGGTGCAAATGTTGAGATCCGTGAGGAAATTGGCAATCAAAACTTCTTCCTGTTTGGGGTGCAAGCAAATGATGTGCCTCGCTGCCGAGAGGAGAGAATGGCAGGACATGTGTGTTCTATCTTTTTTCTCCCTTCAGTTCAGAGATGGCAAGTGATGCTAGTTTTTGGAGCAGTGCTTGAGAAAAATTCTTGGACGTGCTTTTTCACTCAGCTCGTATTGATCACAACTGTCCAAATGATAGTGTACCAAGTTCAGTTCAAAGCTTTCTGACAATATTTCTTTTGTGACCTGGAACCTTGTACATGAATTGGCAGTTTACTCCAGATCCTCGATTTGAGGAGGCCAAAGAGATGATCAGGAGCAAGACTTTTGGTGATTTTGACTATGAACCTTTGTTAGATTCACTGGAGGGTAACAGTGGGTACGGCCGTGGAGATTACTTCCTGGTTGGAGTAGACTTCCCTTCCTATATTGAAGCTCAAAAGGAGATTGATATTGCATATAAGTAAGCTCATACATCTCTCACCCTTCAATTGGCTAGTGTTCCTAATGAACTATGCCTTGGAAAACCCATGCATTCTCTTTATCTCAGTTTTCAGAAGACACTCTTACCCCTTAGTTTACAGAAACAGCTTAAATCTCCTCTCCTAATTGTGACACTTCTAAGTTGCACTTGGGAGTCATCTGTTCTTGACAGAATTTCTTATGTGTCTTGTTTTGTTGGTTTGTGAGCAGGGACAGGAGACGTTGGAACCACAGCAGCATTCTGAGCACAGCTGGTTCTGGGAAATTCAGCAGTGACCGCACTATTACACAGTATGCTACTGACATTTGGAACATCCAGGAATGCCGAGTGCCATAAGCAGTGTGAATGTAAGGTCACCCACTCACATTTGAATCAGGCCTTTCAATAGACTTAGTTTTTGTCATTTTTTTTTTGGAAACAGCTGAATCCAATTATCAGATCAATGTGCATCATACAGTCTGCAGTTAATATCCTCTCTCATGGCCCTGGCCCTTTTTAATTTAGTCTTCACATGACCAATTTCAGCCTGACTAACTTTCCACAACATGGAGTGTAAGCTTTGACTCAAGACAGAAATGCATTGGTTTCATCCACATGGTTCCAAACCTTCCACAACTACATATTTGACAACCTTTGATGGAGCCTTGTACAACCTTGTCTACCTTTTTGTCTTCATCAAAGGCTTGCTTTTGTCTGTCAAGGCTTAGTTCATGGGTATTGTACATGAGGGAGATTTTAGTTTTGGTTTGAAGAGTGTGATCCATTGTGCTTGCAGGTCCTGCAGATGTCAGTGTAAGAGCTCAACAACAGGACTTCTACAACCTGTTGTGCACTTTTATCGAAAGCAATTACATACATGGCTGGGGAAGAACCTAAGATTGTATTTACATGGGCACCAAGTGCAAACATGTGCTGGTGGCAGCAACAAGATCATGCTGAGGGTATTGCCAATGTACAAGGTAAAACCAAACTCCACATGCTTGTTGTGTTCACAGATATAATAGAGTTTCTCTCATAGGCAAGGCAAGACTTCCCAAAATTTGTCATTGCATGTGAATTAGCTATTATGTACATGACCAAATTGCAGAAAGAGAGCATTTTGGTGATCCTACCGAATTTCAATTGTACAAGTGACTTAATAAAAAAGAATTGCATCATCTAATAAGTTTCATCCATCCATAAGAAGTTTCATCCATGATGAATGGATGAAACTTGAGCCGGACTGTCAACCTAAAACTTTACCAAGCTTGTTTTTATGAAATCCGAAGTTCTCTTTTTTTTTTTTTTTTTTTTTTTTCTTTTTTTTTTGAACCAATGGTTCAAAGCTCTTGAGTGCTTGTTAGCAGTTGCTTTTACCGAATGGAACTTTAAGTCACAAATTTGTTCAATTAGAAGTTTTACAAGTTAAGAGTTTTTTATCCTTTTGAATTGTTTAATGGAATATCTATCACCTGAAGCATATTCTTGGGGCTTGTGATTTCAAGGTTCAAGGAACTTGTCAAATGAAATTTTTTCACTTCCATTTTATGAACCAAATATAAAAGAATAAATATATAGAAGAATTGACAAATTTCTATATTAGCCTCTAAGGGTCCAAAAACAAGTTAAAATTGCAAAATTAACTTCAAAAAGTCTCATTTGTCTTGATGTAGCATTTTAGAGAACCCAACTGGAAGGCCCTAAACACACACCATGTGCAAATTGGACACAAATATTGAATGCAATTAAGTGGTTAAATTGAAAAAGATTGAACGTTGGCTTCATGGTTTACTTTACATGGACAAGGTTGAAAATCCCAATTTTGATTCAAATTCCATATCATATTAGTAGAGCGAAATATGAAGTGATTATTAACTTGGTTGATGTCACATTTACCTATTTCACGCAATAAAACGGACATTTTAAAGTGATAGCAATTAAAAGATCAAACATTGACATTGCAATATGGCGAAAGATGAGCTAGAAACCTAAGGGGACATTAAATGTTAAATTCTTTACATTGCTTGCGTCAAACAAGACACTCTTTGAAAATATTATGTGAAATTTTGTTTTTTAACATTATCCTTACAAACTTTGGAACTACTTAACAATTAATATATGAAACCTTATATTTTGATTCATGTATTTTGTAGATTCAAATAAGAGTGTCATCCTTTGTGCTAAAAACTAAGCGCATGAAAATGGTTTGAGAACAAACGTACATAGAAACCAATGTGTGGAAAAAAGGTGTTATGCGTTTTGAGATTGGCACCCAACATTATTGAAACTAACAAAATCACACACATAAAAACATGCACATGAATAGCAATTACTCATTTGCAAATTGTAAGATTTTGTTTCTCTTATGTGTTTTGGAATCTCAAAACACAAAAGATGAAACTCCAAAATCACACCATGAAATAAACCCTTCCAAACATTGAAAAAACTAAAACCTTGTTGACAATGAATTAGGTTACAACAACAAATAAGGTCCTACAAAAAAAACTAATGTTGTGTAATAAATAGTTAACAAAAAAATCATTACATGTAGTTTAATTGTTTCTCCTCATTCTTCCCAAACTAAATGCCCAATTGACATGTTAGGTTACAATCTTCACATCTTGTAATTTTTTCTTTGTAAGATAATAAATGAAACCTTATGACCTGAAAAGAAGTTGAGAAAGAGATGACACTTCATCATTTTTTTGTAGTTAAAATTCATGTTAGTCTTATTTTAACACAAAAAAAATGATTTATTTGAATTTGAATTACAATTACAATTCAAAAATTTCTTGAAAATGTGGAAATTGGGTCAAATGAGAAACAAGGAACATGAAGAGTTTGAGTTAGTGTTATTGGGTTGTGTTGATAGCAAACAAGAATGGTGGAAGCTTTTTGGTTTTTTTCCTTTTTACATGTGTGTTGGTGAGCTTGTTATCTTGAGTTGGATTTTTGGATGTTTGGTTTTTACAATGTGCGGTTGCAAATTAACATGGCTTGGTGTGGATGCATATGAAAGGTAGCACAACATTGCAATAAGGGCATATCTTCCAAGAGTGTTTGCCAATAATGTAACATTTCTTTTGATAGTTAGAATTGTAGAAGGTTGTTAGGTTGAAAATGTGGGAATCCAATATTCGAAATTCAATTATTGTACTTGTGTATTTTATAAGACTAGATCATTTTAATAATAAACAAAAAGGCTATGGGAGATGATAATAAAAGTGAGGTATAACTAGGGTTTTGGTGAGGAGATATTAGGAGTTTGTCCATTGCAAATAACCTCGAGGGTTTGTAAGATTGTTCATGCAAAATTTGAAACCCTTTCGTGTGGTTCAAATCTTGGTCAACTGAATGTGTTGTTGAAAGATGTTATTTGGAATATGTATGTCAATTTGATAGTTTTGTCATGTATATGAAATTTTTCATTGTGAACAACCTTGAAGGTTGAATGCAAGTTTGTGCATGTGGGGTATTGGGGGGTTTCAATTTTGGTGAAATGTTGGGTGATTGATGGTGTTTCTATTGAAATTTGTATATTAGTGGTTTTGTTTATCCAATTGATTTGGTTCAATAAGAGAATTTGATACATCTTGCCAACAAGATTTTGGATTAAGAATTGTTGGGTTGTGATTATGGAGATGGCCATGACAACATTGATAATAATTGCAATGTAAAAATATGGATGGAAGAAGTTATGCTAAGTGAATTTGGTGTTGGTGAAAAAATTGTGAATTAATGGGAACTTTCTAGTCTGTGTGAGAAGAAATGCAAAAGCTTGTTGCCTTTGAATAATTGTTGAACAAAAGTTGTGATTGATTGTTATGTTGGCATTAATCAACGTTGCTGCATTGTTTTATTAGTGGAAGTCAAAAGTTGTGAATTTGGATTACATAATCAAATTTGTGGCGATCTATTGTGCCATATTCTGTTGAAAAGAAAGAATAAGAGACCAAAGAATAATAGTACACAAATGGAAAATCTAATCCTTAAAGAGCTTATTCCAGTAATAAGAGTTGATTATACCATTTTCCATTGATGTTATGATTAGAGGTATCATAGTTGACATAATTACATTTCAGAAATTGGATGATTGGTAGACATTTGTATAATTTTTCACTTATTCTATTCTATTCTTTCCCACAATTTTTACATTTCTTATGTAAATTTGTTTTAATTCAACAACAATAACATAATATAGTTCATATTCTAATTTTTTTTTCTTATTCCGATTATGTTCTATTATGTAGTTATTTTATGTTCTTCTCAACATTGAATCATTTCTACTACAAAACATCAAAGAATGCAAAAGCAAAAAAAATCACATGAAAAACTTTTAAAATCTTTCTTGTTGATCATTTTCAATCAAGTTCTAATCAATCTCCAAAGTTATTCTTATCAAGAATAATTCAAAATTAAAAAAAAACGAATCAATATGTGACCAATAATTGACTTAGTATAATATAACGAATAACTAATTTGACTAAAACAATTCCCCGTTTGAATTATACACATAAACAATCATTATTAAAAATATCAATTAACAATCTTGTTGGGGGAATCTATCTAAAGATGAACATGATTAAACATGATAATGACCGATAGGGCTCTTATGAAATCATCCAAATCATCTTGAAAATCAAATTGATCAAACCTTTAATGGTTTTTACATTAAAGTGCAAGCATCAATTTTAGTCACATTAAAATATTAAAGTATGGCCACACTTGATGTTAATTTCAATGTCAAGCAATGTTAAGGATGGTAAAACTAATCACTAATTCACAAATAAAATGTTAACTACATTAAATCTTAGGTGGCATATGACATGGCATTGATGTTAAAAATGGTGTTAGTACAATCATTGTTAAGTAACATTAGATCTTTGAAAAAAATAGATTTCAAAGCTAAACCTTGATGATAATCAAAGTCTCAAAAAACGACAAATTAGCCCAATGTTTAGCATGCATCCTTGCCTATCTTTTTTTTCTCTCTTTCAAACAAATGGGGAAATATTAATTTTGTAGGTGTGGATTAAATCATAAATTCTAAAAAAAAATCTCAATGTTGATTATCAATTAACATCATGTGTGAAAATGTTGAAATAATGTTTAAAAAATTGGTGGTAACTTGGAATGTTAACTTGTGATATTGTGATTCATGGCACTAACATCAACAAAGTGCCATTGATGGTGTTAGTTGCAAGCCCTAAACACCAAATGTGATCACACCTTTAAATAAACAAAACAATTGCAGTTTTGTGAAAAATTGCAAAGGTTCATCACACTCAATGTTAAGACTCCTTTTCAATTTGTTGGTGGGTACATTTCAATTAAGGTACCACAAAGGGAACAAGGAATAAGAGAACCCTACTCAATCTTTTCATTGCTTGAATACCCTACAAAAACCCATGTAAACACAACTTTTTAAATGAATAATTGAGACATTCAATTAATTCACTAATTAATATGTGCTAGAATCAGTCAAGGTTATTTGAATAATTTTGACATGTCAAAATCCATTTTATAAATCAAGACTTAAGGATTCCATGACATTTGTAGCTTAATATCATTCCTTTCTAAGTGGCAAAAGGTTATTTCAAAAGTCAAATGACAACCCCTTTTTAGTATTCACACACATCCAATTTCTTACCAAGCATTTGAAAAAGGATTCAAATTTACATATATGTATATATACTTGTCTTTGTAGCCCAACAAGCTTAAAGTTTCAAGGTTGTAGTCTCACTTTTTCTAAAACAAAGTTTTATATTATTTAAGTTTTATGTTTTTACATAGAGCATACTTTTTTTCTACGTACGGTAAAAATATGAAAAAAATTAAAGAAATATTTTTTTTCATTTGCATTCCTTTTGAGAGAGAGGAAAAAAAAGAAAAAAAAGGCAAATTTAATGTTCTTGAGTTGTATTTCAGGACACCTTTTGCAGTACCATAGATGGAGTAGCTCACTTCAACTTTCACCCAATGCACACCCTTCCACATATTCTCACTTGTGATGTATTTACTCCTCAATGCTAATTGATGACTTTTGTTCTTTTATTTTTAAAGCAAAAGCTCAACCCACATTTATTCGCATCCTTGAGGATATATTGCTTGCATGGTGCTTCAAGCAAAGCAATACCTTGTCATGAATTGTCACATATTGCACCTAAAGTTTGCAATTTCTCATACAAATTGCACCCATGATATCATGTTCATTCATTCATAGTCTAAGGAACTCTATGTGAAAATTGTAATAATGTAACAAATGGCTCACAAATTAACTAATTAAAACTAGAGCCACACAGTAGTCCTCCCAACATGGTGGTGCAACAATGGAGGACCATTTGTTGCACCAATCTTGAAAAACTCTTTTGAAGAGAGTTTTGTTTCTTGCACTATCAAGAAGTTGATAACAAAAGCAAAGCCCGAAAAAATAATTTATTTACCCAAAAGAAAACAGAAAAAGGATAAGTCTGAGCATTCAGCGATCACCTTGAGAGACAAGGCATAATAATAATTGAGCATTGTTTGTTGTGTTTTGTGTTTTTTGGAAGAATTAATGCTGCTGCTGCGATTGCTGCTTTTTTCAAGCTCAAGGATACCAGACCTGTGTACTATTGCTGTTATGAAAAGGGTTTGGTCCAGTAGGTACCAATCTATCTGTCTCAAACACTGTCACTGACCTTCGAGGAGGCAAGCGGTATTTCAGTAGACTAGAATCCTTTTGTCTGGTCCTGCTGCTGCTGCTGCTGCTGCTGCTGAGGTTTTCTAAGAGCAGCTTGTGGCTTGATCTGTGATGTCTATCGTGCCTAGTAGTACTAACCACCTGTTGCTTATGCTGCTGCTGCAATTGCTCTGAACCTTGATCTAGACTATTTGTTGTTTCACAAGTACTCACCTGCACTAGTAAACAAACATAGCATCTGGGTCAGTGATCAATCCATGAGCAACTGCATTGGTTGGGTATGAAAGATGACAAAAAAACATTTGCAACAGTTCAGATTCAGGACTGATTATATATATATATATAACTCTGCACCAGATCGATTCTCAACTTTTGGTTGCTGCAAAGATGCATTTTGATCTGTAAGAAGAAGAAGAAGAAGAAGACTTCAACAACTATTGATCGAGCTGCAGATTTGTGAGTCGCCGAATTCATCACCTGATTAGCTGCAATGCTGCTGCTGCTGGCAAGCAGCAGCTCCTGTTGGTAAAGTGGCAGTAGCTTTCGCACAACAGACGTAGTTGAAGCAGCGGATGCCAATTGATCTCTGCTGGGTCTGTGGTGATGGTGTCCTGCAAACAGTGCAGTTATCACGAGCATCGAGATTTGTCAGACAATTGAAGCAGCAGCTGGTCATGTTTGTTCATGACTCATCATTGCTAAGAAAGGAGGAAATGCACGAATGCAGTCAAAAGTCTCGTCAGTCTCGTCACCTGGTCCTCGAAAAATGTCGGGTTCTTTCCTGAATGCAACAAGAGCTACTAACGTCGTAAGTGCCATTAAAAACGATGCAAAACTCCAACAAAAATTCGCCATGCCCACCACTACCACCACCACCCCGGAAGCCCAACAGCTTCCGCCCGACGTCGCAGTCTAGGTACTCTCGCGGTCGATGTCGTTCGAAGAATATGCATATATATGGACACCTTACTCGTCAGGCTCCGGGGCACGATTCCCAGCAATTAGCGCATGTACTACAGTGCATCATGTCACAGTTCAAGGTCTGCCTTCGACCGAAGAGATAGCAGAAAAATGGTGCCGTAAACATCATCTGCAAGCTCGCGGGAGACCAGACCATCAGCTACCGAGGGCGCGTACTACATTGCACAGCCAGAATCCTCCTCACGCCAGCTGCTAGCTGCTGCTGATTCTTTCTTTGCTAGGCTGCACTGGATTTGCGAGATCACATCAGAGCATCGTAACTGCATAACATGCGGACAATCTATGGGAAGCAGCTGATGGTCCCGCGGGACTTCGTTCAGCAACAGCAGTGGCACGTTCTAATCTAAAGCTGCTTCAGTTCTTCTGATCTCCTCGAGGAATTGGGTCTATGCAGGAATTGAATACGGAGTTAGTCGTATAAGGACGGGCATAAGCTGCACTTGGATCGGAGAATAATTTGGTTGGCTCAACATCAACATCGAGTCCATCAGCTCCACCGCGCTGCAACATTGGCGGCAGGGTCGAAATGCATGGGCTCCGATAATCATCAAGAGTAGCACTGGCTCGTGATCATACGATCACATATACTAGCTTAAAAAAGACTAGGAAATCGAGCAAGCATCAAATGTGGGTAGATCAACATGCGTGCAAGAACTAGAGCTACATTGAACTGAGAGAGTAGTCGACACAGGTCAGAGACAAGTTGCAGGCCGGCTCCTACAACTCCCAAGACTTTGCAGCTCAACGATTATACCAAGCAGCTATCTTTGGCCATTGACACTGCGAGTAGCTGTGCAATGAAAGAAGAAGACGACGAAGAAGAAGAAAAACTCTAGGAGAAGGGGGGAAAGAGCCAGGGGTGCAGAAAGGAAGCTTGCAAACAGTCAGGAAACTTATAGCTCACCGAGTGTTGAATTGAGATACAACAAAATTAGCCCCTCTTTTGCTGCATGCGAGATCGTTTCTGAACTCCAATTCAGCAATCCGGAAATCTGTGGAAAGCGCAACCGTCTTCACAAAATCGTAAGCGCGCGCGCGCTCGCTCACGGGACAGACTCGAGCAGAAGACGAAGAAGAAGAGATGGCGATGCGGGACACGCAATGGAATGCTCCACACTGCTCGCGAACAAAGGAGCTTTTCTGCGGGTTCATGACTTTTCACACGGTGATAGGGATTAAAAAAGCCCTTTTTCCTTTTCCCACCTGGAGCTTTTCGCACAAGTTTTGGGATGAAAACGTTTTTCACCTCGAGCTTTTCACACAAGTTTTAGGGTTAAAAAAAAGTAAAAAAGACGTATTTTTCACCTGGAGCTTTCCACACTTGTGAGGGTAGTAGTAAAACAACCATTTTTCACCTGAGCCTTTTCACACTTGTGCGGGGTAAAAGAACTGTTTTCACCTGAGGGCTTTTCACACTTTGGGGGGGTGGGGGGTTAAAAACCGTTTTCCTCACCTGGGGCTTTTCACACTTATAGGGGGGGGGGGGG
>Ga0209208_10005740_pt1 | contig 17220 bp, 13 predicted proteins | sample S1TSphfallax_3_FD_187694 | JGI IMG/M metagenome (GOLD analysis project Ga0209208, IMG submission 187694) | Host-associated microbial communities from peat moss isolated from Minnesota, USA - S1T2_Fd - Sphagnum fallax MG (SPAdes) (version 2) | ecosystem: Host-associated > Plants > Peat moss >... | reverse complement strand
AGAGGGGGGGGGGGTGACAAACTCTTGTTTCCTGCCATGTCATTAATTTCTCAAAGAAAAATAAAATCACCTATTTCGATAGTAGGGGATAAAGTGCGGTGTTATGGAGAACATCTTGGGGAACACATTGGGAACATGGTGAGAACTCATTGGGAATTTGATAGGAACACATTGAGAACACCAGAATTCAATCCTCCCCTCCCCCCAAAGGCAAAAAAACCTGGGCCAATTGACTGCATCATCTCTTTGGCTGCCAGGAATTTCTGTTTATAATTGTGTTCATCACCCACTTTTACCTACACTTATATCAGCCTCCAAAATTCTTATGGAAAATAACACTTAATTTCAAAGTTCTTTTGGAAAATATCATCTAGTTTTTTAATATTAATTTTCAGAGATGAAAATCACTCTAAGTTCTAAATATTCAATAACTTTTGCTCTGTTCATCCAAAAATTGAGAAGCAACAAATGTGCAAATCGCCCCCGTTGAGGGCAAGTTTGACAGGAGGGCCCACAATTTGGGAGGGTTATAATGTGGTCACATCATCCAAAGAGCTAGACACCTATGGGAAAGCCTTGCTTGTGATCTTGTACATAGTGTATTTTGCAGAGCATAAAAAACCCACAAGCATTTCAAAAATGGAAGACTCAATTAAATGGGCATTTCTGTTTCCAAAACAATTGAGTCAGTTATTTTCCTTGGGTACCAAATGAGTACCCACTGGTTATAATGGGAAATTTACACCTTGCAATTCACTTGGCCGAGGGATTGGGGAGATAACATGCCCTCAACTTTCCAAGGGCAAGAGGGAAAATTTCCACAATTCACCAATTGTACTTGCCCATGCTAAAAACATTGTCACCCAAATTACATAGTAACAATTTATGTTTCACAAGCTAATTTATTCAGCATGTACACACTAGGAAGTAGCCATTGTGTGGTAACTCATCAATGAAAAGGTCTCGTTAAGAGTAACATAATAATATGAGTGAAGACATTAAGTTGGGCATCCCCTTTCATGGCACCATATGCCCGTATCTTAGTTATACTCCGTGCTCACAAAGGACATCAATGGAACCTTGAATAATACAGTATACCCACTGGCTTTTATTTATCACCCAAATGTGATTGAAGTCAGTGTTTTTTCCTTTCAATTCTGTGATGTAGCCAAGGTGGCAATCATCTAGAAGCTCATTTAGCCAAAATTTCCTATTAAAAAATGAAACCAAAAAAAATAATCCTAACAAATTTTTGGCCACCTACTTAAGCCAGTGTAGAAAGCTGGCGATTGAAAAAAAAAAAAGAAAAAAAAACAGAATACTTTTTCAAATTCTGATGATTTTCTTTCAAAGAATCATTGAATTTGTGACAAAAAAATTCCCTAAAATTTCACACACAAGGAAAAAAAAAAAGGCTGATCAGACTTTGAACTCAATAAATTTGCTGCATCAAGTGGGTCCAAATCACACTTCTTTCACACTTCTTTATTTTGACATGGGTTGTTGCAGTAGATGAGGGTTTTTTTTAGATTAGACATCCTTTCAGATGGTCCTCCCTTTCCTTATTTGATATGCTTCTCATGACAGGATGGGGTTTGAGAACTTGATGATCCCTTGTGGTTTGCCATCTTAGGTGGTTCTTTTGTCTTCCTAGACATGGGTCCTCCCATTTTGTTCCTTGTATTCTCCCTTTTTTGGGTGCTTTGGTTTTTTATTTGATTGGCAGGGTTTCATCATCAAATATATATACTTTAGTTAGACAAGGCAAACAATACATGAGTCAACCAAAACTGGAAACTTTTGAAACCTAAAAGGCTCAGATAAACTTAGTTTGGACCCCTTAAAGACCACTTCCCCCCAACAAAAACCTCCATGTACATAGTAGCTCGCCTCTAGGCAAGCAGGATAAAAAGTATCATGGCCCCAACTGGAATAACCATGCCTCGGGAGAATTGAGAGAGCAGCCTCTTTTCATCCACAAGGAGAGCAATTGCAAAAATCTTCATCAAAACAGCTATCGATCATTGGGCCAATGAGAACCAAGGCCGATACCTTTTGCTAACTAGTAGGTTGAATGAAATGAAGGTCAAAGGTAATGGATTGTAATTTGTGACCTGACAACCAATCAGAGTGCCAGATTCTCACGCGGGGTGGTTATGAAAACAGAATGCTGGTGACTGGTGACCAAGTGGTCAAAGGATAGCCAAGATCTAATGTGGAAACTGGCAATGAGGAAAGTGCTGGTTAAGTGCTGCTGGGGCAAAAACTAAAGAAAAATGGAGGCGGGTGACGATTGCGCAACTGGCAACCAAGGAAGTGCTGACCCAACTCTCTTGAGGAAAACAAAACTTTGGTCACAAGAAACATGTCCAGAAACATATGACGGCAGTGTGTGTGTGTGTGTGACCAAGGGAAGTGACTTCCAAAATGTCTCCAATGAAATAACATAGGCAAATTGCAGGGATTAAGGGAAGTGACAGCCAAACTGCGCTGATCCAATGAAATGCCATCGTCCTCTTGGCGTGGGGAGGTGATGGCTTGGCAGTTGGATCGTGGGTGGTGGTGAAGGTGAGTTAAATTTTGCAGGAGACAAACAAAGAATTTGCTTACACAAAGTGGGTATAAAACTTTTGTTTGCAGTCATAAAATATGCCAAAAGTCCAACAAGTGGATCATTCTGTTTCCATGATGTGGGAACAAATCTGACTGTTAATCACAAGGACTAAAATTGAGCTAATCCTCAGCCTAGAATTGTTCATAATTTCAGGCCCCTAGATGCTTATATTCTGTTATAAAAAAGTGCTCTTTTAATGTAGATGTGATAGAAGAAAGTGTACACCAGACACATTCCTTGGTTCCTCCTCTTGTAATATGGAAATGATAACCAGGAAACTATACATGTGCACATCTGTCTTTAGAGGTCAGCCAGGAACAAAGATGGGGCAGTACTAGTCTTAAGGATCTCTCACTGGGATTTCAGCTGGCATGCAACTTATGTACATTATATATATGCATGCAATTAAAGCAACTCAGTTAGCTTAGTGTTGACTGCAATTGCATAACCTGCATAAATGGAGAAAATCACAGCTATTATTACTCTGATATTATAAATAGTAGAAACTACTGTACTCCCTTAGGTTACATGTCTGCCAAATAATTAATTAGTTAAATCAAATAATTCCATTTGATTAGAAAAGAACATTCCAACATATTCTTCAGTTTCCTTCACAAAAATTTGAATTTTTTATTTGAATTGGGGGGGTGGGAAATTTTGGCATTTCTAAAACTAATATAATTTCTGCTGAAGCCCACCAAGGCACTCCAGTATACAGGTATTGAATACACCCAAAAACATAATATGTCCTTGTGCCAGTAACTGTTAAAAGTTATCAAAACCTTTAGCTAGATATTATGAACTAGACAGCCCAGTGGCCACCATATGTCCAGAAGAGTATCCTGGTGAATAGGGCCCTAGTGAACCATCAAACCACTAGCACAACATCCATTGGAACTGTTATGACTCAGTTATGGATGAATGTCGATCAGAGTTGACATCAGGTTAATTCAACTCAAGTCAACTTATTATGTAAATAATAAGTCCTATAGGTAGGTATGTAAGTAGGAAGGATAATAAGTGGGCTAGATGTAAATAGATTCATCTACAGATGATTATAATACATATGGGTGAAAGAACATTGGGGAGATTCAAGTTGGGCATTTGTAATATGTGTATCAAAAATATACATTTTCAAAATGTGTTGCATTTAATTTTGAGTTTCATTTTTGGTGATTGGGCTTTATATTTTGATTTTTTTGAAATTAATGTTGTTTAATACTATTATATTAAAAAATTATTTTTTTTATATTGATGATATATTCAATATAAAATAACTTTTTTTGTTTTGTTTTAGATTGTATTAATTTTATAATTTGAATTTATTGATAAAAAAAATGGAATGAAAATTTAAAAAATGACCCACCTCCCATTTCTTGTTATCTTCCATTGCAAATAATTGTTTGTCAAAATTTTAATTTATCACATATTTATGATCGTGTTGTCTTGGAAGCTATAGGTAAAGGGCCAGTGGATTAATAGTTGGTAAGGAATGAAAACAAGAAACCGAGCTTACCACGAGGGTTAGCTGAAACCCCAACAGAAAAATATTTATTTCCTGTCCATCCACCATCCATCCCTCATCCGGTGCACTAGTGGGTAATTGCTTCACTTCTGGCGCATATCAGTGAATGAATGAAGTGATGATGCTTTAGCTGATCACTAATTGGTGAAAGCCGGACTTGTGAACAAACAACCCATTTTTGTACAGTAGTAGTAGTAGCCTGCAGCGTGCTCATAGTGCCTACTACAATGGAGCAAGACTCCATACTCAATTACCTGTTGCTGCATTTGGCGGCTGCATGCCATCATGTGCATGACTAGTCCAGGTTTCTCGTGAACACTGAAAAGTTTTTATAGTATTTCAGTGATGTAGATATATCTTGCCTAGTGGAAGGAACTTTGAGCTTGTGCATCCAACACAATTGCAAAGCTAGAGCAGCAGCCAAACAGCTAGTTACGAGACTAGTGATCTGACTGTAGCTGCTAGCTGCTGACAAACCTGGTGCGCGGCCTTTTGGCGCTGTGCACAGAGGGAGACTAGATTCCTACGTGCAGGAGCCAGCAGCAGCTAGTAAACAGCAGCAGCAGCAGCTAGTAGCAGCACCAGTTACTACTAGTAGTAGTCTTATAGTAGGCGTAGACTGGGCGCCGTAGTCGTAGTGTAGGCAGCTTGACCATGCTACACAGCTTTGACTACTACTGCAGAGATCAAAAAGTGCCAAGAGTCACGTGGTAGTAATCACGAGAAATATATCCCTTGTCAGTGCATTTTACTTGAATGCAACGCCCGCGAGGTTCAATGGTTCATGTGTGGAAATATAATTAAAATTTTAGAACAAAAATTTCACACACACACACACACATATATATATTATGTGTGTCTCATCTCTAATAGATTAATAATATGGTAACAAGAAATTGCAGTAGTAGTAGGGAATAATGTACTTCGCTGCTTAATCACGCGCGCGGATGACGACGATATTTCCGTTAGTTGCATTTACAGTGTGATATATATCATGATGGGCAGTGGTCTAGTCTGTATGGGCTTGCTTTATACGCGCCAGTATCATGCCATCATCTTTTTCGATTGCGCTTTCTTTTGGATTGGCAGCTTTGCAGCTAACACGTAATTTTATGTGGATAAAACTTTCATGATTGAGAAGAAAGAAATACAGAAAAAAAACTTCAGTCTGCTTTTTCGATGCAACACTTTCTTTTGGACAGAATTCATTAGAGCAAGTGTGTGTTTATACTGCAAGCTCAAGATCTGGAACCCTAATGTCGCTGTGGATTACTGCGAGAAAGAACTGTAGAGGATAAGAGGTTGGTATTTTCCTACTATATAATTTTTTATGGCCACTGCACTCGGCACTACATTTTATAGATTTTTTTGGTTTAGATTCATCTCGCCAGTGTGCACTATGATTATATGGAGAGAGAGAGAGAGAGAGAGAGAGAGAGGCGTAGTTTTTTGTTCTTTGTATTTTCAACTTGTTTACATCTCGGTAAACAGCTTCCGTGAAACAGTTTTTTGGGCCCAAAGATCAGGTGTAAACACTCAAGACTGGTACTCAGTAGGCATATTGAATACTCATCATGCAAAAATTCCTAGTAATAACATGCTGCGTTGTGTGCCTGGATACATTCACTTTGGCTGATGTTACACTCATGAAAAATTGCAGCGGTACTTGGTGGACGAGGCTGCTGATCACCACTCCCTGTTCATGATAAGTGGTGATGTCAAAATGTTGCTCCTGCTGCTACGCAGGTAAACAGCTAGCTCAGTTGCAGACCAGAACATCTGCACCTGCCAGCAATCAAACCGTTAACAAATAGTTCCATGCAAAATTAGAGGGTTGATACTGGACTAGCCGATACTTGAGAGAAGGCTTATAACCAGATCTCAGAACATCTTCCAACATGCAACCTGTACATAAGCTCCATCTAAATTATTCTTAAGAGTACAGAAGCCTGGGTCAAGAACTTCCAAAACCTGTTTGAAAAAATCACCTAGCCATGATTACATTCCAACCAGCTGCATTGAAATGAAGAGATGACATGGAATGGAAAAAAGAAATTCTTCAGTTCACATATATAGGAGGACTTTTGATTGTATATCCTTCCAGTGGAAGCCTTGCAGCCATGGTAGCATCCCATGGAACAAGGACATCCAAATTCTAAAGAGCAAGGCCCACAACAGATATTGCAGAACTTCATTGGTCACTATGGAGTTTTGCAAAGATCTACAAGCATCAGCAAGAGTTAGGAGGAGAATTAGACATGAATGAACATACACAACAGCAAAACCTTCCTCAGCAGAAGAAAGTCTACATACGATCTGTTGAGTAAAACATTTAAGCACAACCCAGATGAAAGATGCTGGGTGCTATCTGAAGTGAAACCGACAGTAAACAGTCCAAGTTGAGAGATCTTTGCACCTCTTTGCTCTCCTGAATCCAAACACACAACTTCATGCCTAACTACAGCCAAATAAGTGCATGAAACAGTTGCTTCAGATGGAAGAATATCATCAAGGAAGGGAACGTCAAGCAGCTGATTGAAAGTTGAAACAAATAATAATAATCTGAAGTCAGAACCTGACATGGTATGACCCTGTTTTTGACCCTCCTATCATGATGTGCGATTTGATGGTTCTAGGCCACTGCAGACACTGTTGGAGTCCTGTACACTGTACACTGTTGTGAAGCAAGTAAGCAAAATAATGCACCAAGCCCTGCAAGGATGTGAGGTGACAAGCTTAGAGAATCAAAAAACAGAATTTATGAGAACTGCAACAGAGCTTCAGCTCAATTCCAACAACACCTTGACATACTAAAGTACATGATGTGCTCATGCTAATTATACCTCCCGTTCACCTCAATGATCTTTGTGAATTGAAAGAACAATGATCTAACAAAATAAAGTTGCGTTGTAACAAAAGCTGACAGCCCACTTACATGTCCTTGACAAGGTCACTTACAGAGCTCAGCACATGGCAGCTTGTCATCACCTTAAACTTCTTCACACATGATCACTTTCACCTGCTCCTTCCAAGAAACAATGTTACAAACACAAGAAGACTATCAACTTCTTTAGAAGCTAAGCTAAGTCCATATGCTATGTTTGATCTCCATTTAAATTGCAACAAGAGTAATCACATTCCACATTCATTTCCACTACATCCCAGACCTAATTTCTACTCAAGAAGAATGAGCTCAGAATAGCATTTCACCATGTTTCCATGATACTCTCTTTAAGTAAATACCTTGTGAATACATTGAGGTAAATGAGAACCTCTGGGAAATTATTCACCTATTTTCTGCTAACAACTGAACTAGACCTACTGCAATTGCACATGACACACACCCTTAAATTATGGATATACACCTTATCCATCATTGAATCTTTTCAATGAAGCACACGATCACAAATGACAAGGCAAGGAGATTGAAACCCACAACTGATCTAGAATCCAATACTAGATGTGTAGCTCTGAACCCAATACTCAGGTGGTTAATCCTTGAAATTATACATTAACCACACATAGTTTTAACCTTCCTCAACTAGACAAAAAGCATTACAAACATTTGAAGGAATGAACTCAACCATGAGTTGATTACATAAGCAACAGCCAAATAGTGCATACATATGTTGTGCAAAGAAAAACATCTCCCCAGCTCTAGCTTTTTACATTTAATTTATGCATGAACAGTGAACAGCCCATGCATGTAACTAGAAGATGGATTCAAACTGTACCTGGAAAAGGGTGGTAAATTTCATGTTTCAAAGTCTGAGAAGATTTAGAAAATCTTGTGCACTTTGAACCACCTTAGCTTGAAAACTTGCCTTGCATCTATTGTGAAGTAGTGCTCATCCTGCAACTCAAAACATTCATGCAGAAAGAAAATAACAACATGAGGCCTATTGAGTTCAAAGGGAGACAACTTAAAGATGCTAGTAACATGCCCATTGCCTAGTTGTGCTTGATGAAAAGCAACATGTTCAGAACCAACTTTTTAACAACATAGTTTGAATTCATATTTATTGGATATTTCACCTTCCTGGCTCCTGCAAGGTGGGGATATGGCCATCAGCTTACATCCATGTTGACACCCCCACAAATTGAAGAAGTCTGTTAACAAACCTCATCACCACCACCCTTCCTGCACACCTACAAACATGGTCACAATTCTTGCAGGATGCATGCTTGCAAGTCTTAAGTGTGGTTAGCTAGAATCAATCCTATTAAAATCCAAGTAACTAGAACGTCTACCATAAGATTGTAACATGAATTCATAAACTTCAGAACTGCAGAATCCAACATTAGAAAATAGCTAATTCAACAAAAGGAGCATGGAAACCATATGGAAACATTCAGCATTTTAAGATCAGTTTATTTAACAAGCTGCAGCTCATGGCGAATGGCTCCAGGCCCCCCTTATGGCAAGTTCGAAGTAGCAACAGTCAAGTAGCTCCATCCATGAAGTTCCTAAAAACTGAAAGTCTCAGGGCAGTTCACTGCAGTACTGACACTTGGTGAACATTCCTCAAAATGTGGGACCAAATGACAAACTGCTCCTACATCGTTGTTCCGTAGTCTGATCTCCTTTACAAGCAGAGCCAACAAATACTAAGCGGCTTGTACATTGGCCACAACACTGAAGAGAAAATTACTGACTCGAGAATTTTACACACATGTTTGACATCGTAATATGGTGCAGATTGGCAGATTTGAACCTCTTTTTGTTCCTGAAGCCGAAGCTTTTCTTCAAAGTTGCAAGGAAAATGCTTAATGCTTATATTGTCCACAGATTGTTGTTCCAGGAAACGAACAACCAGCTTGGAGGATGATGATGCGAGTCATAGAAGACACAAGCTGGAATTTTACAAAAGAAAGTATTAAAACGAAACCAGTGCAACCTGTTCATGTCGATGCGTGTTTTGAAGTAGTAGCTGCAGCAGAAAACTTAGGATGTGCCCCTGCAGGCGCAAACATGCATGGTGAACATGATCATAAAATCTACAGTGACCACAAACCCAAAAGGCAAAAAGAAAAAAGAAAAACTAAATTTCATAGGAAACCTCTGTTCACCATTATGAAGCAGAGCTTTCCATGGGCGTGCTGAACTTCAGCACGGAATATCAATTCACTTAACTGTTGCCGAAAGTTCCAGATGCAGCAATTTGTTGATCGTTGGTAGAGACTTGCGAAAGTGTTGCGCAGGATGCTACACTGAGCTATAGTTGGTTGTCTACATCTCGCTGTCGGCGATGAGCTATCCGGCGTCGTGGGCTGTCACCAGCTGCAGCTTTATTATAAGCTACTCGATGATCTCTGCTGTAGGTCACCAGATCAGCAGCCTGCCACAAGCAAGTCATGTTTTACACAACGGAGTCGGAACTAGAAGAGAGAGAGAGAGAGCACAAGCCGAAATCATGATGGCATGCACGCGAACCAACCTGCGTCGAACTTGCCGGCCTGTCCTGTCGTCATATCCGGCGGCTTTAGCGAGCGAGCTCTTCCAGAGCCTTCATCGCTCTACGATACATACTTTGAATGAATTCTCTGCCCGGCGCGCCGGCTGCTGGAACTTTGCGATGATGATGACGACGTAGCTTCACTAGCAAGTTCAACATCCAAGAAACGCTCCTTTCGTCCCCGAGTACCGTCTTGGGCACTTCTTTAGTTTCGAGTTCGATGTCTCTGGAATACAAAAAGGCTTCGACCGGCTCTCGGACATGTTTATGCACCCAAGTCGGCACAAGAAGAGAGAGGGCACAGCCCCTGCACATGATGATGTGTTGGCTGCAAAACCAATGGTTCGAGGGCTGTACTCTCTCTCTTCTGATCCCATCTTGGGTGAAAGGTGAAGACGAACGGCCACACGGCCACCAGTGTCAAACACCGAGGTCTCCAGGGTACTCATGCACGGAAGCAGCAGCAGCCACTGAGCCGTTCCATATCCTTCAGCATCCAGGAAACAGTACGACCCCTTGGGCTCCTGCAGAAAACCTTGCACTTTAGCAAACAAGCTTATTTGGAAAAACCGTGAAAACAGGGGAGAGTCTAGTGCCTTGGCCAAAACACAGGTCTAGCCTTTTCACCGAAAATGATGCGCGTATTTGTTTCTTCGGTGTGGTAGTGCAAAAGAAATCAAAAGAACCGTGCCTGTCACACTGCTGAGCTTCTTCTTGTATCCTGTTCGACAAAAGGTGTTACAAGATATTTTTTCTCTCTTCCCAACCAACATCGTCCAACACAAGCACACAAACAAACTTCCCAAGTCGAGGAGTAGTGAGGACGATGGTCCAGGCAAAGGACACAAACCCCAAAACTTTTTTTCAGCCAGCAAACCAGCAAGCCGACGAGGAAGTAAGTGCCGGAACAGCGGTACTAGCCGTAGATCGGTAACCAGATAGGTACCCAGATCCGTCACTGAACATGCGACTCAAGAGATGCAAATTCCCAATTTCGTTCTTTAGCATAAAAAAAAAACCTCTCCATCATCACAACAAGATCATGCAGGTATAAGAACCACACTCACCTTCAGTTGCGCCAAGCTCATGACATCGGCCTGATGAGAGTCTTAGTACCGACCTGAAGCCTGAGCAAGGGCTTCAGGGTCACAAATGATTTAAAAACAACAAAACATTCAACTAATCACCATCTTCAAGATCTGTTTTGAGTACTTTCTTCGTCTATGTGTGGCAAGGGAGCCAGAGAGGACTGAGAGAAAGAGAGAGAGAGAGAGAGATTGTATGTGTTTGTGTGTATGAGAGAAGCTTAGACCTCCAAGTAAAGCTTCATAAGGACTAGGAGGCTATGTTGTGGAATGCAGACAAAAGAGCATAACACCAATGGGGGATGAAAGCAGCTATTTTCCCTGTGTGAAAGTAGACCTAGAATGACACATGATCTCTGCCAAGGCTCTCTCCCCTCCCACTAGACCCTCTCCTGTTCCTTTCTTGTATTCACGTTATCAAATATGATTTATAAATCATTCATGCTGGTTTTTTTTTGGGGGGATTTTCTTTTCATCTAGCAAGGTGGTAACTAGTAGTGTAGGTCTTCAGTGCAGCAGTAGTAGCAGCGATTGGCAACACTGGGTATTAATTTGCTCACACATATACACATGCAAATTGAGAATAGATGAGTCCAAGTAAAATTTCAAAATCTAGTTAATTGTGAATGTGGGTGCCATAGAAATTTTAACACTACACAAGAGAGTGAGAATGTGGTTTTTTTCACACAAAAAACAAGCCATGAGCAGACAACACATGTGTGAGGTAAACTTTGTGGTTTCATTCATTATGATGTACAATATGTGATGTTTATTGAGGCATATATTATACTTGTGTAACATGTATCATAAGTTAATAATATAATTTTAATGTAATATATGCCATTATAAACCTTACATTTTATGCATTTTAATGTATGAAATCACAAAGTTTAACTCACATGTGTCACAAGTAGCAACCTTTTATGTGAGAAAAATCACATTCTTTTGTAGTGTGACCCTTCTCCCCATAGATACATGGAAAAAAAAAAAAGCTGTCCCACAGTGGTTTGAATTCCCAGATCCCAATGTTCTATTGCCTTTCTGTGAATGCTTCTTTGAGCATGCTCGATCATTCCATGAAGCATGATTAAAGAAGCATTGTCAACTTGGAGGATAATGGATCACCCAATTTTGAAAGAATTTCATTTTGAAAGGGGAGCAGTGGGTTGGGGGAGTGGGTGGAGGGGAGGTAGGGGATGTGAGAAGCTTTCATTTATTAAAGCCGCAGGTTGGAAGAAGACCCAGCAGCAGCCTGCAATTGTGCAATCTAGATCTGTTATTAATGCAAATTGAATGCAAATTCCAAATTCTTGAGTGTAGATCTTCAAGATCTGTGTGCATAAAGAAAACGAAGGGTGAGAAGTTTGTGGTATAAATTGGCCAGCGTGAACCTAGCACCCACCAAAGCATGCAGGATGCATGGTGTGTGTGGATAGAAAAAAAATTTCATTATATTCCTGTCCCATAGCCCACTCTATTTTTTAGCTATATAACACCCATCAACATGTATTGCCTATCTAGTGGACACAAAGTTGCTGTACCTACTTCCCTGCCAACATAGCAACCACTTACATTACCCACTTACTTACCTACGATGCTTACTACATAGGGAGTTTACCTAGTTAGTGTGAGCCTGGTTTAGAGAATGAGTGACCACCAAGGTGGAGCCTTACTAACTCCCTCGTGGTTCATCCAAAACTGAACCATAATGGATGTCCAATGGCTGGTGCACTGGTGAATGCTTTTTCATTCACTATCTTCAGTTGGCATGCCAGATGATGTCCATGTTCAAAACTACTCAACCATGAGGCTACAGAGATTGTGCAAAATCTGTTTAATATTTCCCAAACAGAGCTCCATAGGAATAGAGGGCTTGGCATCCAACACAATTGAAGATTGAATGGTTCTGATGTTTTACACACTGATATACACCCAAGCTGGAGTCACACAGTCTGTGGGAATTTTGAAGGCTTAATTATCTAATCTGCTCATAAGCATTTGCAGCTGTGCCCATGTGAATCTTGATTATTGGAAATGGTGCTAAATGAGATTGTCAATCAATAAGTTATGTGTATGGAAATTCACTTTTTGAAATCATAGTTTCAAAACACATGCTGAAAATTTGACATCTCATATTATACAGAGGAAATTCAAGGAAGCCAGACCTTTTGTCAAAGCCAAAGAGAAAACTATAATGCACATAATTCAATGCATAAATCAAACAATATCAATAATCATGCTGCTAAATTCCACATTATACCAGTGTCACATGCTTCAAAACCTCACACATCAATTGTACTATCATGACCTCAGAATGAATCCCCACAAAATGTCCACATTGTTTTCTTTGAAGCTGGACATCATGATGTTGATTTTAAAATATTTTGGATACCATGTGTGCCTCCTCTGGGACAAATGCAGGGCAGAAGTATCATATTGTATCATGTTCAATATCCTGAGAAACTTTCTCCAACAGCTTCCAAGGTTTGTAAGCTTGTTTAGAGAGGCCACCAATGAAAAAGGTGGCATTAATTTGTGTTTGTTAGAATATTATTGAAATGAAAAACTTTTCTTCTACTTAAAAGATGCTAGTGTGTCTTGTGTCATTTGCCCAAGTGTGAACTTGTTACCCAACTGATTGGATTTGAATACAACGAGCACTTTTCAACAATACCAAAAGCATGCACCAATTTCCCTTAAATTTTAGTTTTGATTTTATTCAATTTTCAATGACTTTTTTTTTCATATTCAATAACTCATGCACCTTAGGTCTAAACATTATCAAACCACCTTAATGCACCCTTATTCATCAAAGGCTTTCCAATGGTACAAAGAGTGTAATGGGTGATGTTAAGGTTTGGAAGGTTACAATGTAACCAACAAATAAACCATCAACCTTCCTTAATAGATAGATTTGTTCCCACATGAATGATATCAAACCCATCATTCCCATCCTCCAATGTGGGAATGATTGCAAAATGGATACCATGATGCTTACAATCAATTTCCAAAACAAAAACTTGGATGAATTGAACTATCTTGATTCCTATATTTACATTTGCAAATGTCTCCATGCCAAATACCATTTTAGTATGGGTGAAATTGCACTAGGGAAAGTCTAGATTGTTATCACATTGTTTTGATTTTCAAGGTACCCATGTTCCAACTTCAACAATATCATAATTAAAAAGGATTTTCATAATTATTATGATAAGTCATAACACAAAAAGTTCAAATATCAAACAAACTACATTTTATTTTTTTTCACATCTCATTGACATGATGTAAGTATGCCATAACATATTAAAAATTGGAAATATATTTCAAAAATGATTGAAATGATTTATAATCTTCATAAAATTTGTAACATTGTGATTCTATATGATTGGAATTAGTTTTTTAACCATATGAAAAGTTTGATAATTGAGTGAAATTCTTTTAAGATGTACCATTAAAAAAAGGACCTCATCTTTAATGAAATCATTTCTTTTCATATATTTTGAATCTCATTCATATTAATGAGTCACAAAATGTCAAATATTTTACAATACAATATCTTAAACCATCACAATTTTAGATTCCATCAATATCATCCACTTTGAGTCCCAAGTACCATAAAAAAGGATTACATAAAGGAGTACAACAAATGTTGACTTTGGGATTAAAATTTTGAACTTAAGAGTGCAAATAAGATATAAGGAGCCACTATGAGACATAACTAATGCTTAATTTTCATTTTGGTAAGTGATTATTTAAGTTGATGTTGAAATTTTTGGATAAATTTATATGATAATATTTTTTTATGTATTGTGGAAACATTTGGCAAGTTTTGATAATGAGTATGGAATGCCCAAAAGCACTTTTAAACAATGTAACCACAGTTTTTTTTGTTGTACAAAAGGACTTTTTAAAAGATGTGAAATGTTTTGAAAATGGTACACATTTACATTATAATGCAACATCTTTTGGGTCATAAGAATTAAAGTAATTTACAAGTTGATTTGGAAATCATGATTTCAAACATATTTTATAAAATATTCCATTATTGACAATTGTTAAGGACTAAATCCTTGTCTTTGATTGTTTTTTTATATCTTGTTTTTACCTTCAATTGTATATCACAAATGGAGTTTTTTTTCTGAGGTGATGACCATAAATTTATGTGATAAATTAAAATTTTGACAAACAATTGTTTTCAAATGGAAGATGACAAAAATTGTGAGGTGGACCATTTTTTTAATTCCATTTCAAACATTTTTTGATAAACTAATCCAAAAAAAAAACTAATGCAATCTAAAACAATAAACATGTTTTTATTATACTACATATATCGGAAATATACTCATTATTTCTTGAATTTAATTTCAAAATGATAATAATAATAAATATCATTAATATTGTGAAATTAAAATATAAAGCTCAAACACCAAAAATAAAACCTGAAATTAAATGCAACACATTTTGAAGGCATATACTTTTAATATATGTAATGAAAGTACCCGTGCCTTCACCCATATTGGAAATGAGAGGAAAACATAACAAAGGCCTTTAGTTGGGCTTCATAAAGCCTTGTTTCAAAATTCCATAAGAAATCATTCTTGCATCTTTCCTTCACCAAAATTTTGAATGGAAATGTGTTATCAATTTTTTGGTTCATAAAACAACTATAGTAATAAAGTCAACTTTGTGTCGCATGTCACAAAATAATTTTCTTTTGTGGTTCCTCAAATTGGCTACATGGTCTTGAGTGAAACTTCACCTTCCCTATATGCATGGAAATTAGAATAGAGCATTACTAGTCTTTAGCTTTTCTTCATTGAACATATATATTTCATATTGTATTTTACATTTTTCATATTGTTGTTGTATGGAGTTCTTCAAAATACTATGTCCATTGTTGAACAAATTGGTTGGCATTTGTAGCCGCCTTGCAACAAGTGTGGGTATGATTCTCCACCAAACAAAGTTTAATTTTACTAGTAAACCATGCTAGTAGATGCCACCTACAATAGCCAACCTAGCTATGTTTGGTTCCTTATGAACCAATCAGTGGAAAAAAATATGATTATGTACATGAAGGTTAAACCTCTAGTAAAAGATTGGGCAACCATGTTGACTTGTATAGTCATTGCAAAGTGTCAACCTCCAAGTGATTGCAGATAGTACTAGACATAACGGTGAAAGATGCTCAATCACATATACTTGGAAAGCTTACAATTATATTATTTCTTCTTCAAATCAAATCTAGATCCATTGAAGTCAAGATACTCAATCACAATGTAGTTGAAAAACTTTGTCATTCTTATCTCCTCTTCCGTTCGAATCTAAGAACCCCGCTACACGACATAGTAAAATTTGGTGCCTTTGTCATCTCCTCTACTACGCGACATGGTGCACTTCGTGAAATTTGCTACCCGGCCTCTTTGTCATCCCTCGGTCTTTGTGAGGGAAGTATAATATTTCTACAACGTCGAAAAGCTGGGAATTTCACACCTTTGCTAATTTGTAAGTACACCCAACCCATCTTGAAGCAAAACCCATGTGGTGTACACTTTTCAACCATTCACACATTTCTACCATAGTCTACCAGCCACCTATAGGAAGAGCCCCCCTTAACACAGTATCTGCATGCAGCTGATGTCTTTTCTTTCAGTATTGCATCATACCAGATCCAATCTAAATAATTCAATGGATCCCATCAAGAAAAGAACAAACTCTCAAAACATTGCTGGTAATAATATGCTTTCAACATTTTCCATATACTTACTACAAGCCATTCAAATGAACCAAAGCATCCAAAACACAATTCTTCCACATTGGGCAAGCTGGTGTAGAATTTATGATGTTAGGATTAACATCATCCATTTGATCAATGGGTGGTTGATAGCAACAATAAGCAAGCCTACTCTTGTCACAAAGATGCTGATGGTGTGTGGTTCCAGGTTTTAATCTCCAGATTTAATGAGAAAGGACTTTCACAAAGGAGCTGAACATTCATTCCTTTCTTTGAAAAACCACTGCAACACGCCTAACTAAATTAGTAGTCAAATAAGTTACCCAGCTGAATGTTCTCCCTGATCCTAGACGAGAATGTTCAGTCATTATGTGCTGCAAATACCGGACCGGGGGTGGGGGTTGGGGGTGGAGAGGGGCACTGAGGGAAAGGGCGAGGGTGAAGGCAGCAGAGGAGAGGGGGAAGCCTACTAAAGGTGAATGAAAACTTAGATCAGCGAATCTAATGAGGAGTGCAATCTTTAGTTGATTTACTGATCACATGAGTGGTGGATTGAGTTAGTTATCATGGATACAGGTACTTATATTGCTTGGTGACGCCAAAATAGTTAATGACTGTGCTAATTGATGGATGGCTTTTAATACTCTTGTTAAATATGCAGTCAACCAGAGAGAATAGTAGGGGGCGCGGGGGGGGGGGTTGGGGGGGGAGAGGGGCACTGAGGGAAAGGGCGAGGGTGAAGGCAGCAGAGGAGAGGGGGAAGCCTACTAAAGGTGAATGAAAACTTAGATCAGCGAATCTAATGA
>Ga0209208_10005739_pt1 | contig 17223 bp, 6 predicted proteins | sample S1TSphfallax_3_FD_187694 | JGI IMG/M metagenome (GOLD analysis project Ga0209208, IMG submission 187694) | Host-associated microbial communities from peat moss isolated from Minnesota, USA - S1T2_Fd - Sphagnum fallax MG (SPAdes) (version 2) | ecosystem: Host-associated > Plants > Peat moss >... | reverse complement strand
GCTCCATGAAGGTCCAACAAAGACATGTAATCAAATCCCTGATGATGATGGAAGGAGTGTAATTCTCAATGAAAGAATCGGAACTCCCTCCCAAAGAAACAATAAATGGGAATGATCTTAAACCCATTAAGTAGGCATAATTTCTCTTCTCCTCTTGTTGAAGAGTTCTTGAAGAGTAGGTGTAAGATCCCTCCTCTTGTCTAGGAGAGAGAGAGAGAGAGAGAGAGAGAGAGAGAGATCATAACTACATGGGCATGGGCAGCAGCTTCAACACAAGCTTGTGGAACAATTAATTAATTGAAAGGGAGAATGGAGTTTGCATCTACTACCACTGGGCTTAGGCTACTCCTGCCTCCTGCTTTACTCCACTCACCATCAACACCTATTCCATCATCATCATCACCATCATCATCATCATCATCATCATCAATTCATGCTATCTTCTCCCCAAGTTGTTCTTCCCTCAATGTTTTTGGGGATTTGCAATATGACAGTCCTCTCATCATTCATCATCCATCATCTGCTCTGTGGTTTGTCAGTGGTAGGGTGTGTGTGTAATAAAATAGTGTACTAGAAAGTGATGATGCATTAAATGGTGTTAGTTACTACTCTTCATTGTCCAAGGTGATTGGTACTAACTAAGTAGGTAGGAGATCAATGTTTCTTTTGCCAATTTTATGATGTAGTTGACAAAGTGGCAATTATCCAATATGAAAGTTTAGCCAATATGAAAGTCTTAAATTTTTTTTTTAAACATCCTTCTTCTATATTTTTGGCTACCTTACTTGAAACCATGCATAGAAATCTTGGATTTTTTCCCTCAAATTTAGGTCGAATTATGGCTATTGAAAGTCTAAATAACATTTTATTTTGACCTTTTTAATTTTGAATTTCTCTTTTTGGCTATATATTTAGCCAGCAAAAAAATATAGTTGTAACAAGTGGGGTTGGTTACCTCTCAGTTTTTTTCCTTTTCAATTGTGTAGTGTAACTTTAGGCCTCCTTTACACTATGGTTAAGGGATTTTTTTTTGGACCATGAAAATGCTGAGAGCTCTCAAAACACATCCAAAGTTTGTCCCATGAAAATTGAAAAATCATCCATGTGTGGGCCTTGGTTGTGAAGTGTAATGTAAATTGATAAAAGACTTTCTTTGTCGAGGTACCTTATCATGGTAGTGTATTATGACTCATATTAATTAGTTTAGGCTCTAGTGTAAAGGGGGGCCTTAGTTGAAATAATGAAATCATGGTCATCCATCCATAAGAAGATTTAGTCAAATTTGATTGTAAACAAGATATGAAAATTTTAAGAAATTTATGCATCTTTCTATATTTTGGGCTATTTGTTGGAACTTGAATTCTAATACTTAAAAGAAAAATTGTGATTTTTATTTTCAAAATTTGGACTCTTACAATTAAAAACACCAAAAATTCAGTTTTTTTTTCACACAAAGTTATTTTTCAAAGAATAAATGTTGTCACAATATATAGTAGTAAGCTCTTTACTTCCACCTTTTGCAAACTCCCCTTTTCCATTTCCACTTCTAGATGATAATTAAATTACAATCTTTTCATGCATTTTTTATATCAGCATTTTCCGTGGCAAATTGGTGACAAAAAAAAGGGGCTATGACTCATAAAATTATATATATACTTGGGTTTCATGTTGCTATGCATTACTAGTGATGATTTTTTTTTCTTATTGTGTTCCCATATGATTATCAATAACTCATCATTATTTATGTTAATGTTAAATTTACTTTCAATTAATATTAATATCATGGACATGAAAAGACATGTTAATTTGCCTTTTTCATATTCATGTTGGTGGATAAAAGAAGGGGTGAAATAATTATAAGGGTAAGAGATAATTATTAGGAAAGGAGTGAGATAGTTAGATATATAAGAGGTAATTATTAGGAAGGAATTGAGGTACTTAAAGATTGGAGATGCGGTAGTTATATTTGGAAATGACTTTGGAATTGTCGAGGGGAACGACCATCCAACAAGTTATGCAATATCAATAAGGAGCTTACAAAAGATTATAGAAAACTATCCATATAACATGATTCTTGAAGATTATATTTTTTGCAATGGTGAAATATTTTTGAGTTTCCATAATTCTTCTTTTGCCTTAAGATACTTTTTAAATGTAAATGTGAAGGCCATAGTGTGACACGCCCCCTTTGTTCAGTTTGAATCTGAAATATGTAGAGTGGGCACTCAAGATCTCAAATTAACTGAACTCCACTTAATGTGATCCAAGGTGATCATTGTCTCCAAAGAGAAACGAGAAAATTCAAGCAATTATTGTGTCCATTGGGTTGTTGTGTATCCTCGTGGCAAAAATTATATTAGGCCTCCCCATTTACCTTTAAAAGTGTATTAAGGCAAAAGAAGAATTATGGAAACTCAACTATTTCACCATGCAAAAAATATAAATCTTCAGAAAGTCGTCTTTAAAAAAAAAAAACCAAAATGCTTGGAGATATTATATAACTCTGATAACTAATCTCAAGTTTCAACACAAGCCACAATTATCATCTTTCAAAAATCCCCATATAAAAATAGACCTATTATTATTATTACCTAGGGGCCCATAAAAATCCCTTAAGCTACTACCCTAGTACCTTGGCCAATTTGAGACTAATTGTACTATTTTTCAGAAATGTTGAAAATTTCAAAATTATTTCTTCCAAATCAAAAAAATGTTGTGAAGGATAATAGTGAATATTTAATTTGTTGAAATGAAAACTTCAAAATAAATAAATAATTCAACGGACATGTATTGAAATGGCCAAGGTACTAGGGTATACTCTATAATGAATCTAAACACAATATCCTTGCCTTAGGTATGCAAGGCCAACAAAACTTGTGAACCATTTTGGACTTGCATATCATATATATATAAAAGCTTTTGTTTTCCAAAAAAAGTGCCAAATTTGCAACCAATTCACATCCATTTTCTAAATTTGTAGAGTAGAAATTTATGCTTTTTGTTGATTGGCTACACACAAAACTTGAGTCTACAATAATAGCATATGGTCTATTGACAAAACAAATTAATTGAATTTTTATTTTTATTTTTCCCTCCCCCAAAAAAGAAGAAGTTCAGTTTTATAATTCCAAATTATTAATATTTCATGACTTACAATAAGGCTACTATGATATTGTCACACACACGAGAAGAGAAATGAAATTATATTTAGATCATTATTAGCCTGGAATAGTTTATGAAGGCTTTCCACACCTCCTCTCAAACTTCATATTTCCACAAAGATTAATTTCAAAACTTTGAGGATTATTTAATAACGAACGAAATTGACTCTAGTAGGATAAGGGTATACTGGACCAAAGTGATCATTGATAGATAGGTACATTTTGACGGCATGATCAGCAACGCCAATTCACTTCAGTCAAGTCGTCCATGGAAAGTATCCAATAGCACAAAAGAAACCAGCGCCAAACAATCACACGTCGTTGCCTATAATTGCGCTCGCCTTTTCGCGCGCGCGCTTCCCCAGCACTCGCCCACCGAACCCACCCACCCACGTTTTACCAACCAATATCACGAACGCCGGCCGGCCGGCGGCCGGCCGCATTGTCCGCCGCTACTAGCTGGCTAACTTGCTAGTGGATTATCCCGGCCGCTTTCCCACTCCGCATTGACTAACTGCACCTCTTTTTCCATAAAACTCTGCCGCCGGAATTGCGAACCAAGCAATGAGTAAAACCCATTCATTCATTTCTAGGAGAGAGAGAGAGAAAACCGAAGCCCTAATCCGTCTAGGAACAAACACCACGCCAGTGACAGCGCTGTTACAGAAGCACACTAAATATAGATCATCCCGCACCCCTTGTTGACGCAACGCAAGCAACTACTAGAACGCCAAACACACAGACAGACAGAGAGACTTACGGTTCGTGACAGCCACCAGGTATCCATCGGCTCCTGCCTTGGGTGTGGTTATTGCAGCAACTTCCAACTCCCACGGCATTACCCTACCCGTAAGGACCTGCAACTTCCATCTCCTACGGCATTACCTGCTCTGATATTCTAATGTAATTGGAGGGCACCTTGGCCTGCACATTGTTTCCATCTGCTCTATTTGCAGGGTGTTTAAAATAACTTGAAAAATGGAATGCCTGCTGGAACAGCCATTCCATTTTCTGACATTTGTTTTCTGTTTTTCCCGTGATACCCACCAAGTACCCCCCCCTCCATACCCAGCGGGTATCACAGGAATAAGACAGAGAAAACAATTGGAGAGTGTCTTTGCACTCCATAAAGCTTTACCTCACACTACCGCCACTTTTGCTTGCCAGAGATGCAGCACAAACCCTAAACCAACACCCAATGTTTGCATGTTGTAATAACCTCAGGCTCATTGCGCAATGGGGAGTTACTGGAGCATATCCCACTGCATAAGATTCACCAAAACAGATCCATCAACTTGGATATGATGAAGATGAACTGAGCTTGAGACAGAGCTGTTGCCATAACATCTAGAGTGATGGGCAAGCATTTCACCAGTCATTGCCAAGTAGAAGGTTCATCACTGGGTTACTCTACTTCAAGCTGTTATCAATTAAATCAATACTGTTCATCAAAGATGCTGATTGCAGACCAAAGAATTCATCACTTCAGTCATATCTAAGATGGCAGGTGGTGTAAGGGTGGGATCCATGATTGACTCCCCATTTCATGTGTCATGCGATGATCAATCTGCCAAAACCTGAGAGAAAGACAAGACAAACAGCTAACTTTTAGCTCTACTAACAATCCAATTGTTAGACATCTATCAACAGTTGCTACAGTGGTGTATGGTCTCTAATTCAGATTAGTTCTCACCATACTCTCTAGTCTGGAACATCTAAAATTTCTCTAAAATGACTTTCAGATTTGGATCCTTGGAATGTGCACTCTGCAGGAAATCCCTGAGATCTGAAACTTCAGACCTAGACTGCTGTCAGACAAAGTGAGGGTCAATACCACAACATAATTTTCTCTTTGCCTTAAACATGGCATCCAGTTCATTAGTCAACTTAGAACTGAAGCAGAAAGACTTGAAAATTTGTTGAATCCTATTACAGTTGTATCAAGAAAAACATGGAATATCAAAACAACTATGATGCAGCAACCCAATGTGGGACATGTGTGTGTGTGTATGTGTGTACCTACCAGTTCACGAGGGCGTCCTGTACCAAAGATAGACTGCCTGCTGCAATACCAACATTTCCACAAGTGAAGTGAATGCGCTGAAAAATCAACAAGACCAAAAGTGTTTGTGCTCAACAAATGGGGGGCCTCAATTGTCCTATCTTTATGTCACCTTTTCCAATTGCACAAGGTCAACTGATGAATAATCTTTAGAACCACTCTAAGATTGTGGGCTTACAGCATTCACTCAAATTTGAAAAGTCAAGGATGTTTGCCATGATGAATCTGGAGTGTTTTACTGGAACCTACTCACCTAGCTGGTGCATAGTCTGTCTGTGCATGCTGTGACCTGGGCATTAAGTTCAGCTTGGGACGTTTCTGGTTGGAAAATAGCTCCATACACTGGTGCATAGTCCATTCACCCAGTGATGCCACCACACTGAGTTCAGCTGCCAATGCATGGAGGTTGAACTGATGTTCCATCTTACGCCATTGCTCCAATGGTCTGGATGTTTCATGTTCTTCCAACCATGCAACAACAGCTTGTGGTGTACTGAGCAAACCAACTAGTGTGGGATCCGCAGCAACTTCCACCAGTGTCCACACCACTTCTTGGGTCTCTTCACACCACTCTGGCACCTTCTCCAGTGCCCCTTGCTCACCAACGATTGAATATGCTGCAGCACGCAACGGACGTGCAATTGTATGCAAGTTACCCATGGTTTTGTCAGATGAGCTGCTTACACCACGTAACCAAAGACCATTCCTCAGGCTGGGCCTGTACTTGGAAATGACACCCAATGACCAGGTTGATTCATTGCTCAAGGCAGTGTTTGCAAGCTCCAGCTGCACTTGCCGCTTCTTTATGTTGAGGTTTGGATTTCTGCCACTCGAGATTATGGGATCCAGAATCAGTTTGCCTTGACGCACAAAAAAATTTCTACATACATCTATCAGTTGGTCATAAGCAAAAAAGTCTTGATCCCTACTCAATACTATACCAGAATTACCAACTGCAAGTGCTGCCAGAACATCATCTGCATCTGCACCAATTGGCCTCACAACATGAACACCATGCTTCTGAAATGATTCAAATAAGAAGATGTCCACTCCAAGCACCACACTCCTTCTTTCATTCCTCAACTCTTTCTCACGCCGCGTATACCATTTTTCAATTGCCTGATCAGTCTTTACATCTGCATCAATGACAAGCACAATCTGCATATTGGATCTACGTACAGCTGCCACAAACTCATCAACAGCTTTGTCTGCATCTGCCAATGCTCTCCATTGGTCTTTCTCTTTGCTAGATACATCCCAGAACTTGTCAATCCAGTTGAGCCCATCCATGTACAGGGTCCTCCCCATACTTCTTGAACCCATTGCACACACAGTTTTGTAAATCAAAACCCAAGAGTCAGTTTGATGAAAATTCTGTACAGAAAGATTCTCAACTCTTGGTCCTCCCTTTAGCCTGATCTGGGCATGTACCGCCAGCCAATATTCCTGCAGAGATACAGCAAGTTTCTTGTGAATTTCAGAACAAAGAAACATTCTAAAATGTTCTGCCCAAGCTGCTTATAAACTTCAATATTCAGAAATGATCTGTTGAATCCATGTTTGGCTTGACCATCTTTATGAACCACAATTATTCATATAACCAAACTTGCTGTGATTGATGCTTGCCACACCTAACCAGCAAGAGATCACAATCGAGCGTGTATCATATATGGACTTTGTTGACTCCAATTGTTCATCGTACCAATTGTTGTCTGGACCAACACTAGACTTCAACCTGATTGTGTCAAAGTCGCCAAATGAGTAATCTGTGTCTATATCTGATGATTTGCATTGGGTGGGTGACAACCACAACTCACCAGGGAAAGTCCAGACTTGCACTAACCAAGTGTCAAAAGAATCCTCCTTTATCTGGACCCAGTATCAATCAGATCCAACTTGCCTTGAAGATGAATTTGAACACCTGACATTGCATATAACTCTGTTTGATCAACCTACAAGCAATTCAATTTGCAGATGTCCAAATTCAAGGGAGCTGGTACTTTAGTGTAGCCCAGATGGCATCTCAGACACTTGGAAAAGGAAGCAGCATGTCACTGACCAACTTCTTGGTGATAGAAAACAGAACAGGATATTTGGTTCCAGCCCATGGGAGAAGGTCAAGCAGTTTCCAATCTACAGTTCTTGGCAGGTGCTTAAGAGAAGTAACAGAAGGAATACCGGAGTGAGGAAACCATTTGTATGATGAGATCCATGATCCTAAACTTTAAACACTTCAGTACATTGACATCAAGAGAGACACAGAGAGAGGAATGTTCATTGTTCAGAGACAGGGAGAGAGAAAAAGATAAGCAATAGCCTCACCTTCTCACAAGCAGGCGGTAATTTGCTGCAAGGAAATCAGATCTGCTGTGCCAGCAGTTGCTACAACCTGAGACATATCTCCGAAGCCAATTCATGGATTCAGCTCTTATGCATTAGGCTGCAGCTAAAGAAAAAGTATAGAAGAACACCATAACCTAGCCGATCTCTTGCGAATTGCACTGCATGTCAATTGTATCGATGGCACAAGGAATCCCCCTTATCACGTAAGACCCTCAAACTCAACAGGAGCAGCAGAATTACGGTCAGCGACAACATCCTCTTCAAAAACAACTGCCGAACGCTTATGTCTTGTTTCTATCAATGTGTTTTGGTGAAGGTCATGAGAGTTTCGTACCTTAAAATCAAAAGGAAAAATTCAGCTTCTTCTCAAGATCTGGCTCTTCTTCTTCGTCTTGTTCAACAACATCGTCTGAACCCGATCATCCCGTGAAAGAAGACCACAAAATCAACACGGTACGATAATATTACAAAACATTACAGTGCAGTTGCAGAACAAGAAAACTGACTGAAACACAGTACGTTGCTCCTCGTTGTTGCGATCCGATGGAAAGACACAGTATTATCTCATCAACAGCAAAGAAAGACACTCCACATGACAACATGAAAACATACTCCAAATCAATGATCGTTGCTACTTACACAAAGCTTCTTTCTCTCTCCAAAAATTGAAGAGTGTAGTGTGTCTTCAACAACAGAAAATATAATTACGGAAATTTGAATCAGTAACATCCTACTCCTCCTCTTCCAATTCTCGCCAACTGCTGCTGCTGCTTCTTATTCTTCTTCTTACTTCCTCGTCGCGACCAGAGAGAGCAGCTCCAATTGCGCTGCTCGACAGCAGCAGCTATGGCGACGACAGCGGAGAAGGGACCGAACAAGGCCGTCGATGGAATCCCGTCGTCGACGTCTCCATTTCATCCATCTTTACCGATTCTGTCACCTTCTTCGTCGACACTCTCGGCCGCCAACCGCTAAAGACTCAAGGATTATGTCATCCATTTTATAACTGAGCATCTTACATCCAGTTTTTTTCGTTCTTACCGACTCTATAACTTAAGGTGCGTTCACACTTGGTGTTAGGGATTCTAGTGTTGTGTCCCCAAACATCATGGTAGTCATTTAGGACTTAAACCTACTTAAGGTGCATTCACACTTGATGTTAAATCAATATTAAATGAAATCTAGATGGCATCCTAGGTGGCACCCAATGTTAAATGGCCGATAGTTTGATGTTAAGTGAATGTTAACATAGAATCTTCATGATAAAGTAAATTTAGGTCTTAATTGACTAGGATGGTGTTAATGGACTCAACACTAGAGTACCTAACACCAAGTGTGAACGCACCTTAAACTATGAAGATTTGATGTCAAGCTAACATTAACTATCACCTAGTTAAAATTGCATGCCACCTAAGATGCCACCTAGATTTTCATTTAACACTGACTTAATATCAAGTGTGAATGCACCATAAATGTTAATTTTCCATCCAGAATCTTGTCCACTAGGTGTCCACCATAAATTTTTACTTGACCTTGGTTACTTGTTTCACAAGTGTTTTTGGGCAACCTGAATAATTTTTTTTCCAATCTGCCCAAAACATTTCAAGCACCTTGGGAACATTTTCCCAGGTCTTTTTTCAAAATTGCCTTCAATTTTTGACTAGCCTGAACCTCTTTTTCCATGTTACCTGAGATGCTTGGCAACAATGAAACCGACATTTTTAATCTGCCCGAAAATATCAGACACCATAGATAAACTTGTGTGGGCCTTAATCCTTTTTTCCATTGTTTGGTGCATTCTTCTATGCAATTTTAACAACTATAAAATAGAAGTATGATAATAAAGTTATCCAGAAAGTCACCCTCTCTTTCACCCCCTATCTCCTCTTTTTAGGAGTACCCACAGAGTAAGGAAATTTTATTAAATCTCAGTATGAAATGCTGAAACTCAGAATTGAATGCGCAAATTTCGATACTAAATATAATAGCTGTAGAGGTAGGACTCCTGAACTGTGTTTTATGAATTTTTGAAATGTGGGCTGTATAATATGTATAATACGTGTATAATACGTTTTGTTTGATACAGTGAACAAATGTGAGCTATATTCACTGCTGGGGGCGCATCACGATTATTGAACTGCGTTTTATGAATTTTTGAAATGTGGGCTGTATAATACGTATAATACGTGTATAATACGTTTTACAAAATGTATTATACACGTATTATACGTATTATACAGCCCACATTTCAAAAACACAGTTCAATAAACGCAGCTACAACACGCGCAGTTGTATAATTGTACACATGGCTGTGTATTATACACTGTATTATACATACGTATTATACAAACGTTCTATACACACAGTTCTATAGGAGGAGCAGTGAAAATATATGTAGCAGCAGTGGAGACGCTCAGGCAAAAGGGAAGAGAGGATGAAACTCAGTTTACCACCAAAATTGGAGGAAAAAAAACTAGTTTGGGTCCCAGTTATTTCGTTTTGTAAAATTTCATTCCCATTTACACATTTGACGCCCTATTATGCCGAAACTGGCCATTTTCTCTCCTTCCCCCCTTGACTTTTACGTTTAATTTTAATAGCCACAAAAGAAGGAGACCATTGGAAAACTTGGGTGAAAAAAGGGACTGGAGAGTATAGGCCATTCAGGTTGTCAAATTTACAATTTGGCACTGTATAGTCTCCTCTCCTCTCTTTCTGATCTCTTGCTCTTTGGGGGCCTTGACTATCTTGCAGGTGTGTGTAGAAGCACTTGAGTGGGAAGAACCTGGAAGAGATCAAATGCTTACATATGGCCAGGATTGTATATTAGTGAGTTAATTTACCTTTAACTCTGTTTAGGTGCCCATGATTTTAGGCACCTGATTTTGCTGCTGATGTTTTGGGACCATGTTCTGTGCTAGTAGAGAGCAATCCCTTTTCTTTTCCCCGAAAAGAAATTTTTTGAAAAGAAAAAGAAGGTTGTACAAGAACCCTACATGACCCTCTTCCGCAGCATGATCTGGTCTGCTTCATGTAAAATAGTACTGCTCTTCTAATAATAGACTCTGTGTGCCAAATTAGGTTTCTAGAGAACTTTGCGCTTACCTTCCAACACAGGATTAGTAAGCAAAGACTTAACAAAAATCTACCGTTATAAACTCAAAATCTTATAGAATGGGTATAATGATGGAAAAGTAATGGACAAGACATAATTAGAAAACAAAAGTTTAAATATTTGAAAACCTCAATGTGCAAAACTTTCAAAACTCTAATTTCAAGTGTCAAAATCCTCTCATGGCCTAAAAAAATTGATTTTTGACACATGACCCTCACAACTAACCATTCCATGCGGTAGTCTAGGAAAAAATGTGCTATCACCATAGTTAGGTGCAAAATTCTTGATAGCCAATGAAACTAGATGATAGGCACCCAAAAGGTCTTCTTCTCCTTTGGGGAAGGATAGTGGGTGATTTTTGTAGATTTTGTTTTGGGGACAACGGAAAAAGGTAGAACTAGGGAATCAGTGGACGCCTAGATGCTCATTCTTTGAAATAATGATAGTTCACATAGTTAGAACTACAAAAGAATTACATTTTCATTTTGGGATTAAATTAGAAGGTGGTGACACAACCTTGATCTTCTTTCTGTATTCCTTTTACTTTGTGATGTAACATGCACTCGATACCATCACATTTTATCCCATAAGCTTTGCCTAAAGTGGAGACATCACAAGTTATGAAATAGGACAATAACAAAGGTTTATGATGAATCAATTTAACGGATGTACAACATTCCAATAATTTGTAGCAACGGGCCAATTAAAGTGTCTCCTTATTTTATTTATATTTTTGGGGAGATTCCCAAAACTAATTACTGTAGTAAATTTGTAGGCTCGTTGGTAATTAAATTATTTTTGGAAATTTTAATTTTTTAATATATATTTTTGAAATCCCCAAATTTAAAAAATAATTAGTGAGAAAAAAAAATTTAATTGGTGGACACTCAAAAACTTCTTGCCTCATGCTAGTCCACCATTGCAAAACAAGCATTCAATAATTGAGGACATTTCTTTATTCTATAATTTTGTGAAACATTACATCTCCCTATTTATGCAAAAAGAAGCAATAATTTTTTTGTAAAAGGTGTGATTATGTTAAAGGTTCAAAGTATAGAAAACTGGCCAAAGACATTACCTAGGTTTATTGAAAAAAATTATTTAAATTTTTTACTATTGAAATGGACTTTGAAAAATAAAATTATTGTTCAGCACCCCAAGTGTCAAAACTGAAAAAGTACCATGGAAATTGAATTAACAATATTGTAGTGCATAGCTTGGTTAAGCACCAATTAATTATTTGTTGAAATTGTCAAATTTCTTGACAAATATTTGTTTGCCACACAAAAAATCTAGAAAATGCCAAAAGGAAGTGTCAAGATTTGTACCATGATATCCTACATTTTCGAAAGTCGTGTAAGGACAAAAGAAGTCATCTCTTAATTAATGAACTGTCAAACTTTAAATCACAATCTTCAAAAAAAGTTAAGAGAAAATGTTGAAATTCCAACCATGATCTTGTACATTTTCGAAAGTTGTGTAAAGACAAAACAAGTCTTGTTTTAGTTGGTGAAGTGCTAAAGTTTGAATCACAATCTCTTGCATTTTCCAAATTCACTTAAGAACAAAACAAGTTCTCTTTTACGTATTGAATTGTTAAACTTCGAACAACGAATTCTTACATTTTCAAAGGTCAAAACAACAAAACAAGTCGTCTTTTAATCAGTTAGTGGACATCATTTATGAATGTTCTTATGAATAACTTACAAAGTTTATCACCATTGCCTAAACATAAATTTCAAACAAATAAAATGTTAAAATGTAAAATATTAATACTTTCATAGTGAAATGTAAATGATCAAAACTTTACTTATTAGGCACCTTGTGGTTAAATCAAGCTAGATACTAGCAGATACACTAACATTATGCAATTATTTTAGTAGGGAAAGGTAAAATTATTTTTCACTTTAATAACTTCCTTCACTTACTAGGCCCACATGAACATACTTGCTATATCATCATTCTTTGCTTGATTTTGGTTTAAACTTATACAAAAAATTTCAGAATATATAAAATTTTAATCAAATTTTTAGTTTTGTAATTCCGTTTATGGATGAGCATGTTGGATCATTTTTGTAACAAAAATTCTAAATAAAAATAAATGGGTGCAAAAGAGTTTCAACACATATGGCTATTGATGAAAAATAAATCAAAGTACCATATCTAGTTGTTTATATAGATTACATGATTGAAATTCATCAAATACTAATGTACATGCACATAGTAAAAGTGAACACTATTTATGAGATCCATCCATAAATTTACTTGTGCATTTTTTAAATCCATGTAAGTTGTTCATTTGTTGGTCAAGTTCAAATCGTTAGCCATTGTTAGGTCTTATTCTCCCTTTTCATCAATTAGCTTTTTGTGCTAAATTGATTATTCATCATGGGTGTTGGCTCTACATACTTAATTAGCAAGCTTTGCTGAATTTATATATTGTATGAGGAATAACAACTATTAATGTTTGGAAATAAATAGGATTCAGCCAAATCCTTCTAGTTAAGAAGCTAAATTTAATCAAACCTTGCTCAGCTTCTAGTGTTTAATATAATATCATTCAATGTTTTCCTTACATACAATTGTTTAGATTTATAACTTTTTTGATGGGGGTTGTGGGTTCAAATTTAATTGAATGCATAATGTGTTCTCATGGTTCAGCCAAAGTGCACTTACAATGGATACCCAAAGCTTGATTTTCATGAAATTTTTTAATATCTATTAGCTGTATAAGAATCAATCACTCTTTAATTATTGTATCCAAAGTGCTTGACTTGTAAGAACAACTCCAAATGATGCTCAATATGTGACCCAATAAACAAAATTTTCACATCCAAATTTTTATTTTTATTTTTATTTTTTTCTGACCCCATCTATAAAACTAAAATTGGGATTACAAATAGGTGAGAAACTACTAATAGCAAACCACTTTACCTAATCATTATGGTTGGTCAATCCAAAATAGGTATCAATAGTTATATCTTATTTATGACATTCATCATACTAGTCAAATCATATTCATTGTGTTTTACTATGCCTTTTATGAAGTTCAATCTTTTGTGAAAAAAATGTTGGGCCAAAATCATTTTGTTGAGCCAAAATGACATGTTTTGATTGTTTTTCCATCCATTTTCATTTTTTTATGCCACATACTTAGCACCGTTGGAGTTGTTTTAATAATGCATATGCTTTCAAAAATGTGTTGAAATTTAAAAATTAGTTAAAATTTGGATTGACATGTCATAACAACATCACAAACTCACTAAGTTTCATAGGTTTGTACAAATTTTGTGTGAAATTTGGATTTCATAGGTTTGTACAAAAAGTGTATGAATTTCATGTTATGGTTAATATGGATGATATTTGTAAATATTCAATATCTTACACATTCAAACAAATGAAATTTTTAAAAAAAAAACATACATGCATGTTAATGTTTAATACACGAAACTTACATAATTTTATGCAAAATTACATCACAAAATACCAAAAAAATAATTAAAATGAAAATCTTATGTACTTCACATCAAAACATCATAAGTTTAAAAAACCATATCATTTGTATAGAAATAATTTTATTTTATTTTTGTGTCATTTTTACATTTCAAATCCCATGAATTTTGCATGAATCCTATTGAAATTTCACGATATTAGACGTTTGTAATGAATATGCAACTTGAAAATAACCTTTAAAAAATATTTTTTAAATCATAAATATTTGGAAATGAATTGAGATGTTAAAATAATAATAATAATTAAATTTTTTATAAAAGATCCTTTCAATGCAACTTATGCAAAAACATCAATGGTTTTCATCCCAACCTCGTTTTGGTTTTGCTTAGGAGAAATCAATTGTTGTAAAGACCATTTTGATTATTTTAAAATGTGTGAACGAAATTATAGGATTTCATGAAGTGTGACAAGATGTGTAAAATTAAACATTTTTCATTATCATAATATACAATGAAATATTTTTTCCTGGAAGATTGAAATTTTTGGATTTGAAAGATTTAAAATTTCAACCCAATTTTGAAGTGGTTGCATAGTAAGATATTTGGAATATTTTATATGACAAAGTTAAGAATAAATAAAAATTACTTGATGGATTATTTCATTGTTTGGTGTGTTTCCTTTTGCATATTAATATATACGTTTTTCCAATTTCGTGATCCATATAAAAAAATCAACAATAATTGTAACTTTTTATAAAAAAATTATATTGTATTTTTTCATAATGTATGAAAAGTAATTATTATATTTTACCATATGTGGAAGACTATTTTTTTTAATAAATATTTTTTTCACCTTAAATTTGGCCACAACCAATTTTAAAAAAAAAATCAATCATAAGTCAATTTCAATAGACCTATGATGTTTACATTTAAGTGTTCCAAATTTTTTGATAATTTCATCTTATTTTTTCATCCCATTTTCTTATAATGCTTGAACATGACAACAACAACAATTCTTTCTCATTAAAAAAAAATAAAAATAAAATTGTAGTAATTTTAAATATTGTACAATTTTGGACTTAACAAAAAAATGTTAATTATTTTTTAAATGAACCTTCTGGCACATTAGTCATCATCATGTTGATGATTGAAAGGTTTTGTTATGTCATGTTTGTGTTGCCTAAAATGTGAAATTATATGGTTTGAGTAATGTTTTAAATTTTTTTTTCTTGTTTTATGATTATAATAATAATGAACATTTTGTGTTGGACTATCCATGTGTCATTGTAAGTGGTGATATTTAATTACATTCACGACTTGGATTCCCAAACATAGTTCATTATTTTTATATTATAAATCATATAAAATGGTTTGGCCAAATTTGACAAGTCATTACATTATCTTTTGTCAATGGACTCACAACTTGGACTCAAAGACTCAATTTTAGTCTTTTTTTAAATATATAATCAATTTTGGTTTAGGTTCCACACATAAATGGAATTGGGAATTCAATTTCAAGTTTGGATCTTACAAAATAATTTTCATTTTAGTTCTAGAATTGGTTCCAAAAATAAAACCTTGATTTAGTTTCCAATTAATTCAAAGAATCAAACATGGTTCTAGTTCAATTTTTACTAATTGGAAACAAAACTAATGGTTTTAACATTCCAAACCAAGTACCTATGCAACATAAATTCAAAATTGAATGATCATTGCTTTTACAAACTCATGTAGACCCTACCTCCCCCAGGTTTTTGTTTACTCCCAAAGTTCTAGTTTCAGAATTAGACTAGGTAAGTTTGATGAGCTAAGTTCTATTAAGAAGAAGAAAAAATATTCATATATGTTCATTCATAAAGCTCTAATATTATGTCTTCTTTTGATTCGACACTTTCTTTTCCTCTTATTTTTTAATGTTTTCTTGCAACTATCCAAAATATTCAATGAATGAAACATTGCTAATGGGTTTTGCTACAATTTTTGTAGTCAATAGATATCAATGAAAACTTAATGTAGTTGTTGCTCAATCCAATTATCAACCATGCACAAAAGGATACATGCCCATTGTTATTTTTGAACATGGTGGGCACTTTTTGTAAATGTGTGTATTTGATTGTAATTGCAATGACCAATTTTTTAAAAAAAGCAAAGACATAAAACCTAACTACTACCCAAGAACCTTTCATGTTTGGCCAAAGGAACATTACCATTAACTAAAGGTTGTAAAATATTTTAAAAAGAACCTAGAACCTTGCCCAAAGGTTCTTTCAAAAACTTTAATAAAATACAGCAGCCATGGAAATTTTTCAAAAAAGAAAAAAGAAAGCCACAAAACACTAGTTCAAACCAAAAACAATTACAATTTGAAACATTCCATGAAATTCCCTCAAAATTGGACTTAGAATTCACAATAATAACTATGGGTAAGAAATCCTCAAAATGTGCAAAGTGCAAGCCTATAACAATTCAAATATGAAAAGTTTTATGAAATTCCCCAAAATGAACTCACAATTCACAACCATATCACTTGGTGACAACCATTTCTCAAGATGTTGAAACAACATTCAAACCATGAACATGAGATTTAATAAAATTCCCTTACTTTGCGGATACCTACCTCTGAAAGAGGGGATAGGGGGGGTTGAAAGCAGGCCCAAAGACAGGGTGAAAAGAGGGGATAGGGCGGGGTGAAAGCAGGCCCAAAGACAGGGTGAAAAGAGGGTCACTTTTTGGATAACTCTAATATTTGTGTAAGAGAGTTTTTGAAAGGGAAAAACAACGTGTTTTTCTTTTTCAGTTTCTAGGGCTTTCCATGAAAAGCCCTAGAAACTTCCTTTTTCCGCCCTTTTTGTGTCTCTCCCTCGCGTGCAGAACGTCATGTTCTGCGAGCTCTTGTTTCAGCTTCCTTTCTTGCTAGTGTGTGCTTCTCTGCAGCATCTGTTATTTGGTCTCGTCGCTCTTTTGATTGAAGTTTTCCTTCTGGTTTTCTGTTCTTTGATTCCGTTTTTGCTGAAGTTTTTCTTTTTTTTTTTGAAAATCTTTTTGTTTTTTTTTTGGTTTCTGTGTGTGGTTTTGTGTTCTGTCTTGAAG
>Ga0209208_10005737_pt1 | contig 17226 bp, 4 predicted proteins | sample S1TSphfallax_3_FD_187694 | JGI IMG/M metagenome (GOLD analysis project Ga0209208, IMG submission 187694) | Host-associated microbial communities from peat moss isolated from Minnesota, USA - S1T2_Fd - Sphagnum fallax MG (SPAdes) (version 2) | ecosystem: Host-associated > Plants > Peat moss >... | reverse complement strand
CACACCGATCTTTCTTTTTACCAAAAAACTATAGCCCAAAAGCTAAGTCATAAATTTTAAAAGTTCTAAAATCAAATGATTATTGAGATTCTCAATAGCCGAAATTCAACCAAATTCAAAGAAAAGTCGTCAGATTTCCATACATGGTTTTCAAGTAGGTAGCCAAAAATAAGAGAAATATATTTAAAAATTTCTAATGCCATATTTAGCTCATAGCCGAATCTGACTAAATCTTCCTACTGATGATAGCCACTTGGGCTATATCTCAAAACTGACCCAAATAATTCTCGATCCACGCGTTTCCTGCTGTTTGCTGATTTCACCCAGTGAATTATTGAAGCGTTCTGCCAGAGCTCATGTTGCAGGCAATGCATGATTAATTGGGCCTTGGTCGAACCAGCCAGGGTGATTGAATTGACCCCCACATTGGGATCATGGTAACAACCCCCCAAAACCCATTCAAATGGCCATGTTAGGCCCCAAAATTTATAGATTTGGACTAGTTAGGGACCCTGATTTTGTCCAGGGAAATGATATTTTAAATATTTAGAATGCTTATGAGCAATTTAAATGGGCTTTGCGATTTTTACCATGATCCCAATGTGGGGATCAATTTGCCTTGGTCGGGTGAACCTGGCCTACAGTAGAACCACAGTGAAAATCCCAGAGTTTTTGGGGGCAGCTTCAAAACATTATATGTAGCATCCTTCGAGCATCTCCACCCCACACCCGCAAACACCCCTTTTCATTAAATCTTGGAGCAGGATAGCGTGACTCGTGCTCTGCTCGTGTATTGACATCCATTTTGCAGTGGTCATTTTAACCGCTTTAAAAGCTATTTTCTACTATGGATTTGGACATGCAGTGACTATGAATGGTCCAGATGTAAAGACATGAATGGTTTTCGAGTGTTGAAAGGGACTTTCATGACGTTTGTGGGTGGGGACAGTGATCATTAAACGCTACTCTATTTTAACATAAAGGAGTTGTTGACAGTTTTGGGGGTGGAGTTGGTCTTAGACAAATCAGGGTCTCTGAATCCACAAAGACAGCCCTCTAAGAGGCCTTGCTCAAGAGGGTGAGTGTACCAGTCTAGGTGCTGGTTCGCCCGGGCCAGTGGCTATGATTGGAGCAGCCTGGGTTCTTCTCAGAGGGACACAGCCTCTCAAGGATATGGTATCCCTGGAGGAATAGATGCTGGGCATGTCTTTCCACCAGTGCTTGATCACAGCTCTCTCAGCAGTGAAGCTGGATCTTTGGTTCCTGAAGGTGAGGATACAAAACAGCCCCGACTTCTTTGCCTACAAGATTTCCAGCAACTTTTCCTCATCAATGGGTATTAACAAGTTGCCTTTCCCTTCAGTGACTCTATAAACCTTGCACTTGATCTATATGACTTCATCAACACCCATAATAGATTTTGCCCAGGAAGTTTTGTAACCCATGAATTTTGGAAACAATAATTAAGTTCATACATTTCCTTTTTCTTCTTTTTACTATTGGTTAGGTTTTTGTACTTGTGATGGATCAATAACCACAACAATATGCAAAAGGTTTTGGTTAGAAATTACAACATTAGAAGGGTGGATGTGGATGCAATTAGGGAAAAGAAACTTATGTTTTAATTTTTTTGGGACAATTCAAGATGCAATATTGTTGGATGATTGCTTGCCAAGAAGCAAGCATGGGAATGATTTCTTGGTGACATCAAACTTGCAAGCTTATGTTCTTCAATACAAAATCTTCAGTTATAAGACTATTTGACCAATTTTTAGATTATTTGAGAAATATAGTTATAAATTAGAATTGGTTCTTAGATTTTTGAGAACCGTGGTTATATATCAGAACTGGTTTTTTGAAACATGGATCCTGCTTGGAAACCTCATTTGCCCAACAACAACAAAGTTGTCTATTACACCATTGTTATGACCTTTCACTCTGCACCCAAACCCACAGAAGAAAACAATTGTATGGTGCATCAAAGACTTTGCAGTAGCCATTCCATTTTGTAAAACACCCATGTTTGGGTTTCCATGTATAGATAGCTCTCCCACGAGTATAATGGATTCTATAATTCCCTTTGTGTAGGTGGGAAACGGGAGCTGCATCATGTTTTATGTTGGGTAAAGGCCTAGCAGCATAGCACTATACCCGCAAACCTTGGGGTCTGGCAGGGTATATTACATCTGCAAAGTGATGCCCTTGTGCTAAGGCTTTACTGTACAGATAACACATTGTTTGCTTTGCCCACCTATTATGCCTTCTTGTATGTAAAACATGATTACTTTCACAACATGATCAAGGTGACAAATGAGCAAGTCAAAAATTTGTTCTAGGTGAACAATAGCTTGACAACACCCCTTTCACTAGAAATCAAATACCTGCAACCATAAACTCTCCATTCGGATATAATGTATTCACTATGCTTCACAATCACATATTCATCAAGGCCTTCCGTTGTCATGAATTTTCTTCAGTTGTTATGAAGTCGAATCCATTAATTTGACCCAACTTTCAATCTCACATCACTAGGTTAAGGGAAATGTGTACCATGAAATCACAATTCATTTTCCAATTTGACAAGATTCGAGCATAAACCCTTCGAAGCATTGGAACACATACGATCGAGAGTCAATACTTTTCTATCCTTTGAAGATCATGGTTTATGGCCTCTCAATTTAACTAAAATCAAAGCCTAATCCACTTGAGCCTTAAATAACCAAACAAATGACAATCAAGTAAACCAAACTTCATAGATAAAGCATGCAAACGCTCCAAATTATTAAACCCATAATTTCACCAAATTAAAATTTTTAGACTTAAAAAAAGATTAAAATATATTATTATATCTTTAAAAAAAATGTTGCAATGTTTTTTCAAAGTTAGGTAATTAATTATTTGTATTAGTGTACGATTCATTTTTTAAAACAAATATGGTCTTGATAATTAACTGGTTACATTGACTGCTTAATTAAAGTTTTTTTTTATGGGCACACAGGTCATATGATTAATCCACACCTATTTTCAAAGAGGTGGGTGAGGCATGCAGTCCAAGATTAGACCATAAAGTTACATGGTCCAATTCCAAACATGTAAGACTATAGTATTAACTTTTTTATCCATTCACATTTCCCAAAAGGTTCCAATTTGTATATATTTACAATTTAGCTTATTTGGACATAAGGATATTTTTATGGATGATTGTCACTTGAACAACATCACAAAATTGATGATATTTTTAAAGAAACACTTTGTAGCACCTTGCAGTGCTTACACTATTATATCATTTTTAACAAAAAATATTGTCAACAAAAAAATCAAATATTTTAAGATATCCCATTTTTATCATTGAAGCTTTAAAATGGAATAATTATTCAAGATTGAAATGTCAAACTTGCCATCGTACTAAGGTATAACTTTAAGATATCCAATGCCCACCAATTTCACTCAATAAAAAGATGTCAAACTAAGTGCCATGTTCTCATCTCACCTTGTTTTGTTAATAGCTTGTTTTGTTAATAGAATGCCAAAATTAGTAAAAACCCAATTCAAATTTCATAGTGTAGTTTCAAGTTGATTATACGATTTTAAATACCAAAGTTGCATGGTGAAATTTTAGTGTATTTGGAGGGCATCTTGCATTTGAATATCCCTTTTAGAAAAGAGGAAAGATTTTGCACATAATTTTTTAAAAAACAAGGATTTTAATGAGAAGTATTTTATGCTTACAACTTAAAAGTAGGAATATGTCACAAACACCACCATCACTTGTCACTTGCATTATCGCTTGCACCAACATAATCACTTGCATCATCACTTGCATCATCGTTAACTTTTAATTAACTCCCAATTCACTTTAAGTTTATTTTTAATTAACTCTCAGTTAATTCGTAGTTAAGTCTTAGTTAACTGCCAATTAATTTTCAACTAAGTTTTAATAAAGTCCTAGTTAAATCTTAATTAACCCTTAGTTAAATTTTAGTTGATTTTTAGTTGACTATTAGTTAGGAAGCTTCCTTGGTCGATGCACACATAGAAGCTTAGATTTTTCCTTGAGCTAGGTCCCTAATGGGGTATAAATAGGGTAGGACCTCCCATTACCTTTAGTATGTTCAACACCAATTTTGGATTTTTTTTTTTTCATATTTTTTGTTTTTAGATGTTATTAGAATATAATCATGTTTGAACCATCTTCTAGCATATATTGTGTTCTCATCTTACGTCTTTGTGTTTTTAGTTTTGGATTAGACTTAAACTTGCATTTCTTGTGATTTTTTTTCGTGTTGTGTTTTTAGCTTAAATTTTGTTTTTATAGTCTTTCGTGCCCATGACAAAATAAAATATACCCACTCCTAAGGATTAGATGGAAGAATTGAATCCCCTTTTACACTCGATGATCTAGGCTTGTTTAGGTTCGTGGTAATTTTGGTGTAGTATTTTATGATGGGTAAAGCCCATAAGTGGGGGACAATATCATAGGCTTTTTGTATGGTAAAGTTCAATTTTTTTGGTTCTTGATTTTAAAAGGAACTTTAGGTCTTGTTCAAATTTGATGAAATTTTTAATTTAGTCTTGAGACCAGTTCTTTGAATTTTCAAGAAAAATGTTCTTATCTTTTTAAAGCAAAATTGAAGCCTAATTCAATTTACAATCAAATTCAATTTCATCTCCATCATACAACTGAACATCATTTTTTTGGTTTAATATTAGGGCCACCTTAGATGAAGGTCCAAGGTCTAATGTGTAATGAAATAGAACAATCCTATTGGTTGAAAGCCATAAAACTCTTTTCGGATCAAATCCTCACACATTGTTCTTTTGCTTCTGAAGCTCCAAAAACATTTGTAGCCCTTCACCTAGTGTTTCCAATACCACAAAAATGGAGGTTCAGTGTTTAATGATGGGTGTGTTAAAACAAATTAATATTTCAAACTTAAAACCTTGGACCCTACATCTTTGTCTTTGAAATACATAGAAGTTTTGTAAAGCCTTAGTTGACGCACCTATTAGACTTTTAATCACTCAAAACAAATTAAAATTGAGGAAGATATAGGGCTAGAATTAAAGAGACCTCAAGAGTTTTTTTTTTCAAAACATTTAAGTAAACTATCACTCATCCTCTTCTTGCGTTTTCTAAGTTATTCTTTTACTTCGGCAATTGAAAGAATATTTCATGCTCAGAACATTAGTAGCCCTTTAGTTTGCATGTCCAATGACACAAAAATCACTCAATTTGATTAAAAAATGAAGAAAATATTGGAAAATATTCAATAATAGGTACGCGTTTGCTAATGGGCAAATTTTCCCTATTTGCTTGAAAAGTAGATCATGTTTTTATTTTATCCTTTTAAAAGTTGTATTTATTTACCAAATGAACCTAAACCTATTTTTAAAGTAATATGCTTGCTTTAAATTCTAAATTGATTTTTTAAAAGGCTTGGTTGTCTAGTCTCATTTTAATGCCAATTTCAACAAAATTCTAAACCTTTGGTCTGGATACACTAGAACTTAACCTAAAACTACCTAAAATCAAAAACATGCCAACACTACTTTTAATCCTAAGGTGGAGACTTTTACCTTAGATGATAAGCTCCTAGCTAGCCTAACTTTACACCTTTCTAATTTTGGACACTACATTTTCTTGTCTGCATTTTTTTGGGAATTGATTATTTTATTTTATTCATCATTTCTTTCTTTACAACCAATTCCATATGGAAAGACAAGTACAGTCTAGAAAGAAATCACTCCGGTCTTTATCCTTCACATGTTCTTAATCGGCTTTTGTGTCTAATTAAGTTTTTTTTATAACGTTATTTTCCTAAATGGGACATGTGGTATGGTTTGCTAGTTCCACATTAGTTCAGTTTTAATTTTAGTCTTTAATGAATGGAACTTGGAATCTAGTTCCAAGTCCAATTTTAGTTCCAGTTTTTAAAAATTAGACCTAGTTCCAATCTAGTTCTGGGTAACCCAAACTAAAACTGGTGGTTACCTGTCAATTATCCTCCAATTAGTCCCCCAATTTTTATCCTTTTTTTCTCAAAAATCCCAAATCTAGTTCTAGTTTCGGTTCTTTAAAAACTGGGATCTCGGTTTTGATTCAGTTTTGGTTTTTAAAAGAACTAAGTGCCCAGTTTTGTTTCCAACCTTAGTTCCAAAAACCACACCTAAATCTGGTTTTGTTTAATTAATTAAAACCAGAATAGGGTTATAATTTGCCAAACTACCTACCCAACACTAGTAGGTACCTCACAACCTCTTCCCTTCCACATTTTACGAGATGTTTTCCATCCAATGGAAAAGATTGAAGAATATATGTAAATATTATATGGTTATTATTATACATTAATTATGCACATATTGAATTCAATTCAAGAGCACTAGGCTACTTGCTCTTGTTGGGCAGAACCTATGTGTGTCAAATCAGAATGGTTAACTGCAAAGTGCGTTTTATTGTTGAAAGCAAGGAAAGGCTTAAAGAGCCAAAATTGGACTCATTAGTAAAACATAAAAGTAATTCCCTATTTTACTGAACCTATAGAGATTGGTTGATAGAGGTATTACCAATAATTTGACATCCTTGATAATCAAAAGCTTAATTTAGTATGGGGGGTTGAGCGAAACCAACATTGCTAGTAAATTGGTTTGTTTCGATATAGATGGAACTACAATTTTCCATGATATTAATAGTGGTGAAATCACTCAACTAATGTATAAACACATTCCATATGTGAGTGGTGTCCATTACAAGGTTCACCACACCAACCTACTTGTCTAGACTTTGAATGGGCTGGTTTTCATTTTCAAAATTGAATTTTTTCTTGCCTCCATGCATAACTATTTTGTATTACTTCATAATTGTGCTTTAGATACCTCACACATTTGCCTAATTAAAGTCCTTGAGTTTACTTCAACATCAAATTTGAAAAAATGTCATTTCCACAAGATTTTATGGAGATGTCCACTTTGAACTCCCCCCGATTCAACTCTCGGCTAGGCATTCAAAATAGATACAAAGAATGGATAAGAGGTTTGATGGTCATGCTTGGAGCAAAGTGAAGATGACAAATATTATAAATAGTTTTGGGCTTGGCTTCAATACCATTTGGTGGTTGAGGCACTTGTGTTGTTGAAATGATATTTGCAAACACTTCGTGTGCAAATGTGTTCACAATGAAATTGCATGGATGGGTGATTTGGCTCAATTGCAATTAGAAGGTAATTTCATTCCACAATTATAGTTTGCACAATTGTTTGCAAGTATTGTGGTGTTTCAGGCATTTTGTGTGCAAAGCTATGAATGTTGAATGTATGATGTCATTACAAACGAAGAATCCATGTCAAAGGCAACCATACTCTTTGCCAACCAAGGCCACCTTGTTGTAGTTGGCATGGAAAGGGGTTCCCTACAAGAGATCAAGGCATTGGCCCAAGGTGAAGTTTTTCATACACCTAATGCCAAGAACTTTGTAATTGCTTTGGCCACTAGCAAAATGTATTTTGTTCAACACCTATTCAATGAGGATGGGGATGGTCTAGTTGAACATTTGAAAGGTGATAAATTCCACAAGGTCATGGATAAATTCATTCCTTTGAACACTTCAAACATTTGAAATTTGATTGCATTTTTCAAGCATAGCCTTGGGACTACACTAGAAGAAAAGTTGAAATTTGTGTCTAGTCTTTGCAAATAATTTTTAGTCATAGGTGATAATTACAACTAAAATTTCCATGGTTGTAAAAATTGAGTTGTATGTGACACTAGTTACAAATGATATTGCATTTTGAATGAAACGAGTCAATGATATATGTTTTCATCCTTTGATTAGCTGTATATGTATTGTCGCATGTGATTAATATGTGATTATTTGTTGAATAATGATGTGTCCCAACTTTTAATTTTTAAAAATATGTTTTTTAATTTTTTAAAAAAACATAATATAACTAATTCATATGTTTAAATGGTTTTAGATTGTGACATGTGGCACAATTAAAATTTGACATGTGGCATATTAATTTAAATTTGAGCAAAATAAACTTAAATTAATATCTAAGTAAGTAGGTATGTAGGTTCCATTTAGGTTATAAATTTATCTAGGTGGGTAGGTTCTATTTAGGTAAGATACTTACTTAAATAGGTAGGTAGGATTTACATTGGTTAAATACCTTCCTAGGTAGATAGATAGGCTAAAGAGGTAGGGAAGTTAGGCGTAGCCTAAACTAATAAGGTAGGCTTAAGACAATCCATTTTTATTTTGGGTTTAACCTTTAAAATTGAACTTTTTTCATTGGTTCATCCTTTCAAGACCATTTGCATTTTGAATAATACTAATGCACTTATTTATGTACTCCACATTACAAAAATGAAAGACAAAATATATGTCTTAAACATTTTAATTGCAAGTATCACCAAATTAATGACAACATATTTGCAATTACATCTTAATACTTATGTTATACTAACCTAGTTTACCTATTAACTATAATTAATTATTGTGAATAAAATATTAGGTTTATATTATTATTATGATTAAATTTGACTAATATCTTGGGTTAGGTATTTTATTAATATTTTTATTATAATTATCTTCCTTGTTAAAGATATTATGAATTATAATAATAAATAATTCATGATAATGATAATTTCAAAAATAATAATTTCAAAAGCTACAACAATATTTTAATAATAATTACTGTAATAATATTATATTCCAATGTTAATTAAGTTTATGGTAATTATTATACTATAAAAATGAAAAATATTTAATGTAATAAAAAATCAATAATAATGATAATATTGTAGCTAGTAGCTAATTTAATTTAGTTATTATTTTGTCAATTCTTATAGTCGTTAATCATTTTATTAATAAATATTTTATAATAAAAGCTTTAAAATAATTTCAAAACGTACATACAAGAAAATTTTAATAAAATTTATTTTTTAATATTGTAATAAAATTACATAAATCAATTAAAAATTTATACAACCCATACTAGTAATTTTATCGATTATACATATAAATAATAAAAATATAGTTAAATTATTATTGTAATTAATAGCTAAATTAGGAATTTTAAAAAATATATATTATTTCACTTTTAGTAGCTCATCGTTATTAACCATAATACTCAACATTTAATAAAAACAAAGATAATATTTCCATTACGAATAGAAATATTTTGATAATAATTTTTGTAATAATTCTAACAAATGGTTAGATAATAATTAGATGTAATATGTGTATGAATGAATGTAGTAATTATTATAAAGTTGTAATATAAAAGATAAATAACGAAAATAATAATTAAAAAAATATTGATTTATTATTGTAACTTGTAGTTAGCCAAAGCTACTTGTTTTGTTATTATTTCTTTTTCTATATATCATGTTAATTATAATGTTCAATATTTGATAACGACAACTAAAGTAATAACAAATTAAAAATGATTAAAGGATTTTTTTTGTAGGCAAAATGGTCTTTTTATAATAATTCATGCAATAATATAATTATCATATCATTTAATTGTAATGTTTGTACTAATGAAGGTAGTAATTATTGTAATGTAGAATTTAAAATTGGAAATATTCATAGGAATATAATATCCATCATTTTGGTATTAAAAAATTCCATGAGTAATATTTACTATAATAATGAAATGAAATTTCATTTAAATATGATATTTATGCTAATGATTATAGTAATAATTCAAAAAACTATAGAAAAAATGAAGAATAAAAATAGTTATTAAATTGTTATTGTAATGAATAGCCAACCTAGGTTAGATAATATTATTATTATTATTATTATTATTATTATTATTATGTTTTTCAATATACATAATACAATAATTAATGTTGCATGATGCATAATATTCCTTGAATAGTAATCAATTTAAAATATTAAAATAGTAAAATAATTTTATTATAATCGATAAGCCGGTAATAAAAAATAAAGATTGAAAATATTAACAATTTTGTTTCAATGTTTATTTTGTTGTTAGTTGATGGCATTAATTATTTTAATATCATTATTTTTATTTCTTTTCACTTGTTATATCTCCTATTAAGTATAATAATAAATATTTATTTATAATTATAGTTATAATTATTGTCAAAAATGATAATATGAATAAGTGTAATTAACCTTGGATACATTCATATTAATATGACCTTCATGAAGTCCATATATACCTAAGATTTTTTTAAAAATTCCCAATATACATATGGTGTTATGATTTATATATGTTAAAATGTTATAAATATGGAGTGTATGTAACATCAACACACATATTATATAAAATTAAATTATTATATTGTTGTGTAACTTAGTCTAACTGAACTACCCTTTAGAGTATGCAAAATATACATTTGTATACCAATAGGGTTACAATTCATTTGGCCACATTTGCATTTAATGGGACATACGTGGTCTAGTTCGAATGAAAACAAAACAAACATTTATTAACATGGAAAGATGAAAGTTGCAATAGTTGCAAACTAATTGTAATGTTGTTCCAAACATGATCAAACATGATGAGTAGTTGGAAAAATGATCAAAGCTAATTGCAAATCACAAATAGTCACATGTAGTCGCAAATAATGTGGTTAAATATGACAAGATTTACTTTAATGTTAAAAGGTTATATCAATAACATATTTCTACTTAAGTCTAAGAGCCCTTAAAATCACATCCAAGATAGTTGTTTTCTTGGGTAGTCTTTTAAACAAAAGGTTTTTCTATTTAAAATGTGTGTTAATCAACATTTCCTTATAGCTTATTGTTTAGTACCTTATTTTCCTTTTAATCATTGATTAGGACTTTTCATTTTTTGTCTTCATCAATTTTATTGGTCAAGTATTAGTTATATTTTTTATGGATAGACATCTGAATTTTGAATTATTTTTGATATGATAATATACATAGGAAAAAATACTACATGAAAGAGATAAAAGATGATTATTGTGAAGATCTTGAGTTTTGTTTAAAGGAGGAAAAAAAAAATTCAATTGCAAAAAGATTTTGAGTCCCATTTATTTATTTCCAGAATTTGTTTTTGTATTTAGTTGTCAATTTATGTTTTTCTACCAATAATATAAAATTAGACAAAATATGAATAAAAAATAGCAACAATAAGAACAAAACAAGAAACATAATAACCTCAAATTATTTCAGTCAACGTAAAATTACATTAAAATGTAGGAAGATTGAATTAAAATCAACAACAAGAATGAAAAAAATAAAATATTGATGGAATTGCAAGTGGGGTGGACTTGTTGATGGCCATGTAGTCTGGCAATGATTTGTAAGATGTTTGGGTTATGTTTGATCATGTCAAGTGTCTTGAAGGTTGGACAATCATGGCATGCCATATGTATGATGCAACCTATCACAAAGTCCTAATCATTGCCATTTGCGACATGCAATTGGAGGACATGGATGTTCAATGTGTGTTGTGGTTGAAGTTGAATGATGTTGTGTTCAAGCACATCAATGTCGAACCCAATTTCAAGGGTTTCATGGTGTATAATGCACAAACAAATTGGAATACAATGAAAATACATTGAACAAATTGGGTCATTTGAATTTTATTTGTGTTGTAAGTTGAGAAAAATGTAATATAGATGTGGCCATGGTGCTAAGGTCGGGAAATTCCATTATTTGTTTAAATATTTTTGCTTTTCAAAATGCGTTTGTGTTGGGCAAAACAATGGATTTAGATTGTTATGTTTTGAACCAATCATCATTCTCCTTAACCTTTTTGGTTTCGATGGAATTTGTCATCCCTTCAACCACCCATACAACTATAACAAACATACTCATTCAAATTTAATCACAAATTCAATCTTTAAATTTTCAAAATTATTTTTGGGTTTGGACAATTTGGTCATTAGATTTACAAATCCATTTTTTAGATTTCAAAAACATTGGTCATTAGATTTGGAAAAATGTCTTTGGATTTCCACCCATTTGCATCCAAATAAAATTATTCAGGATTTCCATATGAATTCTAGACCTACAATTAGGTTTATATTTTATTAAATACCCATGCAAACCAAAATGGATCAAAAGTCCAAATGATCTACCAACTTGGTTTTAGGTTCCAAGTTCAAATAACCACCCATATAGACCAAAATGGACCATAATTGGAATGCTAGATGAATTATAAATTGACTTACCATTTTCAAGTTCAAATAACCATTCATACACACAAAAATGAACCATAATTGAAATTTGGTATGCATTGCAAATTGCCCTACAAGTTTTATGCTCAAAATAATTACCCAAACACATTATAAAGGATTAAAACAAAATGCCCAAATGAGCTATAGACTTGCCCTACAAGTTTCAAGTTCAAATAACCATCAATACACACTAATATGGATTCAAATTGAAGTGCCAAATGAATTCTAGACCCAAGATCTAAGTTTTAGGTTCATTGAAGTAGATGTACAACTAGAATGGAGCATAATTAGAATGCCAAAAGAACTATAATCCCTAGTGTAGTTTTCAAGTTCAAATAATCATTCATAACACCAAAAATGGATCATAATTGAAATGCCAAATAAGTTGCAAACCACTAGACATGGTTTCAAATTCACATAACCACCCATACAACCAAATGGGATCATAATTAAAATGTCGATAGAGTTGCAGACCCCTAATTTAAATTTTAGATTCATATAAACATCCATACAACCAAAATGGATCATAATTGTAATGTGAATGAAGTTGTAGACCCATAATGTAGGTTTTAGGTTCAAATAAACACCATAACACGAAAATGGATCATAATTGAAATGCCAAATAAGTTGCAAATCCCTAGACATGGTTTCAAATTCACATAATCACCCATACAATTAAATAGGATCATAATTGGAATGCTAAAAAATTGCAAATCCCTAATTTAGGTTCCAAGTTCACATAAACACCCATAAAACCAAAATGGATCATACATAGAATGCCAAATGAGTGGCAAGCCCTCCAACAAGGTTTCAAGTTCAATTACAAACCCATGGAACCAAAATACTTCACAATGGATATGCCAATTGGATATGAAACTTCCTAAGGTGAAAAAAAGTTATCATATTTGCATATATGTACATGGATGTCAATTGTTAGGATCATCTTGCAAGCAAATTTTCCAACAATTCACTTCAAATGACAAGTGTTGTTTAATAGATTACCTTGGAAGTCCTTGGGCTGCAAATGTGTAGTGGTTGTGATATTTCACAATGTTTTAAGGCATGCCATTCAAGAGACTCTTGCAACCTTATGCCAACCTTGATTTACTTGATAAAGGCTAATATTGACGAGTCCATTGGCAATTTTTTAGAATTTCTTCCTCAATCACAAATGCATTTGTCGGCCTTGCTTCCCAAGGCAAGGATATTGAGTTTAACTTCATTATAGAGTATAGTAGCTAAGGATTTTGGTAGGCAATAGGTCTATTTTTACATGAAGATTTTTGAAAAATGATATTTTGACTTGTGTTGAAACTTGAGATTGGTTATAAAGTTGTAATATCTTGAAGGATTTTGCTTTCTTTTAAAGGATTTTTTGAAGATTTTATTTTTGCACGGTGAAATATTTGAGTTTCCATAAATTCTTATTTTGCCTTAAGATATTGTAAATGTCCAGGCCACAATGTGACACACCCCTTGTTAAAGGAGGGAATAGATGTCTAGGGTATTCAAATGTTTTTTCATGGCTATGGGGATGTGTTGGGGTACAAGTTAAAGCCCAAGTTTTGGAATTTGTGGAGGCATAAGAAGATCTTTAGTTTTGGAGGCAAACAATGTGTTTTATTTCTTATCAAGGAGGCTCAAAGTCACATTGTTTCAAGGTTTTTCATCTATTCATGAGTTAGGATTTGAAAAATTCACAAACCTTGTGACAACATATGAAAAATGACCACAAGGAAAGGATGAATGCTTCCAAAAAGGAGGTCTTTAACAAGACAATAAAAAAAGTCTTCATCTTCTTGTGTACCTTAAGCTATTAAAGCCATCTCTTACACCAGGGCTAATAAGGTGGCTGAAAAGAAGAAGTTTTTGGCTTGTCTTTGCCAGAATTCTAAAGTTTTGAACTCCCAATTAGTCTCAGCAGCCACATGAGTATCCTACCACTAAATCAGCAACATAGAATTATAGGTACACTAGTAGTGCAGTCCAAATTTTGGAATATTTAAATTGGGGCTGTCTAGGTGATCTTTTGTGGCAATGTCAGTTTGCTGAAAACAAAAAACCCAAGCAGCATGGTCGAGGGTACATTTTGGAACAATTTCACAAAAATCGTCATATTTTGAGGAAGAAATTTATGAAATTATCAAGATTTTTGGAGGATTTGGGCAAATTTCTAGCTTTGTTTTGTTAAAATAGTCATACAGACCTATTAGGTTCTAGCGGTTAGCTAACATGTGATAGGATAATTAGATTTTCTATTTCTCTATTTGTCGAGTAGCCAGATTTGACTAAATACTCTTGTGGCTGATCACCACTTTTGAAGCAACATGAGAAAGTAGAAAAAGAAAACTGGGCTTTGACTCCTTTTTTGAAATAATTAAATAATTCGACAAAAACTACTGATTGTTACAGATTTGGTACAATCTAATGAAGCAGAGAGTATTAGCCTTGGGTGAATTAGAGAACCTACATTGCTACCATAGTTAAAACTGAAAAGTGACAAATTTGCTAAAAAGCAACAACGGTACCAGTGCAGGTTCTACGTCACTCAAGGTGAAGCAAAACACTACAAGTATCCCAGCCTAAGACTAAATCAGGGTCCCGGAGTTCAATTTAACATTTCCAAGGTTAAAATACTGCCACTTGACACTAAGATGCCTCATTTAAGAAGGGGAGAACACCAGACTTTCAGAATTATTGGTTCACCCTGGCCTAAACAGTGTACACCTAATTATCACTACTCAATGGGTGACCACAGTGTGTGTGTTTTTAACCCTGTCTATATACAGACAAGGGTTATGTCATAGTATTAACGCACTAATATAGAGAGGGTATTGAATAGGTTTGTGTGTAGATGTGCAGAAATAATGTTATGGCCAATGAAATTGCTGGATTTGCTGGTCTGAATTTTTAAAATAGTTATCTTGAGTGAATAAAGCGTTATATGTGTAATAGGGTTTGATAGATTTGTGAGATTTTTAGAAGACTAGTGAAAATCTTAAAAAGGGATCATTGTTTTCAATATTCAGCATAATAGGGTTGTGTGCAAGCTTGAAGATTTTTGTTTTTTTAAGGCCAATGCAACTTCCATCTTCATTACTAGTGCACTTTGTTTGTTTATATGGTTTTTTTTTCCAGTTCTCTAATAGGGAATCATCCTGAAATAAGATTCAACATCAAACAAAGAAAAGTTTGTAGAAAACTAGTGAAATTTGGCCAAAATAAAAAAGTGTGTTGAAATGTGCTGAAATTCTTCCTTAACTTTTTAAAAACAAGGAATTTGTAACAGAATACTCCTTTTAATTTTAAAGGTATTTTCCCCAATTATTCCAGCCTAATCTTTATTTTCTGGCGAAATGTCAGCATTTTTTGACAAAGGAATTGAAACGAAATTTTATAATTTTATTTCTAGTTACTAATTAAAAAAATTCACCAAAATTTTGATGCCAAAAAATGAAGAAAAAATACTGCCCCAGTCCCTTCCAACTGCTTTAGAGTTTCATTGTTCTGATTGATGTCTAGCCTGCCCTTGAGATTGGGCAGAGCCTTGAGAGGAAAAGGCCCTTAGAGTGAGACCCACTTTACATTAGGAATCAAGGCCAAGGTTTGAACTCAAATCAAGCATTCCTATTCATGCAATCACTGAAATCCAAGGGCTTTACATTAGGAGTCAAGGCTAAAATAGAGAACATTTTTAAAAATCTACCACTCTATGGCCCTGACTTGACCCCAAGGCACCAAAAAATAAAGATACCTATCAACTTGAGAGGCCAATTTGCAACCCTTGGGGTCAATGTTGCTGCAAGAAAATTTTGTTGTTTGGATGAAATCCCCCACTGTAAGGTCAAAGTAAACTCTAAAGCAAACCCTGTATCTCCTTCTTCATTTGATCTCCCTTCATGTTCATTGCCTCTTGTTGAGTTGTTGTGCTTGTTTGCCTCCTTTTTGGCCTTAATTGCTAAACACATGAACTAATTGACCCCAAACAAATAATATTTTATTGATAACTTAGATACAATCAGTGTTTTTTTTTTCGCATTCATCAAGTAGGTGCACTGGCTAGGATCCTCAGCATTAATTAGCAGTAAATGGGGACTGTCCTGGTATACTGGTATATCTTTTTTGGAATCTGCCTAGTTTTGGCGACCTACAGGAACACACTGTCTAAATCTGGCGACTTCTAAGTTTTTTTAGTCAAAATATGGCGAATTAAAAAAAGAAATATCAAAAATCCCTTTGATGGATAAGCCAGCCCTTATTTTTTGTGGGAAAATTCGGCCAAAAAACAAAAACCCTGCATACAATGAGCCAAGAAGTGCTCAAATTTCCCATTATTACCCCCAAGATTTTTTGGCCCGACCCCTAGTTTAAAGTGGGCCTAAGTTTCCAGGTGTCCAGTTCATCCACTATCCAGCCACAATTAATTTGGTCAAATTATAGCAAAAGGGTTTTTTCTACTGTCACCTCACTATTTCTCATGTTTTAAGTTTCAACCGACCCACTTTGAAAGAACCCACACCTGGCAGTTGCAAGTGGAGAGAGTTAATGCAACTCTAACCAAGATAATATTTTTGCACTTGTGCTGTTTTTCAGGGCAGGTGACTCGCATTTATTGGTCAGGTGGATATCTCCAGATTTGGGGTGGGGGTGGGAGTGTAACTTAGTGTGTAACTCGATGTAATTATTTAATTACTTAATTGTAAAAAGGGGTAAGTTGAATGGTCATGGTGCCTGTGCACCATGTGATGTCATTCTTTGTAATTAAATGTGGAGGATAACTTTTGGAAGGTTCTAAACAAGTTTCCTTGGGATTAATTAAATATGGAATCTCATGGGCAACATGTGATTTTGATTAATTAAGTGGAGGATAATTTTTAGAAGGTTCTAGACATGCTTCCTTTGGGTTAGTATATAAAAAGGTGTTTTGTGACCTTTAGGGACACCTCCTTCCTTTGTAAAGAGTGATGGTTTGGAATACCAAGTTGGGAATGAAAGTTTTTGATTTTGGAAAGGCTTTTGGTTTTGATTGTTTTGAGTGTGAT
>Ga0209208_10005736_pt1 | contig 17230 bp, 14 predicted proteins | sample S1TSphfallax_3_FD_187694 | JGI IMG/M metagenome (GOLD analysis project Ga0209208, IMG submission 187694) | Host-associated microbial communities from peat moss isolated from Minnesota, USA - S1T2_Fd - Sphagnum fallax MG (SPAdes) (version 2) | ecosystem: Host-associated > Plants > Peat moss >... | reverse complement strand
AACATTCTTTACCCGCGAATGTTTACCAAATTACATTGTTTACCAATTAAAATTCTATAAAATTCTTTAAAATTCTTGCTTCTTTGGGCTTCCATAACATTCTCGCACCAAGAATGTCATAACTATGCATTGAGTAGTATACACCTATTCAAAATTTTAAAAAGAGATTTACATCAACTTTTATATACTTTTCAAACTTGAAAATCATTTATGTTTTTCTTTTACTTGGGGAAATGAAGTGATTATTGGCCAATTCTAACTTCTTGAAACTTTAGCAAAACAAATGCATCTTGTAGGATTGTACATTGACTTTTAAATTTTAGATGTACATGTTGTTTCAAAATTTGTAATCAAAGAAGTTGGGAAGTAAAGAACAAATGGGCATACATAAAATCCCAATAACAATTTTAAAGTGGCAATATAGATCTTGGGGAATGAAAAGAAAAAGTAGATTAGAATGACATTACTTTTGAAACCTTATGAGTCAAGTTTTTAGGTTGAAACTCACAAAGTTCCGAAGTTGCCAAATTATTATTGTTTCACACTCTAGTTTTCTTGTTGAGAAGAGCCAAACATCACTAGAAGGTGGCATTTGATCACAAAGCAATCCATTGTTATAGAATTTTTTGAGAAAAGGCTACATTTCAAGGTTGATTTAGAAAACCAACTTCTTATTGTTCATTTTCAAACCTAAGTAAGTGATTTTTGTGCATGGGTGCACTCAGATAATGCCTTCAAATGGGGCAATATTCTAACCAAATACCTAATGAGTTGATGTTGTAATTTGCACTTGGCCTTGTATTTCAAATTTGTCAAGTTGGAAAGATTAGGTAGTTTTGAATTGGTGCATAAAATTCATATATTCTAGCTTAAATTCCTTAGGCACTTATTTGTTTTACCGATAAGGTTGAAAAGAAAAAGAATGCAACTATGGAAGCTTGAAAAGCCCTATAAATGAACATGTTGGACAACCCTTTTTTACATTCTAATTGAATGTTTCATCAAAAGGAAATTGACATGTCGAAGAATTTACTACATATTGAAGAGCCCCTTTGAACCACACTGCTAAAAGAACTTGATCAACAATTCTTGTGTAGATTTGATCTATCCAAGAACCCTTTTGCACCACATTGCCAAGAGAATTTGAACATTAGCATATTTGTGTAAATCTGATCAATGAGGTAAATTACATGTTAATTTGTTGCATCTGAACTCAAATTTGGGCTGGACCTTATGTTCAAGTTGCATATAACTTTATGGCTAAAAATGCTTATAGCTTGAGTACTTGGTTCTTTGACATTATATTTTCAATTTTGAAATAGTGTGTAAAAATCCCCATATATTAAAAAGATTGAAAAAACAATGTGGGAGACTTTGAATAAAACATAGAATGTTGATGAAAAGTTAGTGTGAAGTGATCAAATTGCAACTAGAGAATATGAAGATGAAGAATTCCACACACCTATAGGAAGTCCTATGAAGGACAATATTATTGTTACACCCTAGCTAGGTCCCAAAATCCATTTGGAAATTGACTCATATGTTTATTTTGCTATTATGAAGCAACTTATTGAATTAAACTTTACATCATCTCAACCATCAACTAAGACTACATCAAATTAAAAAATTAGAAGATTTAAGTAACCAACATTGTCCAAGAAAGTTGTCCGATTCTAGTTTTATGACAAAAAATTGGAGTCTTCAAAACTTAGATATTATGATTACTAGTATTGAAGAAAGGTACACACTGCCTTTTTTTAAATATAAAGATTCAATAATTTCTTTTGGTAATGTTTTATTTCAAGGTGAAAGCACATTAAAATGTTACAATTTGGATGTTTAGGAATCCATTTTCACAAATTTTAAATTTTCAATAGTGGTTTATTCCAATTGATATGTGCAAATGATGAAATGGGACTCATGTCAAGAATGAACTCATACATCAAAACATTATGTTAAGCTTTCATGGTCAAATCTTTAGTATTCAATTTGTTATGAACTTTTAAAGTTGTACAAAAACACATGTCCAATCCAAGATAAATTAAAGGGACTCAATACACCTTTATATAATGTCCTTTATGAATAAATGACTCAATGGTAATATATCCCCTATATGGCAAATAGATATTAAATAAGACAATTTGAAAAGATTTGATGATATGCAAGTTCATGTGAGATTGACCCATTAAACAATCCTTTAATTACTATTTAAAGTGAACATTCCTTCAAGTCAAAAACCAATCAAGTGCAAGTACATATCAATTTGCTTATCAATTTAGGTGCTTCCAGCAAGCACAATCTCCTTTTTAAAACTATCTTTACAACTTGGTAAACATTTTTATTCCTTAGATATAAGTACATTGTCGTAATTCATTTCAAAAGGTAATTTTGATGAAGCTAAATCCATGCAAGTTAGGCAACGGTCACTGCCCTTATTCATTAAAGGATTACTTGTTATCCAATTGCCAATTTACATTGATTCCTTACCAAGGGGGTCATTGTTCTTATTACATGAATCCTTGCTTGTGTGATTCTTTGCCAAGGATGTCATTGTCCTTGGTTAATGAAATTCTGCTTATGTAAGTCCTTGCCAATTATAGTGAATCATTGCCCATTATAGTGAATCCTTGTTATTACATCAATGTCCTTGACAAATGACAATTTGCTTATGTGAACCCATTCTAATTATAATGAGTCCTTACCTATGAGGTTAATGTGTTTAGTAAATGACAACTTGCTTATGTGAATCCTTGCCAAGTATAGTGAGTCCTTACTAATGAATTAATGCCCTTGGTAAATGACAACTTGCTTATATGACCCCTTGTAAAGCATAAGTATTCAAAAGCTAAGGAGGTCCTTGTGCTTGGTAAATGGACCAGTGACCTTGTATGTCCACTTATTAATTAGGAGGTCATTGTCCTTGGTTTGAAAGACTAACTACTTGATTGACTCTTTAATTACCAATATTAATGATTTTTGGATTTTCCCTATACATTAAACTACTATTGATGCTATTGAAAATTAGTTGATTATTAATTCATTGGCAAGGCTAAAAAAAAGACCTAATTATGCATCTAAATAAATGTTTTTTTATTATTTAGCTTTGTCTTAGTGTCAATTGGAAAGATTTGACCTTATATAACAAGTTTTTCATCACCACTATTTGCTCAAGTTAGGGATTCATACTTATATCCACCCATGTATGAATTAGTGCTTGATTGACTCATTGCCAATAGTAGTTCATGTATCATTGTTAAAGGAGTAGTTATTTGTGGTCATTATTAATTAATATATTTCTATTCACCTAGTTATTGTTTTAGGAATTACTAGCTAGATTACATAGTTTTTATCACCATTTGAATTTGAATAAATAGATAATGAACTTTAGTTTTGTTTTTTGCATTTTTTTTCAAATCTTAATCATAATGTTTTGTTCAAGAAGCATATTTAAGCAAAGTAGTTAATAGCGAAGATTTTGTTTTAATGTAAAAGTTTGTCCAAATTTGAATTAGGATGTTGAAAGATGGAAAATAAAATTATAATTAGAAGTTCAAGGAGACAATTAGATCAGGTTGTATTACATGAACAAGTGGAAAATGGCGTTGCCATTAGCAATAATTTGAGTGTAGATCAAGTATATCAACAATTTGAAACACCTAAAAGAGTTTTTCAAACATAATAGAGACATCCATGGACACAAGAAAGACTTGCAAGCTACAAAACACCTTAGGAAGCATTGATTAATCCTCGTGAAGTGCAAATCAGTGAAGCACAGAGGCGCATTAGTAATTTGTTGCAAAATTATAAGAAGGAAGAATGTTAGATTGAAAATGTAGGCTCACAAGTTGAATTTAGACGAAGGAGTTGGGAATCTGAACCTTAACAAAAAATTGTGGTTGAATCAATAGATCTAATGCAACAACATAAATCTAATACTTTGATTCAAGAAGAAAAACAAAGACTCAATAGGTTAAAAAGGGAGGAAGTAATACTAGGGTATAGATTTGTTTCACCTCTTTATTATCGAAATGGTCAGGAGAATGAAAAATTTAAACAAATAGTTCAAAATTTTGAACCTCCGATTCATTATGTTGTTGAATAAGAAGTCAAAACTCAGGGTATCAAAATGTCTAAGAGAGTTGAACTAATACTTGTAACTTTACAAGAAATTGTAATCTTTTTAAGAGAAAAATTAATAATAGTAGGTGTTCTTATGGTTGTAAGAGTGAGGTACAATGAACCCAAATTTTATCAATAGAATGGAAACATAATTAGAGGAGTTTTAAGGGATTGGAGCAAAGGAATTCATAGTGTGAATAGAGTTCCAAGACTAATTTCTCCACGTTGCACATATTACCATTAGATCAAACATTAGATCAATGAATGTCCATTTATTGAAGATAACATGAAGTAAGGATTTGTTGAACATTTCCAAAATTTCAATCCAAAACTTGTAAAAGTAGGGAATCATGGACATATTGAGCCAAAGGATCTTTACCATGAAAGGGTTAGAATTCCAAATAGACTTAGAAAACAAATTTGGAAAAAAAATAGAGTGGAAATGAAAGCTCAAATTGTGGAAGATGTACCTATTTCTATAACTCCTATACCAAGTCTATTGCATCAAAACAATATTGGAGTTACTTATGTAGGACCTTCAAACTTCATAATGGAACCAATAATATCTATGCCATTACATTTTATGGTAATGCCCCAGTCTATAATTATAGCTATTGAAACTTCATTTGTATCAATACTAATCCATACTATTGATGGTGTCAAATCTAGACCAACAAACTCCAAGGGGAACAAAATTTATGAATTTGCATGAAGATATACCTAGAGAGGTGAACAAAGTTTTTACTAGTCAACCATTAGATCCAGGATAAGACGGTTCAAATCCACGGGGACCACCAAGACCTCCAAGATATTTTAGATTGTGAATGGTGAATCCATGCAAGCCACCATTACCACCAAATTACCTTATCATTAACCATTTAACTATCTTGAACATGTAAAGGATTTTGACCCATATGCTCATGTCAATGTTTAAAGCTGCCATTAAAGCAAATAGTGAAACAAATGATGCAAAAATTGTTAATCTATTTAGTTTCACCCTTAAAATTTATTATGTTTAATTGGTGTAACAATTATATGGGAGATTACCTAGATTATACTTTTACAAAATTACAATTGGTTTTTGTAAAATGTACAAAAAATTAAGAATGATGAACAAGTTTACCTGTAGTTGAAAAACATGAAGTAAAAGAAGAATGAAAGAGTGGAAGTCTATTATGAGAGATTATTGATGTCAGCCAATAGTCTACAACACGAAATAAAAAATAATTTCTTAACTATTGTTTTCAGATATGGATTATAACCATATTGGTGTGTAACAACAACAAGTATGAAGACAAAAACTTTGTAGTAGCATAAGGAAACAACTTTGGTTTGTGAAGAAGGAATTTTTAAAGTAGAGGCCATAAGTAATCTATTAGTACCATGAAGTGGTAAAACAATATTAGTTGAAAAACCTTAGACAATCCCAGAGAAAATAAGAATGTACTATACAAATTGTCACAAGAAAAATCATAATGTTTAAACCTATAGAATCAAAAGAAAGGAAGACCTTATTCCTATAGTCTCTGAGGTTATTACTCCACAAATTAAAGTACAAAGGCCTATGAGATATTCCTATCATATTTGTGGTGACATTGGACATAAGATCATAGATTGTCTTAAGTATAGTGATATGTAGAATATGTTTAAGAATAAAGGAATTATGTCAACAGATAAATAAGTTGTGGTAAAACCCAAGGTTTCAAATCCTTTAGTCCATATGGTGGATGTGAATATGGCCATCACCAGGAACAAGGTTACTAAATAACAAGTGTTTAAAAATAGAAAGTAAAAGAAATTTATTGTTAATTAGGAAGAGGAACAAAAACTACAACAATCTTTTGTTAAAACTATTCAAGAGATGCAAGTTGACGCACTCCCAACTCCTTGAAGGATTCAAAAGTGAGTCCAAGTACAAGACAATAGAAGGGGGAGGAGTCGAGGCACACTCTCTAGCTCACAACACTTCGAGGGGTAGAGGGGCATGTTGGAGCTCCGGGATGGGACTAGGAAGAGTTGACAAGCTTCACTCACTCACACGGGCCTACACATAACCCACACAAGGTGGTTAGTGCATAGTTGGAGCACCTTTGGTGCTAAGACGAACCACGGGCAACACGGACACACAAGACTCACCACGGCTAGGACTTGGGGGAAGCCACCACCTTCCCCCTTATAGTATACTTTGCACCTCTCCATGGGGCCCACATCCAAATTGCTTTTCTCTCTCAGGACTCCCGAGTGGGAATCTCGAAATCGCGCCAGTTGGGACTCCCGCAACTTTGGAGCCCCATAACTTTGCGAGCGGACCTTGGATCGAGGTGTGGTCTAAAGCAAAGTTATAGCTCTCGTTGAGAGCTTTTCAACAATATGTTGCACATTGTCTATAAACAAGTAAATCGGGTCGATTTTGGACTTTTTCTGGTCGGGAGTCAAACTGGCAGTTTGACAACCGGCCCTTCTTTCTGGCCATACGTGTGTTTCAGAGGTCTAAATGAGCAATGCAAGCCCATTTTAGACATCTAGGTTCTAAGAACTTTCCAATGATATAAAGAACGCCGCAAGCCATTGAGTTTTGACCCTTCAAATTGCTCTCTAAAATTTTGGGAGTCCACCGGGACTCCATCTCTCAAAGTGGGAGTTGCCTTGGGAGTGTGAGGGTTCACTCCCTCACACTTTCTTACACTCCGAGAGTATGTAATGTGACTCCCATGCTTCCTCTTGGCCTGCAACCTTGTAACCCCTTTGCCTTGGTCGCAAGCCCAAAGCTAGGGTTGTGACATGATATGTTTCAGACATATTTATAGACCTTGTTTGATGAGCACAAGGCAAATGAAGCTAGCTACAAAAGGAAGTTTAAGGCATACAAGGAGGCATATCCAAAGTTCAAGTATGACTCATCTTCTACAACTCTTGAAAATAGTTTCAATACTTCAAACTTTAATTAATATGCAGCAAGTCCAAGTGGAGAAGTTTATGAAGTTCAATCAAGCCCACCTATAGAATCAAGGGGAGGAGATACTATAGAGGAGGGTATGGATGAATAGATTGTTGCACAATTTGAAGAGCAAGTCTTAACATAAGTGTTAGTAGAACAAGAAGCACAACAAATATTTACCCACATAAAATTAACAAATTATGTTACAGCTGTTGATGTTTCCATCAACCTAGTTTGTTATAGCAATTGCAATAGCAATAACTTCATAAAAGGAAGGGGATATGGCCATGCCTAAACCATTGTGAAGTGTAACAATAGGAGCAACTCCAACAAACTCTATAGACTAAGGAAATTCATGTCATGGAAGAACAACAGTCTATAGAATCACGAATATAGTTATAGAGCAAAGAATTATAGAGAATAAAGGGTAGTTTCTTCCATAGATTCCATTTTTTTTAGTATAGGTATTTTTAACAAGATTTCAAAGATGAAATCCAAAATATAGGGGGGGTACTGTTAAGGGCAAGATTGTATTGTAGTAATCAGACCAGATAAGCATTTTAAATATTCGAAGACAAGTTAGATAAAGCAGGTTCAATAGTTATAGGGTAGGTGAGACTAAGACTTTTAAGGTGGAATTAAAATTAGTTAAGGTGAAAGAGTTGAACATTAAGGAAGTTTTGGAGATTTTTGTGGGAGTTTTTTCTCTAAGTAGTTAATACTAATGTGGGAGTATAAATAAAACATAAAGTAGAACAATAGTTATGAAAATAGAACAATTTTGAGGACATACACATAATTGCGAAACCATGAATTTTTATCGTTTATGTTTTGTGTTTTTTCTAGGATCTTTTTTTTTTGTTATATATCAATATGAGAAGTAAAATTGTGGGAGAATTATGATAGATTCATACTTGTGCAAATATATGGGTTGTGGGAAATGTGGTTGTTGAATTTTTTTGGATTATGTATGGATTTTTAATACAAATTTTGCATAACTGAAACAAACATGTACAAGAATATAAACTACAATTGAATTAGTGTTAAAATATTGGGATATACCATAAGGTTTTTTAAATTTATACCTAGGTTATATTTAACCTATATTTAAGTTATGTATGTTGTTTAAACTATACATATGTTATATATATACATAATTTATGATTATTTTACTAGAATGTTAATATCATTATTACAAAATGTGGGTGCAATCCATTAATCTTTGTTCATTAGACTAATGAATTTACTGCATCCCCATTAGGTCCTATTCAATAAGAATAATAAATTCACTCATTTAGATGATTATAGTCAATCAATGGTAGGGCGAAAACACATTAGAGTATCACAATTTTGGTGGATTAAAATCCTTTTTCAAAGTCATTTTCTAGTGTAGTTGAAAATTGGCTTAAAATATGAATATTTAAATGATATTGAAAGTAACTTTTTTTTTCCAAATCCAATTTCAAACCATGATGCTATAAAACATAAAAAATATCATATATATATATATACTTAAAAGGGCTTTTAAAATTATTGCAATTTTTGGGATTTTAAAAAGTCCATAAAATAATAAACTAAAATCACATTCCATTTAATCAATGAATCTTTAATTTCTTAAACATTATTCATCCAATATCCGAAAGTTTCAAACACATAAGACTAATACATTGTAAGATAAAAATCCATATCCATGAATTTTGTACGTGTGACAAAAAGTGTGGGCAAAATTTTAAAGTCCATTACATATTGGCTATCCATGATTTTGATTTGATTTTTTCATTCTTGGAAGGTTGATTAGGGTAGCTTTAAATAAGTGAGTCCCTTTTTCTATTATTTCAAATAATTTAACTTTTTTATAAAAAAAATCTAGGAAATGTAAGAAAAATTACCATTGTGACATCCATATAAGGTCACCATAGTGTGCAAACACCCGTTAAGGATCAATGTTCTTATAGGATTACATGACAAAATTTTAACTTTAATCGCAAAATGTCCTAATTGTAAAAATAAATAAAAATATAGTAATGAATTGAAATGATTAAAAACTTTTACATGAAAACTGAAAAATATTTTGAACCATAAAATTACACATAATACGAACCATGCTTGTGAACCATGTGAAGAATTTGAAAATTTTATGTCTAAAAAAATGATTTTTCATCAATTTGAGAGGCTAGACAAGTGTGAGTAGAAGATTTTTTCTTTTGAACCAATATTTATCTTGAATAGTCATAAGCATTTTTCTTAGAAAAATTGGTTTGTTATTTGGTGTCAATAAAACATTCCATATTGCAAATAAAATCAAAATTTCATGCTTTCACAAGGCACAAATGCCCTTTTAATTATTATTTGGTTAAATTTATCCACTTTCAATTGTATAATTCTACATACAAGGTACATGTGTGGGTAGAGTCCTTTACCTACACACACTTGTGGTAAATAATAAGTATATATGGGTGAAAGCACACTACATAGCAAGACATTTTGGATGTTTGGGAATCCACTTTAACAATTTTCAAAATTGTAACCAATTCCAATTTATATGTGCAAATGATGGAATGAGACTCACATCAATAATGAATTCATTCATCAAAACACAATGTAAAATTTTCATAGCAAAATGTTTGGCATTCAATTTGCTATTGACCTTTAAAGTTATTAAAAAAACATGTCCAAGTCAAGAATAAATGAATATGGATTCAATATACACCTTCATAAAATCTTTCATGAATAAAGGAATAATTGATAATATGTTGTGGTGACTACTAAAGAAAACAATTTGGAAACATGTCAATGATTAAATTTTGACATGTACATTAGACTATGAAGCTTCTAAGGAAGTCTCTTATTCATTGAAATTAATAATTTAAATGTTCATCTTTCAAATATAAGATCATGATAAGCTAAGTTACAAATTCTTAAACCCTTATGACAAATATTTTACAATACCTTGTTGCATGGCCCATGTGATTCAAAGTATCAGCTTTTGTTTTATTTATGCAATGTATTTTAACCTCAAAATGGACTTTCATGATGTGCCCATTTTGTTCCACCCTAATGTGCTTTCACATATATACCTTACCCAAGAATGGTATTTTTTCATGTTACCATTTTAAATAACCCTGCCTAGTTGGTCATACCTTACAATTAACCCATTTTTATTTTATGGAGTTGGCAAAAATTTGAAACTCATCTTCACATAGGCTATAAAATAATTTGATGTACATCCAAAAATCATAATACACAATATAATATATATGCATTTCCAATTTGTGTGGTTAATTTAATTATTTGTTTGAATTATTGTGACCAATTAGTAAATAATTAGCTTGGACAAGATTGTCACCTTTTATTTTTAGAACTTCTTTGGATACTATCACACATTCTGTCATGATTGTATCACTAAAGTTATCAAAGATTTTTTTATATGCCTTAATTTTCCCCTTGAAGGTTGATTTAATGCCACATGCTCATGTTTTTTCTGCCTATCACCTAAATACCAAAGCAATTTCAACATATATCTATCTTTTAATTAATTAATTAGTTTTGCATATTTGATGTTAAAAATAGTATATCTTCAAATATGTTAAAAGATGTTTTATTTTGCTTCACAAACTTATGTTCTAATTGGAATTTTCTTTTGAGGATTTCAATAATTTTTAGAATCATTTAATTAGTGTCAAAACTGCCATGGTATTATAATAGTAGTTTTTCCTCACTTTCCAATTCAATGTGGCACAATTGGAAATATATAATACATGTTCCAATCATGTCCTTTAGCCTATTTATATTGATATTTTCAATAATTAATGTTTGTCTTTCCTTGTATTGCATAAACTAAAATTGTGAATGGAAATTGTTTCTATTTACATATACTTGACCACTTAAGAGATCAAAATGAATTACATTAGCCCAATCTTCATGTAAAATGTTGGAATAAAAAAATTGGTTTAATAAAATTTTATGGACATCAAGTTGAATCATTTGGTTAAGGAATGAAATTTTTTTAGTGCCATTCAAAGTGCAAGTCTATTAGTTATGGGTATCCTTCAAAAGTTTTTGGAGAATTTTATCAAGTTACCATGTTGCATTGATGCTAAAAACTTATGTGGTAGAATAGTAGGCATCTGTATGAGGTTGCTGAAAAAACATTGTTTCATTTGAACTAGGGATGAGCTATGAGAAATGAATGGTCAAAGATGCACATGTATTGAACGGACATTTAGACACAATCAAAGAAAGGAAATTTTTGTGACAAATTCTTGACATTTTGACTATTTTTAGCCCCTCTCATGTGATATTGGTGTTAAAACTTGAACTAGTCATGTTGCCAAAGTTTTTTAAAAAAGAGTTTCAATGGAGCTTGAGATATACAAATGGAACATCAAAAGGGTGAAAGAAAAGGAATTACATGTCTATTAGAACATATGTGCATGTTCAAATGTGGCTAGGAGTCTAGGTAGGAATATTTAATAGGATAGCAGTCCATTGTGATGTTTAAGGATTAATGGGGTGTTGTTCAAGATATGTTCATTTGACAAATAGTTTGAAAATTCAATAATTATAATTACAAATAGTAGTGAGAAGAAGTTAGGACTAAACATTAGTGCAAAACTATAAGAAATTTGAGGTGTCCAATTTTTCACTCCCATTCCAAAAGTCATGAACAATTTTTGTCATTAAAAGTCAATAACAAAAAAATATTATGTGACACATTTGGAGGCAAGGGATATGAAAGGTACCTAGTTTAAGACCTATTTCCAATGCGCTACATGAAAATGGACTAGTCTTCAATATAAATGATGGGTTAAATGATTGGGATTGCCAAAAAGAAAACCAATGAAGGAATTTCCTCTTACCTAGGCATTAACGATCAAGTTTTTGGCAATTTAATGATTGGGGAACAGGCTGAAAGTTTCTGTCATCCTTGAATATTTGCGGCATTTGTGTACCCTAAAGCCTTAAAGTTGGGGCATTCTCAAAATAAGGGACCTAAGTTGATGAGCATGTATGTGCAGCCTTGCATTTTGTGAATGGCTCCCACTTGTTTCACCCCTTGTGAATCAAGCCATAAACCATGAACTTAGACATTCTTAGATCATGAGCTGTAGGTGGAAAATGGTTATTACTAGTGTTGCAATCATGTACAAGACTAGTTTTCATGACAATTCTCACAATGAAAATGAATGGTTTTCACTTTTGATGAGAATCTTCTCCTTGAGAATTACTAAGGCATCATATGGGCCCAAACTTGATACCTAGGGAAGGTTACAAAGGAACCCCAAGTCCAGTTTTGAGGCTAATATAAGCTTTAAAGACAAATTCATAAATAAGTACTAGTAATGAGATTTGAACTCAAGACATCCTTGAAGCCAAGGAGGGTCCTTACCATTAAGCCATAGTATCTAATGTGTTTACTATCTAAAAGAACTCATTAAACTTTATTTTTTAAAAATTTAAATGTACACATGTCAATGGCTTTTGCTTTAAAGTCATTGGCATAAATTAATTTCAAATAAAAACAATCAACACTACTCTTTCAGATGAAAAATTGATGCCTTGTAATTAATGTTTTACTCTTTGAGCTCTAAAAAGTCTTGGGGTTCAAATCTCAATAAGTTGAAATTGATCTTTTTTGAAAATCAGTAATTCCTTTTTAGAGGACATTAGGAAAACCAGGGCCTGAGTATTCAATTTTGAAAAAAAAAAGGTTCAAGAATCACGCTAGTTCTCTTAAATTTTGGTAAGAACAGCTCTCTGAAAAAATATGAACGTCCCAGCACTCGTTCTTAAGAGTGGGAGCAATCTTACACTTGGATATAAGTAGACATGATCTCCCACTCACTCTGAAGGAGTAAGTGTAAGATTCCTCCTCTATTCTAGGAAGGATATTCATGGATGTATATATTCTCCCCTCCAAATACACTAGGAATTTTCTTTAAGAGGTCATAGCTATTATGATAGGATTACCATATCATTCTAATTATTCTCACATACTCTGAATCAGTTGAACTGTATATTTCCATTGCAAAACTGAGGATGTAACAAACAGTGTAGAGAACCTGGAACTGGTGGGTATGGATAGGGTATATATGTATACCCTTGATCAATCTTTTTCAAAGTCAAAGAGAATCAGTTCTGGGACCCACCCGTGACCAGCTTTCTGAAAGAATTATAGTACATACTTGAGCAGTGATTTAAAATATCAAAGAATTGGGTCAAAGAACCTACCTTAAATTGCCAATTCTTTGTTGGTTCTTTCCTTCTTTCATGAAAACTGCCAGTTCTTTTAATTTTTTTGAAAACCCAGAACCATTGGTTCTTTTGATTCTGAAAGTGTTTAAAGTATAGGAACAAAATCAATGAACCCCACAACACCACCAACTACTATCAACAATATATAATATGCAATCTACTTGGGGTGAATAGGAAATAGAAGATTTTGTAGGGTGCTCCCTTTTGTTGGTGCAATCGACTAGGTTCATAGCTTTCCTTTCTCCTTGCCTGTTTGTTTCCTGTTATCTCTCCTCTTGTCCTTCCTAAGCAGCTGGGTGAATCAGGCTGGGTGGGGATAAGTGTTTGATGGGTATTAAAAAATGCACAAAAATCCCACCAGATATAGGCAGGTTCTTCAGGTTCATAATTATACTCCTCAAACCAATCAAATATCCAGTTCTGATATGTAACCATGGTTCTCTGAAATTTTTGAGAATGTCAAATATCCACTCTGAAAACTGCTTTTTCTTTTCTGGTTCTTTCATGAAACCAGATGGTTCTTTGATTCTGATTTTTCTTCAGATACCCAGAACTGACAGTTCTCTGGTTCTGAAATATATTTTAAATTGGAAGCAGCTGTTATCAAGAAAATCTAATACCCAGCCAACACTGGTGGGGACGTGGGGACCTTCCCTTTCAATTTTCTTTTTCAATCTGTAATGGATTCTCCAGATCGTGTCTGGCGCTTTTTTGCAAAATGCAGTATTGAAGAAAAGTAAGTACTATGGGTGTTTACAAAAAAGACAAAGATGGGTAGGTTGTGTTACTGAGGGTTGGTAGGCCTTCTGATCAAATCTGTATTCTGCAAAAAATATTGAGGGGTCCCATACATGCACTCTCTCTATACTACATCATCATCTGACCCTGCTCAAAGAATCCATTGAGAGACATCAGGCAACATGGCGCTAGTGTATCTGGTGATCGGTTCTTCTTCAAGGGGGATGGGGAGAGGCATGGGGGCCCTCCATGGGGACATCATGGACCTATACTGAGAATGAACTTTTGCAGTAATAAAATGATCACTACCCATGCTTGAATATTACACAAATTGTGGGGTCTCATACTCAATGCTGTGACAGGGAGCAGGCACACTCAGTAGTTGTCTCCAGTGTTGGTCTAGTATATAGGCCTGCACATGGTATCAACCAGTGTTGACCGGTTATTGATTTTTGATAATCGGTTAATAACCTAATTGTTTTGTATTGAATTTTCAAAATCTAATAACCTACCCAGATGACTTGGTTATCATCCAGGTAGGTTATCAATCCAAACACAGTAAACATTTTTCTGTTAAGAAATAACAGAAAATAATATTTTTGATTTTTGATTTCTTAAAGCCTTATAACTGGTAAATAATCAGCAAGTTAATTGGAGGTTATCAATTGGGTATTTGATAACCTAATTGGCACCCAATTTTTTAAAATAAAAACCTACCCAACAATTATGAAAAAAAAATCAATAACTAGCCAACATTGGTATCAACATTGCTGACGAGGATGCTATTAGTTTGGTATGAGCTCATGCAATATTAGCCTTTTGCCAATACTAGTCTGGTAGGTTTTTGAAGTAATACTAGCCTTCTACTAATTTTATACATTATGAAAAAATAGTGTTTGCAGAGACCACACTAATCTGCAACTACGTTTTCATACCAATTTTATTGCCACTGGGCTGCAACTTTGTATGAGAAATAAGTTTATTTTTATATCAAATACACCATTGGAAAATAATTAGTTGCACACGAGTTCTAACGAAATTGCAAGGGATCTACAGAATATTTTAATCATATTTTTCTGAATTGTCTGATTGTGGTCAATGTGCATTGGCTTTGTGTTTTAATTGTTATATAGTTGTAATATGCAATTCATGCACCCAAATGGATTATGTGAATGTTCCCCACACAAATACACCCCAAGTGGCAACTACTAGCTAGCATCGATGTTGTCATCCCATATCCATGGTCTTTGTGATGAATTCACATGCAATTGCAACTATAGTTAGAATATGTTGTAATTAAAGATCAACTTTAATATTTGACTAGATTTTTTGGCCCATGCCACCTTATTATGGCTATAATCCAATTGCAACATGACTAGATGCCAAGTATAAAACATCAGTTATTCAACTAGAATTCCACATCTAGCCAGCTATGTAATATCTTGATGATGCAATAGAGTTTAAACATATGAATATAAATTGTCAATGTAACTTGAATGCATCGTCTAGGATGCATGCCCTTATTCTACCTCAATATTTTCTACTCCTCTTCAAATTGGTTTGTCCATAAGAAATGATTCCTTTGCTCATAGTTTTTTAGCTTTACAAGGTTTTAGGTCTTTGGGGTGTGGGTGGCATTATTAAAGAGTTATTTAGCCATGCTCATTCTATGGCCATTCCCCACACTAACACATATAATGTAGCAACTATCAACTAGCACAAATGTTGGGCCACATCATTTATGTGGTTTTTGCAATGACCCCATGTGCAACTACCTTACAACTACAGTAGGATTACACTGCATTTACAAATCAACTAGATTATGACTAAGTTCTGATTTTTTTGATTGAATCATTGGATAATTTTAAGTCGAACAACATCTTTCAAGAGGATTCATCCATTTGCAATTGCCCTAAAACCTTAAATAACCTTGACAACATCTATTTAATTACAAAAGTCTTGTCTAAAACCCATGTTAAAGACATATTGGCTATAGTGATAATGACAACTAGTGGAAATCTAACCCTACATTTTGAATTTTGTTTAAGAGGGAAGATTTTGAATGACTTCCTTTCCAATTATGTTTTGGTAGATTGTACATTGTAAATATTAGAGCATGAGTAGAATTTCATGAGAGGTAAGTGAATTTTGGGATGAGGAAGAAAAATAGTTTTGGGATTTTTGTTTTGCACTTGTATTGATTACGTATGTGTATAATGTATAATTAATTTATCAAAGTACAAAGTTCACATTATTTACATAGTTTGTATCAATTAATGTATTTCCAAGAAATATATTTTTGTTTTATAACTATAATTTGGTAATTTTTTTAGACTAAGAATTGATATTTACCATTTGGGACCATCCCCAAGAAGATTTGCACAATAGAATTCTGATTTTTGTACATTTGGTTGGGTTTTTTTTTTTAAAACACATATCTAGTAATAACAAAGGTAGTTTTTGTGTTTATTCAAGTTTTTTATTGACTATTTTTTTTTAAGGAGTAGAATTTGAATGGAGTAACTATTGAAAGGATTTGAATATGAAAAAATTAGTTACAAAAATTGTGGAAGTAAAAGAAATGTGTTTAAAATGGTAACTAATTAAAAGTTTGCAAAGGCAATTACATCAAACATCAAATTGGGATGCTAATGTTGTTAAGATGAATAGCATTTTCATTAAATAATAATGCATTTTTCCATATCAAATTGAGTGCAACGTACAACACTATGATTGTCTAGAATTTAAAAATGATTTGCAAGGTACATGACACCTTTAACAAAAGTGATGATTTTGAAAAAAACATTCATTGAGAAAATGTAAAAGTGGCCTTACAACAAATATAATCAATCCATGGAGTGAAAATTGAGAGAAAACCCAAAAAATTAGGAAAGAAATGCACTAAAACATACACCAATTGTTTTGAAGCAATGGGTACAAGGAAAAGCGATGCACTCCCAAGTTCCTTCATAAACTCAAATGTGAGTCTAAGGTGAACATAGTGGAAGGATGAGGAGTTGAGGTATGCTCCTTAGCTCGCAGCACTTCGCAGGTGTCGCAACCCTAACTTGGCCAAGTGTGGGGGTGAAGCCCAACACTTGGAAAAGTTGGGGATTTGGAGTCCTCCGGGACTCCCGAATGTTCAGAGCTCGACAGCAGGACCCAAAACACCTCGCATTG
>Ga0209208_10005735_pt1 | contig 17230 bp, 10 predicted proteins | sample S1TSphfallax_3_FD_187694 | JGI IMG/M metagenome (GOLD analysis project Ga0209208, IMG submission 187694) | Host-associated microbial communities from peat moss isolated from Minnesota, USA - S1T2_Fd - Sphagnum fallax MG (SPAdes) (version 2) | ecosystem: Host-associated > Plants > Peat moss >... | reverse complement strand
GGGGGGGGGGGGGGGCACTCAAAGTTTTAGTCTTTTTTTTTTATAAAATTAATGAAGGAGCCACTTTGATTGGCCCGTCACCAATTTTTTTGAAACATTGGGCATTCCTGAAAATAGAAGCACAAAGGTGTTTCCCTTTGGTCCACCTTTGTAGATATATAAACCATATGCTACTTTCCATTTGAGCACACAATTGCCCAAACAATCATTTTTGAAGTGCCAAGGCATTTTGACATCTCACATTTTGTCTTCCAAGTTTTTGACAATTTGAATGCAAGTAGATAAGTTAGTGAAAAAGATGAGGTTGTGATGTAAAGAAGGAAAGAAATAACATTTTTTTTAAAAATCTCATTATCAAGCAAAGTTAATGTAGAATCATTTTGATTGAAACACACATTTTCAACTAGACTTGATGTACCTAGAACTAGAATCAAGGTCCACAAGTAGAAGTACAAGAAAGACACAAGTTGGAAAACAAAGTTGTATGATTATGTAAACACTTGATTTTAGACCATGTTTCTTTGGTGCCCTAGGTAAGTTTCTAACTTAACATGTCAATTTTCACCAATTTTTTTTTGTCTTGTAATTGCATTTGATTAAAGGGACTCAACATTTGTCTATTATGTTCTTGTTCAATGTAATTATAGTGTGGATGGTGTCTTTGAGTAGTAATTGAACTTTGTATAACTACTTCTTGTTGTACCTTGTGTAAGACTTGATCAACATCAAGCTCTTGAAAACCAATTAATAGATTTTGAATTATGCAATATTAAGTGATTAGATCATGTACAGTAACATTGAGTAATTTTGTTTTCCCTTGTATTTCAAAATGTTTTCTTGGGAATACCAAATGAATTTTTCACATATTTTTCTCTTTTATGTTTTTAATCGTAAAACATTTCAAAATGTCACAATTTCCATCTTTGAATGGTGTCACCAACTGTGGTAGTGAGGGTAACTCTTATCAATCAGCAAATGAGCTAAATATTTTTGACCTTTTCCTACACAAAGAAATCCATGAAGATAAATGGTTGAGAAAAGGCCTGAGACTCATGGTAAGGTTAAAGGCTCATCAAAAGTTGCAAATCTCCTAACCCCCTGTCTGTTAAATTTCTTTAAAAAAAGTTACACATCTTCCCCCAAAACAAGAGAATGTTTCAAACATGAAAAATGTTTACTAACAATCACATTAAAATATCAAGGGTATCTAATCTCAAAGAAAATCTCCTGGTATTCTTATCAAATTATGTGAAGGTTTTTTTAAATAGCTGCCCTTCACATTGAAGGATCTCCCCCCACCCCCGCCCCCCACAAAAAAAATGGTTGCCCTTCACATGTGAAAGGTCCCAAAAATTTTCACCCTTCATTAGTAGGGCTAGATTTCCTTGAAGGGTGTTGAAGGTAAAGCAGCTGGCAAAATTTTGTAGTGTAGTTCGTGGGCACCTTATTGCGTAGAATTTTTCCTCCATGAAGGGTGGGCATTTCAAAAAACTCAATGCCCCCTCCCTATGGGCATTTCATTTTTTAAAATACCTATTTTATTTTATTTTCCCTTTTAGAATTCATGTAAAAATCCAGCCTCAGCCGAGGGTATTACACAACACAAATTTTAAGGGCTCGGGGCCCAGCCACCCCCCAACCCCTGAAGGTTGAACCTAGACATAAGAAGGTAACTACTAACTACCCTATTTGACATTTATTTCATTCAGTTGTGGCAGTACAATAACGAGAATCCATGATAAAATTGTGCACTTTCTGGCCAAAGGATTAGGTTTTATTATAAAAATGTATACCTAATGTGGACCCCATTCTGAACCCTTGAAAAAATAGCCAAAATTGTTGGGTTTCTATATTTGGATTTCAGTTTGTAGCCAAAAATAAAGAAAGACTACAAAAGATTTGTACTTGGTTTCTAGCCAGATTTGGCTAAATCTTCTTAGGCATGATCGTCCCTCTTTTTAAAACATCCTATTGATGATTACCACTTTGTGTACAAACAGAAATTATTTTTGTAAACTCTAGGATTATTTTTTTTAATTTAAAAATTTAAGTGAACTGGCTATGGATCATCCAAAAAACGACAAAAGTGAGCCAAATTCTAAAAGTTAGAAGAAGAACCTATTGTCCAAATATGGCAAATTCAGACATTTTCTTTCCCTTCAAAATGTGGTGGTGACTTTGGCACTCCCTAGGGTGCAAAAATTTCACCTTGGGTAGACCCAGCACACCCACATTGGTTACCATGGTAAAAATCCCAATATCCATTTAAAATTATTTCTAAATACCTAGTACAAATATATCTATCCCCTGCTTAGACTAAATCAGGGGTGTGTTGAGTTCAAATGTCAGTTCCATTTTTTGGGCTGAATATGGCCACTAAGGAGGGTGCACGCACAACGATGAAGGTACCAACGTGGCCGGCAACCTTCAGGAAGTTAGGCCAGAACGTATTCATGTCTAAAGTATGACAACTTTAGACTATTTTTTGTCCCCTCAAAATGTGGTGACTTTGGCGCTCCTTACGATGCAAAATTTCAACGAAAAAAAACATAAGCCGCGACCTTTACCATGCCGACAATAATTAAAATTATTTTCAGTAAATGTCACAATATAATGCCATTTGGTGACAAAGTTTTTTTGAATTTTTTGGGAAATTTTCTATTTTTTAGAATAAAATTAAACCAAAAGAATTTTCTTTTTTATAAATATATAAAATCGAAAAAAAATTCAAACCACAAAACTGAAAGAAAGAAAGAAAAGAAAAATAGTGATTTTTTTTCAATTTTCTGATGTAGTGCCATTGGCTAGGATCTCATGAAGGAATTAGCATTAAATGGCAAAAGGACAGGTGAGAGACAGTAGAATTTTTTTTGTAATCCTGGTCTTATTTGGCGACCTACAAGGAGGAAGCCTTCTAAATCTGGCGAACCCAGTTCAAAACCCCCACCTTTTTTGGCGAATTTTCCTAAAAATTTGCAGAAAGAAGCCTTTGTACTTGTCGCAGTTCCAAAACTGATTTCGCATTTTGGCGGTATTTCGCGCAAAAAAAAAAAAAAAAAAAAAAAAAAACAACGCTGTGCTGGAGTGAAAATATTAGGGGAAAAAAAAATTCAGCATGAAGATACTGGAATGGTAAAGGTAATTTGAGAGCAAAAAATCACACTAAAATTTCCATAGGGAGGTGGGTAAGTACGTAGCTAGGTACCTAGAATAGGTAGACCCTGTTCCGGAGACCACCTGGCGGCCACCGAGCAAGTGCGCGGCAAGAGGCCATTGCGCCCTGATCAAACGTTTCGAACTCCGGCGCTATGCGCGTCGCAGCAGCAGCACCGTCACAACTCTTGACTACGACAACAAATCTGTGGTCACTGTTTTCCCCATGCATTAGCGAATCGGATTTGTAAGGAGAGATTGATCAAAGCGCCGGATTTCTTGTATTTTTTTTTGTTGCACCTGTGCTAGCGATCATCATCATCATCATCATCTTCATCGTGCAAGCTTGGTTGATTCGGGAAAGAAAAGGAAAGAGATCATGCGTGAAGAACGACATTTTGTGAAGACATTGTTGTTGTGCGCAGGCTCTTTCTTTGGAGGAAATCTACGTCAGAGCAGCGCCGGTGTGTTCATGTTTGGATTTTGTAAGGTTTCATTGCAATCATAAGAATATTGTTTTCATTTTTATTTTGCTCGAACCTGCTGGCTTGGAGTTTTGTACGGTTGTTGATTCTGGAATTCTTGTGAGGAAAGAAAACAGTACAAAGTGTGTGTAATGCCGTGGAGGGACTCGGTTTTTCGTACGCATATGTTTTGTGTATCTATTAGGTCGTCTGCGGATGCGTTTCTTGATGCTCTTTTTCTTTGTTAATTTTGCTTGTTTCGCGAAGCTTGAACTGTTTTTGGAAGCAGTCATGGAAAGTCTTGCTGTTACTTGTTATCTGTTGTGTGGAACGATTCATCCATACGTCTCTGATCAAGATCTTGCATCACCACGGCTCGAATGTTTCTTATGGACTTCTTCTGTTGCAAGATCCGTGTGGTAAACCGCCGCATTAAAGATAGGCCTACTCTTTCGTTGATTGTTTTATTGGCTGTTTGTCGTCCTGAATCGCAGCAGTATGACGGCGAGAACACGGAAGCTCTAAAGACGCCCCTCCTCAGGGGCTCCAGTACGGTCTGAAGAAGGTACGTCCTCAAATTGATGCATCCGAGAAAGCCCTTTCTCTCTCTGTCTCTGTCTCTCTCTCTCTCTCACGCACTGCCCATGACGATCTTTCCGTCGAACATTCTCAATGAACTCCGCTGCAAAAGAGGGCAGATTTCTTTGTCGATGGAAAGATCCTGTTCAACGGCACACCGATATGTACATGATTTAGTTTGAAAGTAGATATATCGCAAGGAGACGACGTATCTTCTCTGTTTTGGAAGCTGATGAGTGTGCAACGCAACTGTGTCGACAGGTGGAAAGAAGCCCCGTTGTTTCGCAGCAGAATCGAGAATTCAAGAGCAGCGATTGTTGTTGTCTTGACGGATCCTGTCACGGAGGAGTGTAAAACAAAGCAGCAGCTATGAGGAAGGAAGTGTATGAAGCTGTCGTAAGTAACGAGGGCTCCAGGTGCTGCGACGATGATGCAGCAGCAGGAGGAGCTGCCAGGGCTGAGACCATTGCCATCAAGGTCCGACAACACTTACCCGATTTCTTGCAATCAGTGAAGCTCAAGTATGTGCTGCGCGGCTATCATTCTGTGACCAAGTACGGTGTAACCCTTGTGGTCATACCGTTGTTTCTTTTAGCTCTGGCTGAAACTGCTCGACAACTGCACAAGCAGAGCCTTCAACTGCTGTGGGATCAGCTGCAATACAACTTGGTCAGTATCCTGATCTGTTCGGGGGCTTTAGTGTTCGTTCTCACCTTGTACTTCTTGTGTCAACCGCGTCGGGTCTACCTTATTGACTTCGCTTGCCGCAAACCTGATGAAAGCAAAGCCATCACCAAGCAACAGCTGCTGGACAATATGGTCCGTTGCGGCAAATACAACGACGACAGCCTCGAATTCCAGCGCAAGATACTGGAAAAATCAGGGATGGGAGACCAGACGTATGTTCCTGAGGTCTTACACAAAGCACCTATCCATATCACTATGAGTGGTGGTCGAGAAGAAGCGGAAGCTGTCATGTTCGGAACCCTTGACGAGCTTTTCGAGAAGACAGGTGTGAAGCCCAAAGAGATCAGTATTCTGATCGTCAATTGCAGCTTGTTCAACCCAACCCCCTCACTCTCTGCCATGGTAGTCAACCATTTCAAGATGAGAGGTGACATCAAGAGCATCAACATAGGAGGGATGGGGTGTAGTGCAGGTCTCATAGCCATAGATCTAGCCAAGGATCTCCTGCAATTGCACAGAAACTCGTATGCATTGGTACTCAGCCAGGAAATACTGGCACCCAAGCCTTACTTTGGGAATGATAGGCCGAAACTAGTGACAAATTGTTTGTTCCGGATGGGAGGGGCTGCCATGTTGCTGTCAAATAGGTTGGGGGACAGCTGGAGAGCCAACTATGAGTTAGTGCACACTGTCAGGACCCACAAGGGTGCAGATGACAAATGCTATGAGTGTGTATTTGAGGTATGTCCTCTTATCCCACGCTTTTGCATTTCTTGATAGTTCTTTCTTCCCAGATAATGGAGAGAGTAAGAGCTGTGGGTCATTCGAATTTCTTCCAACATTCAAATGACATCATTCCATTGGATTTGGTTAAGTTGACCTAGTTGTACAATTTGTTTATATTTTGTGGTCCATCATCTGCTGCAATGTCTGAATTGCTAACACATCAAACTCAAGTTGCTACATTCTGAGTGATGAAATATGACACAAGCAGCTGCTGTGTTCCATAATTTTCAAGTACTTGTGTGTCATCCCCAGTGATCTGTTAGAGGACCCTGATCTGACATGGTTGATCACAGTAAGTGATCATAGGGTCCTCAGTAGAAACAATGCTCACAAGTTGTCCAAGTGTGTTTTATGAGGTACTTACTCTCTTGTCCTTTCTTCCTTTTGTTTTCCTCCCTCTCTTTATTGTTAATTGCTTTCGGCTTCTTTTGTTTTATTTCGTTGTACAGTCAATCTAAGAAAATGGTTGATTACTTGGGTTATCTTCTTGCAGGAAATTCTCTATGGTTCTTGGCTTCAAGGATTCAGAAGTTTTATTAGTAAATTGATGATAAAATGGTTGGTGATTGCATGTAAGTTTAGCAAGATAAGAAAGAGCTTCAATGTACACGAATTTAATCACATCTGTATTGTTTCCCCTCTACTTCTTGTGGTCACAAAGCTGCACCTGTGTTGCATTCTCCTGCTTGTTTTGTTTTTCATTTGCACATGAGCTTTCTGGTCAAATGGTGACATTAAAGCTTCCACTTGATGAAGGTGTAGTACTGATGTATGGTGATTACAGGGTATAGGGCCATTGTTTCAAGTTAAAGGGAGGTTCAGAAGGTGCTGGAGAAGTTCTACTTTTGTGATTATCACTTCATTTTTCCTGTTCCCTTGCAGTCAACCTCCAACTTCCTTCCATTTGACAATTCTTTGAAATGTCCTTGTGACCTTTGTAAATAATGGTTTTTTGCTGGCTGTTCTTGGATGATTAGGTTAAGTCTTCAGTGCATAACCTTACATTCCAAGCTCCTGACTAATATTAGGCACAAGGTCTATTCAATGTGCATATCCATCCTGTTGGTTGCACAGAAGATGTTTGCCTCCTAATGACCTAACCACATAGTTTGCCTTCTCCACTCTGAATAGAAGTGACAGGGTTGGTTTCATGGTAACCTTGAATGGTAACTTTTTCTTTTGTAAAGTCTGTGATGCTACAGAATTTTCTATGGTTTTCTATACTCCTGAACTGCCTCCACATTGCTCTCTGGTCACCTGGCCTCCATTTTGCCTCTGAATCAGATGTGATGAACATAGATGTTCACTTCATATAAGTCATGGCAGCTCATCACGGTTGTTCATGATGAAGGTGACAGAATGACACTTTGTGAGCAACTCTCATAAGGTTGTGACTGCATTCATTGTTGTGTTACCTTCGAAGTGTTGTGGAATTTTCTCCACAATCTTGTAGATGTGTTCACTTCATCTAACCATTGTTCTGGATTTACAGGATGAGGATGAGACAGGCCAATCTGGAGTCTCACTCTCAAAGGACCTGATGCGTGTAGCTGGAGATGCATTGAAAACAAATATCACCACCTTGGGGCCACTTGTACTTCCATTCTCTGAGCAGTTCCTGTTTTTCTTGAGCTTGGTTGGCCGAAAGCTCTTCAAGATGAACAACAAACCCTACATTCCAAATTTCAAGCTAGCATTTGAGCATTTTTGTATCCATGCGGGTGGGCGAGCTGTTTTGGATGAGCTGGAGAAGAACTTGCAGCTCACTGAATGGCACATGGAGCCGTCACGCATGACCCTACACAGGTATGGTGAAAATACTGCCCAATTTTGGTCTCAAATAGCTCATATCTTGCTCAAGCCTCAAGAGGATTGTGTCTGAAATTCCTCTGATCATTGGAGAAGGCATAGTTGTTAGGGTTTGAAGGGATTTGAACCCTGAGGGTTCCGAAACTACAAAGCACATAGTGGAGGACTGGAAATCTTTGATGAGTAGTGGTTGTTGTTCTTGGCCTTAACAAACCAAGTAAATGCATGCACAGTTTGCCTGATTAGGGAGAACTACTTGCTTCTACATCTATGCCAACCTTCTCATAAGGTGAACTGTGTGATGGCTGCTCAAACTAATTCGTATGTTATTTTTTTCATTTGAATGTGCTGGACAGGTTTGGAAACACATCAAGCAGCTCATTATGGTTTGAGTTAGCATACACTGAAGCAAAGGGAAGAGTTCGCCGTGGGGATCGAGTATGGCAAATTGCATTTGGGTCAGGCTTCAAGTGTAACAGTGCTGTATGGAGGGCTCTACGTTCAGTAAAACCTCCCAAGCATAGCCCATGGAACGACACCATTGACAGCTATCCCAGAAAAGTAGAACCCGTTTCCCTTCACCTAAAGCCACGCTCGTATTTTGAGCAACATTAGAACAAAGTCATAGTGTCAAGTGGATACGATGATTTAGCTTCACCAGTATTTCAATTCATTGAAACTTAGGTGGGACAAGTAGCACTTGAAGGGTGCACTTGCTGTGTGGAGGTAGGTATAGTGAATTTATGTTGATGGGTATTTCAATTTTTTTCCCTGGAGGCTTCTGCAGAAGGATGGCTCTCAGCATATATTTAAACCCATGTTGGATTTCTGGGTTGAGCTTAATAGAATCTACTCAGGTATTCATTTACTGCATAAGATGGAGTTTATTTGAGTGTAGTATCAGGCCTCTCTCAATAAGACGAGGACATGTGTTTTTAGTCTTGTCGAGCTTGAGAGTCAACTTTTGGTCTTGCCATTGAGTTTCATCCAGAAGCTGGAGATGTAGTGTGGTAGTCAGTTTGGAATTTTTCAACTGTTGCAAAGATATACCAAGACCCAGATTGACACACCTGAGGTATCAAGTTTAAAAAATTTATACCAGATTCATACTCATGGTCATATTTTTGGCTTTGATACCAGATTCATACCTACTCTGCTCATGTCAGTTACATACCTGGCCCATACTTGTATGCTATATCCATGATACTGGACATATGAAGACTAGTCTGGTATGTATATATAAATTCTAATGACTGCAGCATTGGTCACAACCCATATCCATAACTGAGAATCATGAAATACAAGAGCAAGAATAAATCAGCTTCACCCCTAAATGCTTGTATCGCCAAAACAATCCCATGCAATAAAATATCTGTGAAGTCACTGTCTTCACCCTTTCTCAACCCCTAGAAACTCTTTCAATCGTATCTGCAAAGTAAGGAAATTTTATCAAATCTCAGTATCAAATGGGTTTTTCAGCATTTAATGCACAAGGTTGGAGAGTAATTATAGTAGTTGTACAAGTAGGAGCAGTGAAAATATATGTAGCAGCAGTGGAGGCGCTCAAGAAAAAGGAAAGACAGGATGAAGCCCAGTTTACTACCCAAATTGGTGGAAAAACTAGTTTGGGCCCCAGTTATTTCATTTTGTAAAACTTTCATTCGCAGTTAAGCGTTTGATGGCCTATTACACCGAAACTGATCGGTCTCACCCCCGAGTCAAGTGATTTTACGGATAACTCTGATGTAGTGGGTGGTATGTAGTCAATCCCATATGCTGGACAATAATGGGCTATCTACTACTAACTAGGCAGTTGCTACTCAACATGGGTTTTTTTTTTTCAAGCATCAAATTACATGAGCATTCATTCATTGGAGGTGTCAGATTTAGCTCATTCTAACTCCATGTGAATTGAAATTAGGCATGAGAGATAGGTAAGTAAGACTTTGTTTTGAGGCTTGGTTGCATGGGTAGTGATTCACTGTCTATTTGTTCTGCGTGCTCAATGTTTTGCCATAGCTTCAAGCAAGAGTTGCACCCAATTCAATTTAGATTTGTGCATTCTGGATGCCCAATCTTGCTGATGATATGTTTTTGAACCATTCTGAAAGTTCTACAGCTTGTTTTTTTGACAGTAGGTTCTTCAAATCCAATAGTGCCCATTATCTTAATATGTGCATAGATAGGTCCATGAAGAAATCTGTTTAGAGCTCTTCTTATAATGAAAATTAGCTTCCAAGGACTTCAGCTTTTAGGGTTTAATACTCATCACTTTAAAAGAGGAATATCAGACATCTGCATTGACCTTGAACAAGATAGAAACAAAAACATGTGCAAAGTAGGAACTAGACTACTTTGTGCAGAAAATTGGAAAATCATGTAGATTTTCCAGTTAAATCAGAGGAGCTTCCTCCTCCTCAGTTCAGTTACCCCGCAAGAAGGGCATTTCCCAGTGTTGGGTGGTTATTAAAAACAGGAACAAACCTCCAGTGGTAATCAGGGCAGGTTCTTAGGATTCATGGCCACAGTTCTCAAAAAGAATAAAAACCCCAATCATGGTATGTAACCATGGTTCTCCAATGTTTTGAAAGAATGAAATAACCAGCAATAAACCACCAGTTCATTGATGGTTCTCTCATGAAAACTGTCTGTTCTTTAAGGGTTTTGATCAAATAGCCAGGACCAGTGGTTCTTTGAGTCTAATTTTTTTCCAAAGAATCAAAATTGATGGTTCATTGATTATGAAAAATCTTATATCCAGAATCAAAATCGGTGGTTCATTGATTATGAAAAAAATTAATCCAGAATCAATAATTCTTTAGAAACTCAAAGAACTACACAGCACTGGTATTTACAACATGCACTTCACCTTGCCCCATCCCATTAGAACCACAAACAGAAAGTTCGTGCAAAGCAAGGAATGCCAGTCTTGTTAAGCCACCCAACTTGTTACCAATGTCCTAAGCATTCTGTCATTAACTGAAATATTCCAAGGGTTGTGTGCAAATGGTTCTGAAAGCTTAAACCAATGCAAGAGAGTGCACAAGGCCAACTCACAAGCCCTCTTTCTATACAACACAGTTTGCTGAACTCCTGGAATTGTTCAGGCAGAAAGCAAGAAACCTGGAGATAGTAAAGAAAGTTGAGCTCAACATTTTTTAAGACAGACTTGAGCAAAATTGCAAGTGCAAATGGATGGCAGCTTTGCAAGAATTCACACTAACCTGTAGAGGAGAAAGATATAGCTTATTTCCAGATATGAAAGTCATTCGAAATTCAATAACTTTTGCTCCATTGGTCCATAAATTGCGAAATGGCAAATGTGCACACCACCTTCTCAAGGGTTTTCTGATGGTACCAAAAGTGAAGCAGGAGGCCCCATGGTTTAGGAGGGTTTATGGCATGGGCACATCCAAACAAACAATACAAATACCTATCTTAATATATGCATACCAAAAGTACCATTTGCTAGTGTATGATTTATGGTATTTGTTGAACCTTGAGGGTATATAGAACAAAAGCTTTTTCTGTTGCAGAAAACAGTTGTTGGGTTGTCAATGCATATGCTTTGCCATTTTCCTCAACACAACAATAACTGAAATAATGTCAGTTCATGCAAAAGGTTTGCAGGTAGCACACAGAGGCACAAGATACATAAAATGATCTATCTTTGTTGGCAGGCATGGGCTTCTTCTTCTTCTTGATCTTGAGTTAACTAATGTGGCTCCTATATGGAGCCTGGGCCTCATGTGTGCTTTTTGACTGAAGAGTTTGTCAGTTGCACAAGACACATAAAATGATCCATCTTTGTTGGCAGGCATGGACTTCTTCTTCTTCTTGATCTTGAGTTAACTATTGTGGCTCCTATATAGAGCCTGGGCCTCATGTGCGCTTTTTGACTGAAGAGTTTGTCAGTTGCACAAGACACATAAAATGACTTATCTTTGTTGGCAGGCATGGGCTTGTTCTTCTTGATCTTGAGTTAACTAATGTGGCTCCTATATGGAGCCTGGGCCTCGTATGCACTTTTTGACTGAAGAGTTTGTCAGTTGCTAGACACTTACAAACCTTTTGAAATTACAGAAGGGCGCCTATCTATTTCATAAGATCTGTTAAGGACCATGGAGAGAAAATTGGTGGAAATTGGAGGATGCCTGGCATGCTGAACTAGCTTCTGTCATGGGTAGTAATACTCTTACCCAATGTTTTGCTGATATATCCAGGATGTGGAAATTGACTACAAAAGACTCTGCTCAGTTCGGTGTTTGGGTAACCAATCTTCAGTTGATTCAACATTGGAAGGGTCAAGGACATTGCAACAAGATATTCTCCTGCATACGGTTTAAGAGGGGGGATTAGCATTTGACTCCTGAAGGGGACAAGGAAAAATTGAGCATTCCTACACAAAAAAAGGTTTGGTCTTGGGTGGTGAAGAGAGCCAGCAGGAACCCCAGACAAGCCAATGCACTTTGAGATGAGCTGAGCTGAGGCAGTTAGAGGACTTTCATTCAATGCACTGCTACCTCATGAGAGAAGCACAACGTGTGGATGGCACTTGGGTGGAGTGTAACTTGTGCTAGTTGTATCAGGCAAATGCTGAAAATAAAGTCACAGGATCTTTCATTCAGATTTGTGGTTACCAGCTCATTGGTATCATTTTCTTTCAACACATACTAGTGGAGAAGAGGCATGATCACTGTTTGCTATGCATATCTTTGGAATGTAAGGTGTTGCACCCAGCCTTCACCTTTCTTTCTCTCAGTAATCCTTATGGTTGGTCAAAGCACGTAGCTCTTCTGCTTGTCATGGACCAAGAACAAACAATGCAGAATCTGTCAGGACAGCAGAAAGAGAATCAGCCTTTTTCTCTTGACACACCCAAATGGTTATCCTAAATGAGAATTCACAAGAAGAGAAAATGGGTTATACCACACAAAAAGTCAGGGCTCGTGACACCTGTGTACTATATGCCACAATAAACATGACATATTGTACACTATAATGGATAAAACCGCACGGTTTAACTCACACAGGTGTCATGAGCCACAACTTTTTGTGTGGTATAAGCCAATTTTCTCTTGTTGTGATTGAAGCCCAACTTACCATCTGTTTGATCAACTGGCTGCCACAAGCATGAGTGTGTTTTGCAGAAGAAGTCATGAAATTATGTGGCATTGGAGATTAGAGAGTCAGAAATGGAGGGTTACAACACAACATGTGTTCAGCAGAGAGCAGTCCCTTTGTTGTTGCAACAGGGTACTTTCTCAACTTCACCAACCAATATTTCCTGGAGTTTCTTCTAATCCCAGCTGATTGGAAGCCTTCCCTTGGAATGAATGACCTTGTTGCTTGTAATGAGAAAATGTAAGGTATTTAACACATGAGGGGTGAGGATTTTCCAAACAGCTGAATGAGTCGTCTCTAAACTGTGTGTACATGCATTTCATATGCATAGCAATTTCACAATTGTCTTTGAGAAGGAGTATAATACACTAAATACACAGAATACACTAACAGGATGTTTCAGAAATACTGGGCACTGTAGTCAAAACTTTTTTGCCAGCACTTCTGGATGCTGTTCCTCCTCCAGCTTTTGTCTCCAACCCAGTCTTGGTACTGTTCCAAATTGAAATCATCAAATGATAGACCCAGTTTCCTTTGAACTTGACTCTGTGCTGCAGTCCAACTGAAGTTAGAAGTTTCAGTCCCTTGGACATTGAATTGATGGCATCATGTTCAGATACATGTGCATTCTGTCAGTAGATTGACACGTCGAGGAAAATAATTCTAGCCATGAACCAAAACTCCCCTCATACAGGAGATCGATCATGCATTATAGAGCCTCTCAAATGAAATTGAACAAGCAGTTTTTTGCTCAGCACATTAACCAAGTGCCATTGATGTAAATCTGTCCAGTTCAAGGTCTTTCAAGTAGGCATAGAGATTTGATTGCCTCATTCTCTGCCTTAAAATTTCACATCCATAAGTCATCTCAAAAATGCATAAAGACCTAGGGATTTTCATTAACCAAGTGCCATTGATGTAAATCTGTCCAGTTCAAGGTCTTTCAAGTAGGCATAGAGATTTGATTGCCTCATTCTCTGCCTTAAAATTTCACATCCATAAGTCATCTCAAAAATGCATAAAGACCTAGGGATTTTTTTTTCCTTCGTTATTTGCTGTCCATTGTCAGAGAGAAGATTTTCAGGAGTCTTCCATAGTGTAAGAAAAATCTTGTGTTTCAAAATCCATTTTCTTTGTATCTTTATCACGGCTTTTTTTGGTCATCTGGTTTTTTCTTTCTCATTCAACATGAACACCAACACGATACATGAAATGTGGTCACTGTGGGAAGAAGAAAAGGCAGATTGAAGAAAAAACCCCTGATCTTTACACAGGAGAAGGGCTGGTCTTTTGGCCCTTCTATGTTTCTCAGTGACTGGGAACTCGGGCTCCTGCCCTCATTCCTGGCACCACCAAATGCAGAATGGCCTCAAGACTGGCCCTTCTCCTCTACGTATAACTCCATTATTTGTGTATTCATTTTAATTGCTTCTGATGGATCAAGAGGAAATTAAGCACAAATCACTTCATACACTGGTATTACCCTATTTGTAGTCTCCTGTAGATCATTCCTGGACTTCGATTCCTTTGGTAACACCAGAACTTCTCAGGTTTCTTTGTAAAAAATTGTGTACAAAGTTCCCAGTAACTGACCCATTAATCCTCTGCCTTTAATTTGCTGTTCTCAAGACATTCCTTCCATGCAAGTACGAAAGCATTTCCGTATGCGCTGATGTCAGGGCCTTCGCTGGCTTAAAACCAAGGTTCCATTGATACTAATGTGAAAAACAAGCAAGCTTACAACAAATGTTTTCCTACGGAGAGACCTGGCAGCTTTTCTGTGGTGTAATTTTGCCTATGCATCATTAGAGTCATCAGTAAAGTCAGGCGATTAGGGGGAGAGTACCGTCAGTTTCGGCATAGCAAGGCATCAAATGCGCAACTGGGAATGGAAATTTTACAAAACGAAATAACTGGGACCCAAACGAGTTTTTCCACCAATTTTGGTGGTAAACTTAGTTTCATCATGTCTTTCCCTTTTCCACCTTAGTTTCATCATGTCTTTCCCTTTTCCTGAGCGCCTACACGGCTGCTACATATATTTTCACTATTCCTCCCTGTACAATTACTATAATTACTCTCGAAACCTTGTGCATTAAATGCTGAGTTTCAGCATTAGATGCTGAGATTTAATAAAATTCCATTATTTTGCCATTACCACTTGAAATAGGGGTTAGGGGGTGAAAGCAGGCCCAAAGAGAGGGTGATTCCAGTAATGTCCTTGCCCTCATGCTTTACCCTACACATCAAAGCCAGGTTCCATTTATATCTAAACCAATGTGGAGACCAAGAAACCTTGTGATGAATTTTCTACCTACTTAAAACCAAGGTTCCAATGATACCAACGTGAAAAATCAAGGCACCTTAATGAGAATTTCTCCCTCCTTTAAAACCAAAGTTCCATTGATACCCATGTGAAAGCCAGTTTTGTGCAGGTAAGTGTAAATACACATATACGTGCAGTGTAAAACCAACTATAAAAACTTTTACTAGAGAGAAATTACAAAACCTTTGAACATGTGTAAAAACTTGCAAAGTTTTTGAATCGAACAATATTTGTCAATTTTGTACCAAGCTGTGCAATTCGGCATTTGGAATCTCTGTCAAGTTAGGCCTGCAAAATAGGGCATCCCTAAAATTCAGGACTGCCCTTGAGGTCCGTTTTACGCAACCTGCCCTTATTGGAAAAAAGGCCTAGTTCATGGAGCATTACCTATTAGAGAACATAAATGAAGACTAAAATGCTGAGAATATGGTATTGTGTCCACAAGTCTCAACACTCTCATCATTTGCTCATGAGGCATGGTCAACTAATTTGGAGTGGAGACAAGTGTAAATTTAAAATGGTGAAAGATCTCCCCCATGAAATAACGGTGGCTACAAATATTGGAAAATTCTGATGGTGTTTTTTGAGGCATATTTTTCACCCTACAACAAAATATGGGCATATTCCATGGTTCCATTTCACTAAATTGTTGTTTTAGTGAATATGAGAGGAAGATTTTTCACATGACCACAATAACACATGTGCATTGTCCCATTACATGCACATCCAATTACACATGATGCACATCTCACTATGTGTAGTCATTAAAAAATGATTCCTTTCTAGTATATTTGGTTCAAAAATAATCAAAGACCTTAAAATATGTGAATGACAATTTTTATTCATTATGTTACATTGCATGTGGTTTAAAAGGTGAAGATTCTTATTCTTTTAATCATGAATTTTAATTAGTAAATATTTTTGTTCTCTTGATTTATCCCAAGTTTTTGGCTTCAAGCAAGCAATATATATATAATTTGAAATTTTATTTCCATAACCTCTCAAAAAGTATGTGCCTTTTTATGTCCATGTTATGTAGTAAAATCAAATTTGAGATTGCCAAAAATAATGATGAACTACTTAAAACCATATGAGAACATATTCCAAAATGAAAAGGGGGGGAGGAGAGGGGATATTATTAAATTTATAAACTTCCATCTCCTTTACCATTATTTTTTTTTTTCCGGGGGGGAAGAAGAGATATTATTAAATTGATAAACCTTCATCTCATTTATCATCAATCCTTACTTAATTTCCAATAACTATCTTCCTCTTTTTCCCTAGCCACCTACATGGATATGAAAAGGTACATGATACAATGTCTTTTCATGTGCATATTGTATAGTAAAATCAAATTTGAAATTTACATAAATAATGATGAACTATTGAAAACAATATGGGAACATATGAAGGAAATAAAAAGGGGGCAAGGTGGGAGAAAAAGATATTATTATATTGATAAACTTTTATCACATTTACCATTATTCCTAGTTTTTTTCCTAACAGCTATCTCATTCTTTTTCCCTCCCCTTCATGGACATGAAATGTTATATAGTAAAATAAAATTTGAAATTGACATAAATAATAATGAACTATTGGAAACCATATGATAAAATATGAAAGAAATAGAAATGGGATACAAGGAGGGAAAATTACTAAATTGATAAACCTCCATCTCCTTTACCATTATTCTTATTTTTTCACATTTTCAAAATGAAGTTTAAATTAAAAATTAAGGATTTGTTGAACTATTAAAATAAATTTCATAAATCTATAACTTTTTCTTTGATCATACAATTCTAGTTCTAGTTTTTTTTTTTTTTTGTTGGTATGTAATTCAAAAATGTATTACTCAAAATAATTATCATTTCAATACCTTTTCAAAAATTAACATGAAAATGCACATTACCATGTCTTTTCAAGTCCATGCCATATAGTAAAATCAAAATTCCAATGACAATGATAATCAAAACTATATTAAGTGAACCAAGTAAAGAGTCCGATAGTGACCATATTTATGACAATTTTGGACATTGTTCATTTTTGTTGAATGGAATGGAACAGTATTATTTGTAATCTTTGTGTTCTTTTGTGTCTTAGTTTCATATAAAAATGAATTAATGTTTTGCATTTCAGAAATATTTGGAATTTTTTTCCTTGTTTTGGTGCAAACCTTAGTTATGACATTCGTCATTTTGCATTTTAAAATTCGCGAATTTACGTGGTAAAGCACCTTGTCAAAACATTCGGCATACATTCGTGAAACATTCGCGTGCGGCAACAGCCTGTGCTGAACAGTAAC